>Ga0209807_1000246_pt1 | contig 24288 bp, 20 predicted proteins | sample GraSoiAngelo_154_FD_186168 | JGI IMG/M metagenome (GOLD analysis project Ga0209807, IMG submission 186168) | Grasslands soil microbial communities from the Angelo Coastal Reserve, California, USA - 14_1009_13_20cm (SPAdes) (version 2) | ecosystem: Environmental > Terrestrial > Soil > Grasslands ... | reverse complement strand
GTTAGATGAGTGCCCAGGCGCAGCCGGGACGGATGCGCGTGCTCCTCGAGCACGTCGCTCAGGCGCTTGTCGACGATCCCTCGGCTGTGGTGGTCACCGAGGAGCTCGACGGAGACTTCACGAAGCTCCACCTCCAGGTCGCCGAGCCGGACGTCGGAAAGGTGATCGGCCGTGGTGGGCGGATCGCCAAGGCTATCCGCGCGCTCCTCAAGGTGATGGCAACGCGCGATGGAACAAAGGTCAACCTCGAGATCGATTAGCGCCGAGGATCCCATCGTCGGGGTCGTGGGCGCTCCGCACGGGGTGCGAGGCGAGGTGAAGGTCCAGCCGCGCACCGATGTCGCCGAGCGATTCCGTAAAGGCTCGCGGCTCTTCTGCGACGGAGTAGGGGAGCTTGTCATCGCCTCGGTGCGCGGCACGACCGAGGTCGCGATCGTGCGCTTCGAAGGTCACAGCACGCGCACGGATGCGGAACGTATTCGCGGGCGGACGCTGCGCGTGTCTCGCGCCGAAGCTCGGCGGGCGGCGAAAGGCGCGCATCTCTGGGCCGACCTTCTCGGTCTTCGCGCGGAGACGCCCGACGGACGGTCGCTCGGAACGGTGAGTGAGGTGATCCGGGCGGGCGAGACGGACGTGCTCGTCGTCCGCGCTGAGGGCTCGCGCGAGGAGCTACTTCTTCCGGCGATCGCATCGGTGGTCCGCGAGATCGATGTCGCCGGAGGCCGGATCGTGGTCGTGCCGCAGGAGGTCCTCGAGTGACGCCGCGGATCGACGTACTCACGCTCTTCCCGAAGATGTTCGAGAGCCCGTTCGCAGAGAGCATCGTCGCGCGCGCGAGGGCCGCGGGCCAGATCCAGCTTGCGGTGCATGACATCCGCGAATGGGCGACCGACCGCCATCACGTGGTCGACGACACGCCCTACGGCGGCGGCGCCGGGATGGTGTTGAAACCCGAGCCGCTCACGCGCGCGATCCGGGCGACGAAGGCCGATCGCGGGCACGTCGTCCTCATGACCGCACAGGGCGCGCTGTTCGATCAGATCGCCGCGCACCGCCTCGCGCAGATGCCGCATCTCGTGATCGTCTGCGGGCATTACGAAGGCGTCGACGAGCGTGTCATCGAAGGCGACGTCGATGAGGAGCTTTCGATCGGCGACTTCGTCCTGACCGGCGGCGAGCTGGCGGCGATGGTCGTGATCGATGCGGTGACTCGCCTCGTCCCGGGCGTCATCGAGCCGGCATCGCTCACTCACGAGTCGCACACCGAGGGTCTCCTGGAGGGTCCTCACTACACCAGGCCGGTGGAGCATGAGGGCCGTCGCGTCCCGACAGTGCTGCTTTCGGGAGATCACGCGGCGATCGCGCGGTGGCGACGCTCGGAAGCCGTCCGTCGGACGGCCGAGCGCCGTCCCGACCTGCTCGACCGAGCGGGCCTTACCCCGGCCGAGCGAGCCCGGCTGCCGCGACCGCAGGTCCGCGAGCCGGTCTCGGACGCCGACCTGAAAGCTGCCTACAGCTCCGGCGTGGGCTCGTACCGCATCGCGGCGCGCTTCGGGATATCGCCGGCGACGGTGCGCGCTCGCCTCCGCGCGGCGGGCGTTCGGCTCCGGCCTCCACGCAGCGGACAGCGCAGTCCGACGGTGGCCGAGGTGTCGAAGATGCGCGGGACCGGACTCACTGTTCGCGAGCTCGCGCGCCACTTCGGCGTATCGCATGTGACGATCCTGGATCGACTGAAGAAGGCGAAGCGCTGATTGCTGCTAGAATCCCCTTACTTCGTGAGTGTCCTAACCATTCCTATGAACGACCTCTTGAACACGCTTGCCCGAGAGCAGCTGAAGGCCGATCTGCCCGAGATCCGGCCCGGAGACACCGTGCGCGTCAGCGTGCGGGTCGTCGAAGGGAACCGCGAGCGCCTTCAGAACTTCGAGGGCACCGTGCTCCGCGTGCGTAACGGCGGCGTCGACAAGCAGATCACGGTCCGCCGGATCGCGAGCGGCATCGGCGTCGAGCGCACCTTCATGGTCCACTCGCCCCGCGTCGAGAAGATCGAGCTCATCCGGCACGGCCACGCGCGCCGGGCCGCGCTCTACTTCCTCCGCGAGCGCGTAGGTAAAGCCGCCACTCTTCGCGAAAAGCGCCGATGACTTGACCGGCGCATAGCCGGTACCCGACCCTAGACCGTCGATGCCTTCCCTGAACAACGAGAAGCGCCTATGGGCGCAAGGGCTCCTGCGTGTGGTCGGCGTCGATGAAGTCGGCATGGCGGCGCTCGCGGGTCCCGTCGTCGCGGCCGCGTGTCTCGTGACCCCGGACACGCGGCTCATCCGCAAGGTGAACGATTCGAAGGTCCTCACTCGTCTTCAGCGCGAAGGTCTTCTCGATTCGATCCGCGGCCGAGTCGTGAAGGTGGGCATCGGCGCGGCTTCGCTCGCGGAGATCCACCGCCTCAACATCTATCACGCGAGTCATGTCGCGATGCTGCGCGCGCTGCGACAGATCGGCGAGTACGACTGGGTCCTCGTCGACGGGCGGCGCATCCTCGATCCGGCGTTCGCGCCGGGCAGGCACACCGAGATCGTGAGGGGCGACGCGAAGTCGTTCTCCATCGCGGCGGCGTCCATCGTCGCGAAGGTCACTCGGGACCGGCTCATGGCGAAGCTTGCGACGAAGTACCCCGGATACGGCTGGGAGCACAACTGCGGCTACCCGACGATCGATCACCGCAAGGCGCTCCGTGAGCTCGGGGTCACGCCGTTCCACCGCCAGGACTTCGGCACCGTGCGGATGATGTTGTCGAGCGAACAGCAGATTCCCCTCGAGCTCGAAGCCGCCGGAGTGTCACCGAGTTGACGTTCTGCGCCTGATTCGCTCGGCTAAGGTTCGCGAGCCGTGAAGACCTCTTCGAAGACCGTCATTCGTGCCGCCACGCCCGCCGATTACCCGGTGCTGGTCGCATTGAACAAGGCGTCCTATCCCGACTACGGCGAGACCGAGGAGGAGTGGCGTCATTGGGACGAGACCTGGGACCACAAGAAGTACTTCAAGTCACGGGTCGTCGCAGAGGATGACGGACGCGTCGTCGGCTTCGGCCTGGTGAATCACATGCGTTGGGCGTTCGTGCCGACCAAGTACCGGATCGACATCACCGTGCACCCGGACCACCGGGAGCGCGGCCATGGCTCCGCTCTCTACGACGCGCTCCTCGACAAGGTGAGCGAGCGCTCCGGGAGGGCAGTTGCCGCGACGGTGAAGGAGTCGATGGTCGACGGCGTGCGCTTCCTCACCAAGCGCGGCTTCCGCGAGGTCAAGCGCGACTGGGAGTCACGCCTCTTCGTCGAAGGCTTCGACTTCGCGCGTTTCGCGGCGGCCGAAGCCCGCGTGGCCAAACAGGGCATTCGAATCGCCACGCTCGCCGAAGAGATGCAGCGCGATAGCTCGGCTCTGCGGAAAGCGTTCGAGCTGAACGAAGACTGCCGGATGGACATTCCGAGCGTCGATCCTCCGACCCGTCACACCCTTGAAGAGTTCCGCCGTGAGGACATCGACGCACCCAGCGCGCTTCTGGACGCGTTCTTCGTGGCGATCGACAAGGATGGACGCTACCTCGGCGTTTCGAACTTGTTCCGGTCGCTCGACGATCCGGCATTCCTGTGGCAGGGGATCACCGGGGTCCGCCGCGAAGCGCGGGGCAAGGGCATCGCCATGGCGCTCAAGCTCCTGACGGTGCGGTACGCGATCGACAAGGGCGTCGAGCACATCAAGACCTGGAACGACGTCCACAATCGCGCGATGCTCGCGATCAACGAAGCCATGGGCTTCGTCAAACAGCCGCCCTGGATTTCGTACGAGAAGGACCTCTAGCCCGTTAACGGAGCGGTGACGATCCGAGCGTTGCGGGTGGCGCTGCTCGCGCCGCTGATTCTGGTGTCGCTCCTGACCCAGCCAGCGGTTGCCGCGCCGGGCTTCCACGCGGCCTGGGTCGATCAATCCCCCTGGCCGACGCTCCGGCCCGGATCGACGGTGTCGTACACGATCCATTTCCGGAACACGGGCGACACGACCTGGAACCGCGGGACTCCGCTCCGTCAGGTGAATCTCGCGGTGGGCGGCGACTCAACGGCGCTCGCGGACGCCGGCATGGCCGTCGGATGGCTGAGCGCGAATCGCGTCGCCACGACGAGCGAGATCAGCGTCGCGCCGAACGCGATCGCGACGTTCACGTTCACGTTGCGCGCGCCATCGACCCCGGGCACCTACCGGCTACCGCTCCACCCCGTGCTCGAAGGCGTGCAGCATCTCGAGGATGAGGGCGTCTTCGTCCTCGTGGTGAGCGACCCCGGATTTCACAGCGCCTGGGTGAGCCAGTCGCCGTACCCGACCCTGCAGCCCGGCCAGGTGAGCACCGCGCTCAGCATCGTCTTCCGCAACACGGGCACCCAGACCTGGACCAAGGGCGTGCTCGGATTGGAAGCGCGTCTGGGCATCAATCAGGACGACGCGCAGTGGGCGCCTTTGGGAGTCAACTGGATGTCGGTCAACCGCGTCGCCGCGCAGACCGAAGCGAGCGTGGCGCCGGGCGCGACCGCCACCTTCACCTTCCAGGTCCGCGCGCCGCAGATCGCGGGTACCTATTCATTGCACCTCCGACCGGTGATCGACGGCGCCGCGTGGATGGAGGATCAAGGCGTCTACCTTGCGATCACCGTGCCGTTGCCGGCGGGCACCGTGCCGCGACTGGCCGCGACGATCATTCGATCCGGGCTCGCGATCCCGTGGGACCTGGCCTTCGCGCCCGATGGGCGGATGTTCGTGACCGAGCGCGTCGGCAACATCATCATCTACGCGAGCACCGCGCCGAACGCCCCGCAGCTGGCCAATGTATTCCCGGTCCCGAACATCAACGCGTCGGGCGAGTCGGGGCTCATGAGCATCGAGCTCGACCCGGCGTTCGCGACCAACAACCTGCTCTACGTTTGCGTGTCCGTGAACGACGGCGGTCTGTGGCTCAACCAGGTGCAGCGCTTCCGGATGAACGGCAACATACCGGTCTTCGATCGCTACGTCATCCGCTCGGGCATGCGCGCGAACAGCAATCATGACGGTTGCCGGATCCGCTTCGGCCCCGACGGCAAGCTCTGGGTCACGATGGGCGACGCTGGAGATACCGCGAACGGGCAGAACCCGAACGTGCTGAACGGAAAAGTCCTCCGCGTGAACGATGACGGAAGCATCCCCGCGGACAACCCGATCATGCCCGGCGCTGCCGGACGCACGGCGGTCTACACGATGGGGAACCGGAACCCGCAGGGCCTGACCTTCGAGCCCGGGACCGCTCGAGTCATCGAGGTTGAACACGGCGACGACACGCACGATGAGATCAACATCCTTCGCGCGGGTGCGAACTACGGGTACCCGATCTGTCGCGGACCATGCGGCGACCCGCGCTTTGTCGACCCCGCGTGGTCGTCGGGCAACGTCACGCTCGCGACGAGCGGCGCCGACTTCGCTCGCGGTGTTCAATGGGGGGCGTACGACGGCTCGCTCTTCGTCGCGACGCTCAAGGAAACGGACCTGCGCCGCTTCACGCTCGCCGGCTCGGTTGCCACTCAGCAGAACATCTTCTTTGACGGGACGTACGGTCGCCTTCGCACCGCTCGACAGGGTCCCGACGGGTCGCTCTACCTGACGACGAGCAACGGGTCGGGAGACCAGGTCATCCGCATCACCCCGACGCAATGACGCGCCGATGTTCATCGCGTGGATCGGCTTGCTCTGGGGCTCGCCGGCGAGCGCGCGGCTGAGGCGGAGCTCGCCCGATCGGGCATGCGCGTCGTCGCCCGCAACCAGCGCACGCGATTTGGCGAGATCGACCTGGTCTGCCGCGACCGGGATGGTTACGTGTTCGTCGAGGTGAAGACGCGGAGCGCCGGATCGTTCGTGGCTGCGGCCGAGGCCGTCGACCGCCGCAAGCTCGGCCGGCTCGCGCGACTCGCCGCCGGGTGGCTCGCGATGCGCGGTGAGCGCGACGCGAGGTGGCGGGTCGTCGTCGCGGCGCTCACCGTCGGGGTCGATGGCACGCGCGTGGAGCTGATCGAGGCTTCATAGAATCAAGGGCATGGCCACGATCGCCCTTCCGCTCCGCGGCGTCGTCATCGCGCGAACCAGTACCGCAATCCCGCTCATCGTCGGGTTGATCGGGACACTCCTCAGCTGGTTCGGCTCGGGGTGGGACGTGTCGTGGCACCGGCTCTTCGGCCGGGACACGTTTTGGAGCACTCCGCATCTCTTCATCTACGCCGGTGTGGCGCTCTGGGGTGTGGCCGCGCTCATCGCGACGGCAACCGCCATGGCCGGTCGCCCGATCCGCGGCCGGCCACTCGTACTCGGACCGCTGCGTGCCGAGGTCGGTCTCGCGCTCATCGGCGTCGGCGCGCTCGTCACGATCCTCGCCGGTCCCTTCGACAACCTCTGGCACTCGGTGTTCGGCCGCGACGTCGACATCTGGAGCCCGCCGCACATCGCCGGGATCGCGGGCGGCGCGATCGGGCTCCTCGGCTGGCTGGCGGCGACCGCGCCAGGCGTGTTCCCGATCGACGAGCGGGTAAGACGCCTTCTGCGTTTGTTCACCCTTGGGAATCTCATCGCGATCAGCATCTTCGCGCTGAACTTCTACTACATCACCTCGGTGACGCGCGAAGCGTTCTTCTACCCGCTGCTCGTCTCGACGCTCGTGCCGGCGACGCTCGCGATCGCGACGGTCACGCTTCCGGGCCGCTGGGCGGCGACCTGGGCCGCGCTCGCGTACACGGTCATCGCGCTCCTCGGTTACGAGATGCTCGCCGGAAGCGGCTGGCGCCCACCGGCCTTCCCGCCCCTCGTCATCGCGGGCGCGATCGCCATCGATCTCCTGCGCGCGCGTGCCGGCTGGCCGGCTCACCCGCTCGCGCTGGGCCTCGCGTTCACGTTCGCGTTCGTCGCCGCGGAGCTCATGCGAACGCTGGTGTTCGCGCCGCCGGTTCCTAGCAGCGCGCTCGGCGGCGTCGAGCCCCGCCTCACCGCGCTCTACTTTCAGTACTACGAGCAGACGATGGCGCGGCCGTGGCTCTCCCTCTGGCCGCTGGCGGCGGCCCTGCTGGGTGCGCCGCTCGCGGCGGCGAGCTGGCTCGCCGGAAAGCGCGTCGCGGCGGCGCTAGCGGACGATCTCCACCCCGAGGCCCTGGCTCACTCGTAGCGACGCCGAGCGAGGGAGGTACGCGATCCGCAGCCGCGCGCCGTGCGGCATCCGCACCTCCAACCAGCCCGGCCCGTCGGCGCGGAGGAGGTCGTCCCAGAGGACCACGTCGACGTCCGTGTCCGCGCACGGCCGATGCTGCGTGACTTTTTCGCAGGCGAGCGCGAGCGTGAAGTCGGAGGTCGCGGCCGGGTCGTAGCGGAACACGGGCGTGCTGGGGACGTAGTGATCGACGAGCACGCCGTCGTACGCGGTCACGACCTCCGTCGACTCCGGCGCGAGCGTGGCGAGATAGGCGAGCTTCTCGTCGATCCCCCGGTCGTGCCGCGCGATGTCCCGCGCCGAGATCGGCGTGTCGCTGAACAGGAAGATCGCTGCGTTGCCGAGGACCACAGCAGCGACGATCCACTTGAACGTGCGCGGCATGCGCATGCCTTTTGCGAGGGCGATCGCGCCGCGCGCTGCGAGGATCGCGAGCCCCGGCAGCATGCTGAAGATGTAGCCGTACTCGCCGACGTGAATGAACACATAGAAGGCAAGAGGGATAAGCACCCAGAGCGCGATGAACGCGGTTCGCGCGCGATCACGGAGCTCGATGCGGCGCGCTTCCGCCGAGATGACTGTCACGGCAATAAGCGGGATGAGGAAGTAAAGCCCGCGCCCGAGGAAGCGCCCAAGCTCGTACAGATTGCGATAGATCGCGATAGGCCCATTTCCGAGCACGCTGTAGCGATCGTCGACGAACTGGCTCTGGACCCGGACCGCTTCGAGGAAGCGTGCGAGGCCGCCGTCCGCATAGGCGCTCGCGAAAACCCAGACGCCGACGAGCGCCGCGACGATCGTCGCGGAGGCTCCCGCGGTCGGCAACGTCGCGCGCGTCGCCGCGAAGAGCCAGAGCGGCGCGAGAAAGATCGCGAGATCTGATCGAAAGCCGATCGCGACTCCCCACACCGCGGACGCCAAAAGGAGCCGCATCCCGCGACCCGAAGGGGTCTGAGCGGGATCAAGCGCGCGCCAGAAAAGGAGCGCGCAGATCGTTGTGAGCGCAGCGAGGAGCGTGTACGGGTACGCGACCCCGCCGTACGCCCAGAAGGTGACCGCGCTTAGGACGAAGACCGCTGAGACGCGCGCGGTGCGCTCGTCGTACAAGCGCGCGGCCAGCAGATAGACGAGGACGACCGTCGCGGCACCCGCGAGCGCGCTCACGATCGTCATCGCGCGGTTTGGGTCGTGCGTCACGAGGTCGATCGCTCGCAGCACGAGCACGTACCAGAGGTAACCGGGCGGCTGCGGCCGTTGGTCGAACGGGTCGAACAGCTCCATCCCTCGCGCATACAGGACGGAATCTGGCGCGTACAGATTGGTCGTGGCGAAGGGAAGACGCGTGAGGAGCGCGAGCCCGAACAACGCGAGGGCCACCCGCCAGCTCAACGCGGCCTAGTCTGCCGGACTGGATGGGACTCCGGTACCGGCCGATCGTCCCATCCCGGTAGAAGCGCCGCCGCCGCAGCCTGTGCCGTCATCGCGATCACCGCGCCGGGCCGGCCAGCGACCGCGCGCTCCGTCGCGCGCGTGACGGCGTGCGCGCTCTGGGGTCTCGAGACCGCACTCGTCACGGTCGAGGTCGACGTCGCGAACGGCCTGCCCGCCCTCGTCGTGGTCGGGCTACCGGACGCTGCGGTGCAGGAAGCGCGCGAGCGCGTTCGCGCCGCTGTGCGGAACTCCGGGTTCGAGTTCCCGCTCCGTCGCGTCACCGTGAACCTCGCGCCGGCGGAGCGCCGCAAGGAAGGAACCGGGTTCGAGCTCGCGATCGCCCTCGGAATCCTCCGCGCGAGCGGGCAGCTGCGCGTCGACGTGACGGCGCTCTGTCTCGGTGAGCTCGCACTCGACGGGGCGCTGCGCCCGGTCCGGGGGACGATGCCCCGCGTCCGCTACGCCGCGACGCGCGGCGTCCGCGAAGTGCTTGCGGCGAGCGGGAACGCGGGCGAAGCCGCCGCGTGCGGGGTCGAGGCATTCGGCTTCGGGTCGCTCCGCGAGGTCGTCGATCACCTGGAAGGTCGCGCGCGCGCCGCTCCGACACCGGTGCCCCCGCGAGCCGTGGCACCGCCGCACCCCGTCGACCTCGCGCACATCGCGGGGCAGGAGACGCCCAAGCGCGCGCTCGAGATCGCCGCGGCCGGCGGGCACAACCTGCTCTTCGTCGGGCCACCCGGGACCGGTAAGACGATGCTCGCGCGAGCCCTCGAATCGATCCTCCCGCCGCTCGACGACGCCGAGGCGATCGCGGCAAGCGCGGTCCACAGCGTGGCCGGGCTTACCGATCCGCGCCATCCTGTCTTGGCCGCGCGCCCGTTCCGGGCGCCGCATCACACCGCGTCGCACCTCTCGCTCGTCGGCGGAGGATCGCCGCCACGTCCGGGCGAAGTCAGCTTGGCGCATTGCGGAGCACTGTTCCTGGACGAGGTCGCCGAGTTCTCGCGAAGCGTCCTCGACACTCTGCGCGAGCCACTCGAGGAGCACGCCGTCACCATCTCGCGCGCGGGCGGCGCCGCGACATACCCGGCACGGTTCGTCCTCGTCGCCGCGATGAACCCATGCCCCTGCGGCTTCTGGGGCGATGCCGACCGCGAGTGCACCTGCCTTCCCGACCAGATCGAGCGGTATCGCGGGAAGCTCTCGGGGCCCTTGATGGATCGCATCGACCTGCGTGTGCATGTTCCGCGCGTCCCTTTCGAGGAGCTGCGGGACGATGGTCGCGAGCGTTCCGCGGATGTGCGCGAGCGCGTGCTCGCGGCCCGCGAGCGGATGCGCGTTCGCCTCGCGGCGACCGGCCGCCGCGTGAATGCCGATCTCACCGTGTCCGAGGTGAAGCGCTTCTGCTCCGTCGACTCCGAGACCGAACGCCTTCTTGCGGAGGCGGTCGCGGCGCGGCGGCTCTCGGCGCGCGGCTATCACCGCGTTCTCCGCGTGGCCCGCACCGCGGCGGATCTTGCCGCCAGTGATTCCGTGCGCGTCGAGGACGTCGGGCTCGCGCTGCTGCTCCGCTCCGATCCGTGATCGGTATCGGTCCGGCCGATCCGCGCTATCCGGTCGGCCTTCTGGATCTTCGCTGTCCGCCGGATCCCTTGTGGGTGGACGGCGAAACGATGTCGGTCGAATCGCGCGCGGTGAGCATCGTCGGAACGCGTCGCATGACGCCATACGGCGCGCGGGTCGCGCGCGAGCTGGCGTCGGCGTGCGCGGAGGCGGGGGTCGTCGTTGTCTCTGGGCTGGCACAGGGGGTCGACAGCGCCGCGCACCAGGGCGCGCGCGACGCCGGGGGCAAGACCGTAGCGGTCCTCGGCGCGGGGATCTCCTCGTACCTACGCGAGGCGCGGGGCCGGCGGCGAAATCTCGCGCACGCGATTCGCGCGAGCGGCGCTCTCGTTTCGGAATTCCCCCCGGAGGCACCACCGCAGCGTTGGACCTTCGCACAGCGCGACTCGACCATTGCCGCGCTCGGCGAGCTCACAGTTGTGGTCGAGGCACCGATTGGATCTGGAGCCCTCATCACCGCCGAAGAGGCGCGCCGGCTTCGTCGTCCGGTGTATGCGGTACCGGGGCCCATCGGCGTCGCGGCGTCGGCCGGCGCGAACGCGCTGATCGCGACGGGCGCGGCGAAGGCCCTTACGGCGCCGGCCATGTTGCTCGATGCGCTCGGCGCCTCGGTGCGAGTCCGTGCGCAGGATAAGGATGAGCTCGACTCGCGGATCCTCGATGCGCTCGCGAGCTCGCCCGCGGGACCTGACGCGCTGGCGCGACGTGTCGGTATGAACCCCGGTCCCTTGTCATCACATCTCGCGCGGCTCGTCATCCGCGGAGTCATCGCCGCAACTCCGGATGGACGGTTCGTGCGCCGCTAGCGCGAAGGCGTGATCTTCACGATCCGATCCCCGCTGCCGCTGCTCGTGGTCACGAGCAGCGAGCCATCGGGGGCCAACGTGACCGCACGAAGGCGTCCGTATTTCTGATCCAGAAGGATCTCGTGCTCGGTCGCATGCGTTTCGGCGATGCTGAACCGGCGGAGATCCTGCTCCTTGAGCGTCGCAACGATGAGCGACCCCGTCCACGCACCCCATCCCGGACCCGAGAGGAAATCCGCACCGGCGACGGCGAGCGACGGTGTGCCGGAGCTCCAGGCCGGATCGGTGAAACCACGGCTCGATCCGGCAGCCGGACCGAGAACGGTGGGCCAGCCGAAGTTCGCCCCCGCTGAGACCTCGTCGATCTCGTCCTGCATCTGGTCGCCGGCATCGACGACGAAACAGGTTCCGGTTGTCGGCTGGAACGTGAGGCCGCCCGGATTGCGGAGTCCCAGCGCGTAGACGGCGGTCGGCGACGACTGGCCTTTGAGCGTGGGGTTGTCGCTCGGGACGCTGCCGTCCGAGTTGATCCGAAGCACCTTGCCGTTGAGCGAGCTGGCGTCCTGCGCGCGAGCCGGCTGTCCGCCGTCGCCGGTCGCGATCCAGAGCTTCCCATCGGGCCCGAAACGCATGCGGCAGACATCGTGAAGTCCGCTCGCGACGATCCCCACACGCAGGATGGTCGTGTCGATCGTGAGCTCATTCGCGGACGCGTGGTAGCGCAGGACCTGATTTCGCCATTCGCCTTGGTCGAGGCGCGACGCGCAAACGTAGAAAAGCTGGTTCCTCGAAAAGTCCGGGTCGAGCGCCAGACCGAGCAGGCCGGCTTCGCCCATCGCGCGAACGCCCGAGACCTGTGCCGACGCGGTGCGCTTGGCCTTCGCGGCAGTGCTCTCGAAGACACTGATGGTCCCAGGCCGCTCCGTGACGAACATACGTCCGTCGCCTGCGACCGCGACCTCCCATGGGACGATGAGTCCTGACTGGATCACGGTCTCGGTGAACGCCGGGCCTGCCGGCTGACTTGACGGGACGACGATGCCGCCGCCCGACGCACATGCGCCCGCGAGAAGCCCGAAGACGACTGCCGCTGCGAGCCCGCGACCACCCACCGGACCCCATTCTCCGCTCCCCCATGCCAGACTCGCGCGATGCCCCCTTCTCTGATACGGATCCTCGACGCGCGCGGTGCCTCGCGCCTCGCGCTCTCCCCCGATGCGGGGACCCTCTACTACGTCAGCGATCTCACCGGAACGATGCAGCTTTGGAGCACTCCTGTCGCCGGCGGCGCCGCGCAACGCCTCTCGTATGAGGCCGATCGCGTCGGCGCATACGGCCTGTCGCCCGATGGAACAAAGATCGCGTACGGAGCCGATGAAGGCGGCGACGAGCGATGGGCACTCTGGGTGATGAAGGCGGACGGGACCGGGGCGCGCCGGCTGTCGACCGTGCGCGATCGGATCCACCACGTCGTCGAGTGGACCCCGGACGGCCGCGGCGTGCTCGTATTCGCCAATCTGCGCGACGAGCGATTCTTCGATCTGCACGAATTCCCTGCCGCAGGTGGTACGCCGAAACTGCGGTTCCGTCATGACGGGACCGGCTTTGGAGCGACCGCCCTCCATGACGGCCGGGTCGTCGTCACCACAAACCGCGCACGCGGCGATCAGAACCACCTGTCGCTTGTCGAGCGCGACGGTTCGACCAAGCGGCTCACTCCCGAGACACCGATCGCGATGCACGAGTCGGCGCACCCCTTCGCGGACGGCATCCTCGCGCTCTCCGACCGCGATCGGGACATGGCGGCGATCGCGCGCATCGGCCTGAACGGATCCTTCAGCTATCTCGTTGCGCCGGACCGTGTCGTCGACGAGCTCGAGGTCGCCGGCGAGCGGGTCGCCTACGCGCTGAACATCGATGGCCGCTCCGAGGTCCGGCTCCTCTCGGACGGGACCGACGCGCCGGTCGTGGGCCTACCGCCCGGCGACCTCGCGACCGATCTCATCGGCAACAGCCTCGCGGTCGCGCCGGATGGCACGGTCGCGGTCGCGTGGGCCCGATTCGACCAGCCCTCCGCCGTCTATGTCGCTGTGCCCGGCCGCCCGGCGAAGATCGTGGTGCCGCCTCAGATGGCGGGCCTTTCGGCGGAGGGGCTTCCCGAAGAAGAGCTCGTGTCGTGGCGGTCGTTCGACGGGCGGACGATCCCAGGGTTCCTGCTGCGTCCGCGTGGCGCACCGAAGGGGAAACGCCCGACCGTGGTCCAGGTCCACGGTGGTCCCGAGGGTCAGGCGCGCCCGCTCTGGAACCCGCTCACGGTGGCGCTTGTCGGCGCCGGATTCAACGTGCTCCAGCCGAACGTCCGCGGCTCGAGCGGATACGGGCGCGGATACATGTCACTCGACGACGTGCGCCTGCGCATGGACTCGGTGCGCGACCTTGACACGGCGGCCGGGTGGCTCGCGGAATCCGGTGTCGCGCCGGCAGATCGGATCGGCGTGATCGGCGGCTCGTACGGCGGATTCATGACGCTCGCGGCCATCACCTTCTGCGCGGAGCGGAAGTGGGCTGCGGCTGTGGACATCGTGGGTATCGCAAGCTGGCGCACGTTCTTTGAAAAGACGTCGCCCTGGCGGCGGCCGTTGCGTGCCGCCGAGTACGGCGATCCCGAGAAGGACGCCGACTTTCTCGAATCGATCTCCCCGCTGAATTTCATCGATCGCATCAACGCCCCGCTGATGGTCATCCACGGTGCGAACGACCCGCGCGTGCCCATCAACGAGGCCGAGCAGATCGTCTCGACCCTTCGCGCGCGCGGGCGTGAAGTCGAGTATCTGCGGTACGAGGACGAAGGCCACGGACTCGCGAAGGCCAAGAATCGCGCCGACGCGTGGCCCAAAGTCGTGCGGTTCTTCGAGAAGCACATGGGACCTGCGGCGTAGCAGATCAGCACGGCGGGTGGCACGGGGAGCGGGGTTGCGCGCAAGCCGGTGACCGGCCGCGTCAGAAGCGAGCGATTGCAAGTGGTGGGGAGCGGACCGGTAGGCGAGCGCGCGACCCCGACCCCGAGACAGGACCCGCCGTGCTAGGTCGTAGGAGCAGGCACTGCGAGGGGCAGCGTGAACGCGAACGTGCTTCCGCGACCAGCCCCTTCGCTCTCCGCCCAGATCTTGCCACCGTGCGCGGTCACGATCTCCTTGCAGATCGAGAGACCGAGGCCCTGTCCGGCGACCGCGTCGGTCGTCCCGCCGACGCGATAGAAGCGGTCGAAGATGCGCCCCAGGTGCTCGGCCGGGATGCCCGTCCCGTGGTCGATCACGCTGATCTTGCCAACGCTCTGCTCGACCGCGATCGACACGAGGATCGGCTCGCCAGTTGGTGAGTACTTGATCGCGTTGGAGATGAGGTTGTCCAGAAGCTGCGCAAACCGGGCCTCTCCGATCGCGATGCGCACCGGCTCGGCCGGTGCATCGAGGTCGACTCGAGCACCACGAATGCGCGCGCGGCTGATGGCCTGCCGCGCTTCGGCCGCGGCGTCCACCGGCCCCTCGTCGCCGGCGAGCTGCTGCTCGGTGCTCAAAAGGTCGGCCATCAGGCGCTCGAGCTGGGTGAGCTGGCCCTGTACCGCCTGCAAGTTTCGCGACATGAGGGTCGCGTAGCCATGCACCGCGGTCAGCGGGTTGCGAAGCTCGTGCACCGCGGTCGTGAGAGCGTCCTCCTTCGCGCGAAGCGCCCCACCGAGGCTCTGGACGTCGCGGCCGAGCTCGGTCGCGGCGAGCTGCAGCGCGTCCCGCTCGGCGAGGAGCGCGAGCCGGTCACGCGCCGCGCGGGCGACGGCTTCAAGCGGCGCGATACGCGCGCTCAGCACGTCCGCTGGGCCCAGCGCGCCGAGGACGCGGCCTTCGGAGAGGTTCACCAGCGCGATCGTCGTATCGGAGCCCAGGGTGTGTGCGGCGAGAGGCGCGGCGGTCGCGCTGACGATCGCCGGTAGGCGGCGATCGCGGGCGAGCTCCGCCAACGGGCCGCCCGGGAGATCGCCGACGACAACCATCCCATCCGACGGTCGGACGATCGCCGCCCGTCCGCTCGCGATGCGCCCCGCGCCGAGCACGGTCGATGCCAGAACGCCGGCCTGCGTGCGCTCGCCGTCGATCTCCGCGATCGCTCGCTGGGTGTCATCGAGTGCGCGCAACTCGGATTCACGTCGCGTCCGCTCGAACGCCGCCGAAAGGAGCGAGGCGGCGTCGCCGACCAGGTCGTGTATCGCGCCGGCGGTCATCGCGCGGTCCTCCTCGTTGATCGCGTCGAGCGCAACCCCCACCGTCAGCGGGGGCTCGACCGAGATCGGGATCGACAGGCCGGCCAGTTCCGGGACGATGCGCTCGAGCGCCGACGGAGACCGCAGCGCTTGGAGGGATTCCGCCGAGACGACCATCTCCGCCGCCGGCGCGGCACCGGTCGTGACCGTCGTGCGCACGCGTTGGTCGGGCCCGAGGGCCCATACCCAGGCACCGCGCACGCTCTGCAGACGAGCGAGCTCGTGAATGAGCGTGCGAAGCACTTCGTCGGGCTCGCGCTGGCGGGTCAGTCCGCTGAGCGCACGAGCGTGGATGCGCGACCAGAGGACGTCGACGTCCTCGCGCCCGAGGGCCCAAACGATCTCGGCGATGACAAGTCCGATAGCGATAAGGGCCTGCACCGGCCAGAGATCGGTCGCACGTGCCTGCTCTCCCCGCGCGACGAGTGTCGCGTCATAACCGACGACCGCCAGGGCGGTCGCAGCGACGGCACCCAGCGGCCCGGAACGAAGAGCCGCGACGCCGATGGGGAAGGCGTAGAGGATCCACGATCCGAGCGAGAGTGGCAGCGCGAAAACGAGTCCGGTGACCGCGGCGAGGTCGAGTACCGGTACGACGAGCGGGACCTTCTGAAGTAGGGGGTAGTACCGCACGCTGACCGCGGCCGCGAGATAGAGCACCAGGACGAGGGCGGCGAGCGAGGTTGCGCCGACTCCGGCGAGCAGGACGAGGGTTCCGCCGAGGGCGATCGCTGCGAGACGGATGAGCAGGTGGGCGCGCTCGCGCGCTACGGTGGCTGCCGCCGTCCGCCCCACTGCGCCGGTCTAACGCATACGGGGCGCTTCGCGATGCGGTGCAGTCAATAGCTCGCCACCAGGATGCGACTCGGATCGTTGTCGAGCTCTATGACATGCGCGACACGCAGGTCCGGCGCGTCGAGCACGGCGATCGCGTGGGAGAGCCCGGCAAGGGCGACGTAGAGCTGGTCGCCATTCGGCGATACCGCCAGATCGACGACCGAGCCGAGGAACGCCGCCGAGGAGACGACCGAGCGATTGCGGATCGTCACCGCCTCGGCGCCGTTCGCCGAGCCGACGTAGAGGGTGTCCTCGCGCGGCGAGATCGCGAGGGAGGTGGGGAAGACGTCGGTCACGATGCGGTCGACGACGGCGTACTGCTCGGTGTCCACGACGTCGACCAGACGCCGGTCGGCGATGGCCGCGTAGATGCGCGTGCCGGAGCCGGCCATGACCATCGCGGTCGGCTTACCGTCGAGCGGGATCGTGTACGGGGTGCGTCCGCCGAGATTCAGGTAGAGAAGGTCGATCCCGTTTTCCGTCGCCACGAAGACGTGGTTGTGCTTGTAGCTGGGGGCCAGCGACTCCGCCGAACCGTGGTAGTCGAAATACTCCGCCTGGCCGGTCACCAGATCGATCTGCTCCGCACCAGTCTTGCCGACGACCATCACGGAGTGCCCGTCGCGGTTGGCAGCCACGACACCGTCCACGGTCACGTCCTGTTTCGTCTTTGTCTCGCCGGTGACGACGTCCTGCGCCACCACCACTCTGTCGACGGACGAGTAGACCGTCCGCTCGTCGGTCCCGAGCGCGATCTGGCGGACGTTCTTCGAGTCTGCCGCGAGCATGGCGCTCGCCCGGGTATCGCCCGGGCGCATCGACTGCACCGCGCCGCCTACGAGCGCGACGATCGTGACCCCGCGCGGCGGGCGCGCCGCGGCCGGTTCGTAGTGATCGATCGTCGAGTGGCGCTTGGTCTTCCAGCCGTCCTTCGCGACGAATGGGTACGGATCGACCATCCCGCCCGGTCCGAGGATCGGATAGGGCGTGTCGCCGATGCTGTCGTTGTCGGCGTCCTTTCCTTTGTAGTCCGCCCACCAGTTGCCTTCCTTCGTCTGCTTGTCGTACCAGACGTTGGAGCCCTCGGTGTTGTCGCTGACCGGGGGGTTGTTGCCGACGACGTTGTTGTGGAAGATCACGTTCTCTTTCGCGTCGCTGAACCAGATGCCCCAGTTGATGTTCGAGTCGATGGTGTTGTCGGTAATGCGGTTGCGGGTGCTCGCGTACAAGTACAGCCCGTAACCGCCGGGGCTGTTGTACGTCTGTCTGGCCAGGAGGTTGTTCACAAGCACGCAGTCGTCGGAGTTCTGCAGGTGCAGCCCGTAGATGTTGAACTCGACGTCCGAGTCCTTGACGGTGATCTTCTGCGACGCGTGGATGTAGAAGCCGAAGCGGTTCCGGAGCGTAGTCACGCTCTCGATCGAGCTCGACACCATGTCGATGAAGTAGATCCCGGTCGAGAATGCAGTCGTCTTCCCGTTGCGGATCGTCACGCCGGTGTGGCCGCCGACCCGAACGCCGACGCTATCGAGCTGGGGAAGCGGCCAGGTCTGCGGGCCCATACCTGGTCCGGTGAGGGTGTGCCCTCCGAGATCCACGGTCACGTTGTCCGAGACGACGATCATGCCGTCGCCAGCGCACGTGAGGTCATTGGCGAGGGTGAAGCTTTCGCTCACGCGCATCGCACACGTCCCCTCTCGTGCTGGGTAGCTCACGGTCGGCGACGGCGCGGGACTCGCCGACGCGCTTGCGGCGACGGAGCTCGCACCCGGGCTCGGCGACGGTCCGGGACCTTGAGCGGCCTGGCAAGCGACCGCGGCGATCAGAGCGAGCACGCCGAGTCGGGCGACGAGCGGCCGCATGACGCAAGCCTATACAGCGGCCCCGTCGCGGCGGTTCCCGCAGACTTCATTCGTGCGTGAAGAGGCACGGCGCATCGACGATCGGCTCGAGGCGACGCTGCGCATACCCGATGTCGAGCCGACCGCGATCGTGGTGATCGCCCACGCCCTTCCGACGCACGGCGGGACTATGCGGACGCCGATCATGGCCGCAATCGCACGCGCGTGCGCCGACCGCGGGTGGTACGCGCTGCGGTTCAATTTCCGCGGCGTTGGCGCGAGCGCCGGCGAGTGGACCGGTGGCCGGTACGAGACCGATGATGTCCAAGCCGCCGTCGACTACGCGCGAACGGTGGCGCCGGGGCTGCCGCTTGGCCTGGTCGGATATAGCTTCGGCGCCTTTCAAGCTCTCGCGTTCCTCGCGCGCGGCGGACGCGCCGACGCCGTGGCGCTCGTCGGCGTCGGGACGAAGGACGTGACCTTCGCACCCCGCGCGCTGCCGACGATTCCTGACGGCACGTTCATCGTGGCGGCCGAGGACGACCAGTTCGGCACGGCGAGTGAGCTTCAGGCGGCGGTCCCGCACGCGCGCATCGCGACCGTGACCGGCGTCGACCACTTCTTCGTCGGCAAGCGAGACGAAGTCGGCGCGCTTGTCGCGGATGAGCTCGCGCGCGTGCTGCCTGTACCATCGCATCTCCCATGAGCGCTCAGGCCACTGCTGTCGGGCAGCCATCGCCTTCCGCGAAGAAGACGCGGAAGCGCATCCTCACGGGCGACCGCCCGACGGCGAAGAGCTTCCACATCGGCAACTACTACGGGACGCTGGCCAACCGGGTCAAGCTGCAGGACGAGTACGAGAGCTTCTTCCTCATCGCCGACTACCACATGCTCACGACCCGCGTCGCGGACCTCGAAGAGATCGGCAAGAACATCCGCGAGCTGGTGACCGACTACCTCGCGGTCGGGATCGACCCCGCGAAGAGCACCATCTACCTGCAATCGCTCATCCCTGAGGTGACCGAGCTCTTCCTCTACTTCGCGATGCTCGTGAGCGTGCCACGGGCGGAGCGCATCCCGACGCTCAAGGACCAGATGCGAAACCACAACCTGGCCGTCCCCTCTTATGGGCTCCTCGGCTATCCGATCCTGCAGGCCGCCGACATCCTCATGGTCAAGGGAGACCTCGTTCCGGTCGGCCGCGACCAGGAATCGCACGTCGAGCTCACGCGTGAGATCGCACGACGTTTCAACGAGCTCTTCGGACGGGTGTTCCCGGTGCCGGAGGCACTCATTCCTGAAGGCGGGATGCTGCCGGGCACAGACGGGATCAAGCAGATGGGGAAGAGCCTCGGCAACGCGATCTTCTTGACGGACGATCCCAAGACCGTCGAGAAGAAGGTGCGAGGGATGTACACCGATCCGAACCGCGTCACCGCGACGACGCCGGGCCGGGTCGAGGGGAATCCCGTTTTCGCCTACCACGACACCTTCAACCCCAACAAGTCGGAGGTCGACGATCTGAAGCGCCGCTACCGCGAGGGCACGGTCCGCGATGTCGAGGTGAAGGAGCGGCTCATCGTGGCGCTCGAGGCGTTCCTGCAGCCGATCCGCGAGCGTCGCGAGCGGTACGCGGCCGATCCCAAAGCGGTCGACAGGATCATCGAGGAAGGTAGCGACCGCGCGCGCGAGGAAGCTCGCACGACCCTGCACGACGTCCGCTCGGCGATGCACCTCAACTACTTCGGGCTCTAACCTCCGGAGACCGTGCCTAGGCTCTACGTGCTCGTGCTTTCCGGCGGGGCCGGGACGCGCCTCTGGCCACTCTCGCGGCGCGGTCGGCCGAAGCAGTTCCTGGAGCTTCTGGGCGAGCGGAGCCTCCTGCAGGACACCATCGACCGCGTCTCGGAGTTCGTTCCGCGGGAACGGATCTTCGTCGTCGCGCCGCCGGAGCACCGCGCGCTCGTCCACGAGCAGCTGCCAGAACTTCCGTCGGACCACCTCGTCGTCGAGCCGTACCCGCGGGGGAATGCCGCGGCGATCGGGCTCGCGATGGCGGCTCTCGGAGCTTTCGACCCCGACGCCGTCGTCGCCGTCCTCCCGTCGGACCACGTGGTCGGCGATCGCGCGCAGTTCCGCAAGGTCCTTATCGCAGCGACCGCCGCGGCTGAGCGCGGTCACCTCGTAACCCTGGGAATCACGCCGGAACGGCCCGACACCGGCTTTGGCTACATCGAGGCCGCCGACAAGCTCGACATCGAAGCACCCGTGGAGGTGCGTGCGGTCAAGCGGTTCGTCGAGAAGCCAAAGCGCGAGGCCGCCGAGCGGATGGTCGCCGCCGGGGGGCACTACTGGAACGCCGGGATGTTCGTCTGGCGGGTCGAGGAGATCCTCCGCGCGTACGAGAAGCACCTCCCCAAGACGGCCGCGGCCATCGCCGCGCTCCGCGACGCTATCGGCTCGCCGCGCTACGAGTCGGTGCTCGCTGAGGTCTGGGAGGAAACGGACCGCACGACGGTGGACTACGGGATCGCCGAGAAGGCCGACAACGTCGCGGTGGTGCCAGCGGACATCGGGTGGCAGGACGTGGGTTCGTGGGCGCGCCTTGCCGAGATCGTCTCCAAGGCGGACAACTGGGCCAGTGGGGATCTGGTCGCCGAGGACTCCCACGGCAACTACGTCTGGGCTCCCACGAAGACGGTTGCGCTGATCGGCGTTGAGGGGCTTGTTGTCGTCGACACCCCGGACGCCCTCCTGATAACCACTAAGGAACGGTCGGAGGATGTAAAGACGGTCGTCGACCGCCTGAAAAGGGACGACAAGGAGGACCTGCTCTAAGGCGGGCAACGCCAGCCCGACCGAGGGCCCCCGCGCCTCGCTTCGCGCCTGGGGGCCCCTGCCCCCAGGGCACCGGCCGGAGGCCGGGGGGTCCGCCGCCGCGTAAAGAGGGTTTCGGTCGGGCTGGCGTACAGCGAGGGCCTATTCCCTCAGATTTTGGCCACGCCTGAGGCGGTCGGCGTCGCCTGTCTGTCTGTTATCAGGTGGACGCCGACGTTAGAGTGGTAGCGGGAGGGCGCCCGGGTGGGGCGCTCTTTTATTAAGCGAAAGGAACCACATTGGCGGTAGCAGCGAAAAACTTGGTCGTCGTGGAGAGCCCGACGAAGGCGCGAACTCTAGAACGGATGCTCGGTCCCGACTACAAGGTCGAGGCCTCCTTCGGCCATATCCGCGATCTTCCGAAGTCGAAGATGGGCGTCAACCTCAAGACCTTCGTCCCGGAGTACATCGTCCCGGACGATTCGGAGAAGCACGCCCGGACCCTCCGACGCGAGGCGAAGGCCGCCGAGCACGTCTGGCTGGCTACGGACCTGGACCGGGAAGGCGAGGCCATCGCGTGGCACCTCGCCGACATCATCAAAGTGCCCAAGTCCAAGCTGCGCCGGGTCACGTTCCACGAGATCACCCCCGCCGCCATCGATGAGGCCTTCAAGCACCCGCGGGAGATCGACCAGGATCTCGTGAACGCGCAGCAGGCGCGGCGAGTCGTCGACCGGCTCGTCGGCTACACCATGTCGCCGCTCCTCTGGAAGAAGATCCGCTACGGGCTTTCCGCGGGGCGCGTCCAATCGGTCGCGCTCCGGCTCATCGTCGACCGCGAGCGCGAGATCCAGGCGTTCAAACCTCAGGAGTACTGGACGCTCGAGGCCTCGCTCGCGAACCACGCCGGCGAGACGTTCTCGGCCGAGGTCATCCAGCAGAAGGGCCACAAGCTCGAGATCCACGACGGCGAGACCGCGGACAAGCACCGCGCCGCGCTGGCCGAGGCCGCATATGCGGTCAAGAGCGTGGAAAAGCGTGAGAGCGGCCGGAACGCCGCCCCGCCATACACGACGTCGACGCTTCAGCAGGAGGCGTCGCGAAAGCTCGGCTACTCGGTCAAGAAGACGATGGTCTTGGCGCAGCAGCTCTACGAAGGCATCGCGGTCGGCGACGGCGCGCCGGTCGGTCTCATCACCTATATGCGTACCGACTCGCTGCACGTCGCCGAAAGCGCGCTCCATCAGGCCCGCGACGTCATCACAAAGGAATTCGGCGCGCCGTACGCGATCGAAAAACCGCGCCATTACAAGACGCGGTCGAAGGGCGCGCAGGAAGCGCACGAAGCCATCCGGCCCACGGATCTCTCGCGCACACCGGATCGCGTGAAGCGGTTCCTGAAGCCCGATCAGCTCAAGCTCTACACGATCATCTGGCAGCGGACGATCGCCTCGCAGATGGCGGCCGCACGATTCGAGAACACACGCCTCGACATCGAGGCGGGTCAGTACACGCTGCGCGCCAATGGTCGGCGCGTGCTGTTCGATGGATTCCTCCGCGTGTACTTCGAGTCGAGCGACGAGCCCGAGAAGGAGATCTCGCCTCTTCCCGAAGTGCAGGAGGGCGAGGCGCTCAAGCTGCTCGGCCTCGATGCCTCGCAGCACTTCACGCAGCCACCCCCGCGGTTCACGGAAGCGTCGCTCGTGAAGACGCTGGAGGAATTCGGCATCGGCAGGCCGTCCACGTACGCGCCGACGATCTCGACCCTCGTCGACCGCCGGTACGTCCGCAAGGAAGGCCGCGCGCTGATGCCCGAGGACGTCGGCTTCGTCGTCACCGACTTCCTGCGCGAGCACTTCCCCGAGATCGTCGACACGGGCTTCACCGTCCGCATGGAAGAGGACCTCGACCGCATCGCCGCAGGTGAAGTTGAGTGGGTCCCCGTCGTGCGCGACTTCTTCGAGCCGTTCGCGAAGCTCGTGGAAGAGAAGAGCAAGAGCGTGAAGAAATCGGACGTGACCGAAGAGGCCACGGACCGCATCTGCCCGAAGTGCGGACGCCCGGTGATGATCAAGCTCGGCCGATACGGTCGGTTCTACTCATGCACCGGCTTCAAGAAGGGCAAGAAGGGCGATCCGCTCCCGCCGGGCGCGTGCGATTACTCCGAGCCGCTGGAGGGACAGAAGGAGCCGCAGCTCGAGCTCCTCGAAGGCGAGATGTGCCCGGAGTGCGGCAAGCAGCTCGCGAGGCGGCGCGGGCGGTTCGGCCCGTTCGTGGGCTGCACGGGCTACCCGGACTGCAAGTACATCAAGAAGACCCAGCAGAAGACCGGCGTCACCTGCCCCGACTGTGGCAAGGGCGAGCTCGTCCGTCGCCGCGGCCGAGGCCGCTCGATGTTCTTCGGTTGCGAGCGCTACCCCGAGTGCACCTTCACGGCGCGCGAGCTTCCAGGAGCCGCCGCGACCCCGGGCAAAGACGCCGCCTAGGCTTGGCCCGATGAGGGCACGGCCTGCCACCACAGACGAGACCAAGGGCTGGGACCGGCTGATGCACGAGACCGGGCGTCCGCATCTTCTCCAGTCCACGGGATGGGCCGAGGTGAAGGCGGCGACCGGCTGGCGCGCGGAGCGCTTCGTTTTCGAGGACGGAGCCGTACGCGTTGGCTGCGTTCAGGTCCTCCGCAAGCGTCTCGTCGGCGGTGTGGATATGGCTTACGCGCCGCGTGGTCCGCTCGTCGCGGACGATCAGCTCCCCGGCGCGATCGTCGCGCTTCGCAAAGCCATCGGCCGGGGCATGACGGTGAGCCTGCTCTGCGATCCCGAAGCCGCCGAGAGCGACGCCCTCGCGAAAGCGCTCGAAGCCGCGGGCATCCGCCGATCACCGGTGTACGTGCAGCCGCGCCGGACGCTGCTGATGGATCTCACTCAGGATGCCGAGACGATGCTCGCCGGGATGCGCAAGAAAACGCGGCAGTACATCCACAAGGCCGAGCGCGACGGCGTCGTGACCGAGAAGACCACGGACCTTGCGCGATTTCACCGCGTGCTGCGCACGGTCGCGGAGCGCGATCGGTTCGGGATCCACGACCTCGGATACTTCGCGTCGCTCGTCGAGGCGTTCGGGGATGGGCTGCATCTACGAATGGCACGCGTCGATAAGGAAGATGTCGGTGCGCTCCTCGTCATCCGCATCGGCGATCGCGCGTGGGAGCTCTTCGGCGGATGGAGCGGCGCACACAGCGAAAAGCGGCCGTTCTATCTGCTCAAGTGGCACTCGCTGATGCAGATGAAAGAGCTCGGCGTTCGCCGCTACGACATGTGGGGTCTGGCCGAGGGCGACGAG
>Ga0209807_1000245_pt1 | contig 24295 bp, 18 predicted proteins | sample GraSoiAngelo_154_FD_186168 | JGI IMG/M metagenome (GOLD analysis project Ga0209807, IMG submission 186168) | Grasslands soil microbial communities from the Angelo Coastal Reserve, California, USA - 14_1009_13_20cm (SPAdes) (version 2) | ecosystem: Environmental > Terrestrial > Soil > Grasslands ... | reverse complement strand
CGCTCGGGGCTAACGACTATGACGTGGCGCTCGTGCGTCTTCGTGGGCTGCCGCCGGCGATGAGGAAAGTGTTCGATGATCTTTCGCCTCGCGCGAGGTGGGCCGACATTCGCGCACCGGTGTTCTGGCTGCATGACATCGGCGATCGCTTCGAGCCGGTGAGCGAGGCCGAGACCGCGACCGCGACCCCGCATGACGGACCGACACACTTCCAGCGGACCGCGCTTCTCTCGCACGCCGCGGCCCTGGGCGCGGGCGCGAAGGAAAAGGGTCTCGACTTCTGGGCGACCGAACTTAGCGGGCTCTTAGTTTTCGCAGCCGGAGCGCTCGGAGCGGGCGGATGAGGCGAAAAAGCGCGCTTAGCGCGCGCGTACTCCTCGCCGCTACGCGTCTGCGGTGTGCTTCTGCGGAAGTAGACTCTCAATAGTGGGCCTCAGACAGCTGATCGCAGGGTCAGCGGGAACGTTGCTGGTCGGCATGTTCGCCGGCTTCGTGCTGGCGTCCGCCGTCGGCGTCTTCATCCAGGACAGCGGCCTCTTCGGCGCGAGCGGTGAATCGCCTGTCGCGCGCGCGTACATGCTCGGGCTCCTCCAGCGCGACCCCAATTCAATCGTCGGCATTCGGCCGAATCAGAGCATCGCGCAGCGCGCCGCGGAGCTCCAGGGCGCGGACACCAGCCGCACCACCGCGTCGATCCAGCCGCTCTCGTTGACGTACATCGGTGGCGCAAGCGTCGGCAGCTACTCCGTTCACATTTACGCGGTCGGCCTTCGCACCGCGCAGGGCGTCGACCAGTTTTTCCCGCTCGCGCTGACGGTTTCTGGCGGCAAGGTCATTCGCCATGAATGAGACACGGGCGATGTTGACGCTCACCGTTTTCGCAGTCGGAATCCTCGGCGGCGTGGTCGCGCACGCTGTTCTCGACAGGGGGCCGGCCGAGAACCCCTACCCGGCGCTTCCAAAGGTCGACGAGCCGCGCGCCGCGCACGATGTCGTCGCGGCGGTCGGCTCTGACGACGCGCAGGCCCTCTCGCGGATGTTGGACTCCACGATGCTCACCGATCTCGACACCGCCCTTCAGCCCATCGTCGACGTGCGCACGACGAAGTTCGTGGGCGCCGTCGAGAGCGAGGGTCGGCTCCTCTCCGCCTACGTGGTCACCGGCAAGACCACGGAGGGGATCGATTTCGTCGTGGGATTCGTACTACGGGTGTCGAATGATCAGGTGGTAGGTGTGAATTGACCGCTCGAGGAATTCTGACGACGACCGCGTTCGTGCTCGAGCACAACAAGCGGCGCCTGCTGATTCTTTTAGGGATCGCGGCGCTGGTCCTCTTCTTCTACGGCATTCGCAGCGTGTTCGAAGGTCTCGCGGCCCTCGTCGGCCAGATGCCTGGGCTCCTCATCACGCTGGTCTTCTACGCTTTCGCCTTCATCGCTCAGTTCGGCGCCCTGATGTGGTTCCTCTCGCGTCCGCGCACCTACACCGTGACTCCGGATGACCCGCAGATCGGCCTAAGCTTCAACGACTACCGCGGCCAGCCTGATCTCGTTGAGCACGCCAAGACGCTCGTGCGGATCCTTGGCGGAGTAGAGCGATTCAAGCAAGCCGGCGGGGAGATGCCAAAAGGCATGCTTCTCTCCGGTCAGCCCGGAACAGGAAAAACGTTCCTGGCGGGCGTGATCGCGGCTGAAGCTCGCCTACCCTTTATTTACATCGACGCATCCAGCCTGCGCAGCATGTGGATGGGTGTCGACGCACTCGTCATCATTTCGCTCTTCCGGAAAGCGCGCGGTCTCGCCCGCAAGTTCGCGAAGCCAGGGACGCCCGGGTGCTGCATCCTTTTTATGGACGAGATCGATTCCATCGGAATGTCTCGAGGCGGCGTGCAGGGCGGACAGCAACAGGGCGGCATGGGGCCGATGGGAATGTTCGGGGGCATGGGCATGAGTCTCAACACCCTCCTGAACCAGATGGACTCGCTGAACGCGCACGTCGAGGACCGCTTTAAGGTGCGGATGGCGCGCTGGCTCGGCCTCGTCCGCGGTCCGGTTCCACCGAAGCCCCTCGTCTTCGTAATCGGCGCGACCAACCGACCCGACACGCTCGACATCGCGCTGACTCGTCCCGGGCGTCTCGACCGTTCGCTGATCGTCTACCCGCCGGACGGGGAGGGACGGAAGGACATCCTCCAGCACTACCTCGCTCAGAAGGCGCACGACGAAACGACCGACGTCGACATGATGGCCCAGGACTCGATCGGATGGACCCCGATCCACATCAAGACGATCATCAACGAGGCGCTGATCGTCGCGCACGAGGACGGACGCGACAAGTTGAGCTACAAGGACTGGCTCTCTGCCGCGGATATGCGCTTCATCGGTCTGAAGCAACCCATTCACAAGATGAGCGCGGAAGACAAACGCGCGGTCGCATATCACGAGGCTGGCCACGCGGTCGCGAACTACTACCTACGCCCTGAGGACCGCATGAAGAAGGCTTCGATCATCCGCCGCGGGGAAACGCTTGGCGTGGTGTCGAGCTCGGAACGGGAGGAACGGCATCAGGTCCATGCGCGCCAATACGAGACGGACATCATGGTGTCGCTCGGGTCGCGCGCGGTTGAAGAACTCATTCTGGGTACAAAGCTCCAGGGGGCGAGCTCGGATCTACAGCAAGCGACGAGGGCGGCTCTAACGTACGTGGCGAGACTCGGCATGGGCTCGACCCTCATGGTCGCACCGGCGAACGCGGTCGGGGGTTACCCCGAGACCGTGCTCATCATGGTCGACAACATGCTCCAGCAGCTCTTCGAGGAGACGAAACGGCTGATGAAAGAGAAGGAGTACGCGGTCCACGCGGTCGCGGGTGCTCTCATGCAGCGCGAGGAGCTGATCGGGGCGGAGCTCGACGAGATCTTCAAATACGCTGAGGAGGCCAACCCTGAGAAGGCCTCGCCGTTCGTCCGCAAGCCACTCGTCCTCCCGACAATCGAGCAGCTCATGAAGAACGGCGCCAACGGCCACGCTCCGGGCATGACCATCCCGCTCGTCTCAGCGGAGCCTGGGGTTCCCGGACAACCGCCAGTGCCCGGTCCGTTACCGCCGATACCTGTGCCCCCGCACCCGGAGGCGCTGACCTAGGGCCAGGCCTGCGCGAGCTGCGCGAGGGTCACGAAGCGGAGCGGCCCCTTGTCCTGGTCGTAGCGGAGTGCAGCGAGCGCGTCGAAAAGCGCCGTGATCGCGGCGCGCTCGGTCGCGTCGATCGTTCCGGGGTGGCTCACGATCGTGATGGCCCGGCGCGTCGTCGCGATGTCCCCTGGCGGCGCGAGGTATGAGAGATCCGCGCGGATGACCGGTTGGATCGTCCGCACGTCGAAGGCGTAGGTGTTCCCGCCGATCGTCGGCGCTTCCAGAAGCGGCAGATCGCCCGGCTTGCTTGCGTCCGTCGCCGATGGGCGGTACGGCTGCGCGTCCGCGGCGAGCGTCCAGGGGTAGGCGAGCCGGCCGAACACGCCCGCCGGGACCGCGCTCGCGTCCGCGACGAACCCGAGGGCTGCGAGTGTCCGAAGCGTCGCGTCGTTCGCGAACTGGCCGCCGGCGCGGAAGGTCGTCGGTCGCCCGAGGTCGTGCTCCGACATGAGCCGCAGCGCGTAGTCGAGGAGGGCACGCTGGTCCGCCTCGGGATAGGCCGTGATCGGAACGTCGTACCCGTCACTGCGGCCGGCCCAGTTCGGAGCTGTCCGCGGCACGAGTCCGGCAGCGCGCACGAAGTCGGTCCACATGTGCATATGCAGGGAGAGCTCGTCGCCTTTGGTCACGCGAGACTTCGTCCAGGCCAGCATCGCGTCGGCGCGCGCTGCCGCGACCTGCGTGGTCGTCCACACCCGCGGGTTCCACATGATCGTCATCGGGACCTTCTGCTCGTCCGCGATCCCGGCCGTGTTCGCGAGCGCATCGTCGCTGGATGCGTCGCCCTCGAAATCGAGCGTCCAGACGACGTACTCGGGCTCGCTGATCACGATGTCCTTCGTCGCGACGACGATCTCGCCGCTCGCGAGCCGCTCGACCACGTCGATCGCGTAGCCACCTGGCGCTATGCCGTGCAGATCGAGCGTGGTGCCCCAGACGTTGCCGTTGCCGGCCGGGGCGAGCGCGTTCTCCGCGCCGGCCTGACGGATGCGCACGCTCGGCGCGGAGGCGGTCGGGTCTGAATCGAACGTGACGCGGATCGTCGCCGCGGACGGGGTACGCGGGTCGGGGACGAGGTACCAGCGCCGCAGGGTCGGGTCGATCACGACCCCGACGGCACTTGCCGGTCGCGAAGCCGCCGCGGCCGCGGTCGGCGCGTGCGCGGTTGGCGTCGGATTGGTCGCGGCAGGCGTGCACGAAGCCACGGCAAGCGCGACGGTGAACACCTGTGCGAGATACTTGAAGGTCAGATGACCCTCGCGGCGCAGCGGCGCTGGATCATGCCCAAAAAGGCCGGGGATGTACCGGATGGTATCCCCGCGCTCGTTGCGCAGGTGCTCGCCTGCCGGGGCCTCGCCGTGGGTGAGATGGCGGCCTTCCTCGCGGCGCGGCCGACCGAAGAGGGCCCGCCGATGCTCGATCTGGATCGCGCGGTCGAGCGGCTCCGTCGTGCGCTCGCGGCTCGCGAGCGCATCGTCGTCTATGGGGACTACGACGTCGACGGGATCGCGGGATCGGCCATCCTCGTGCGCGCGTTCCGTCAGCTCGGCTTCGTGGTGGGTGCCTACATCCCGAACCGCTACGAGGAAGGCTACGGGCTCAATGCTGTGGCGCTGCGGCAGCTCGCGGCGGATGGTGCCAAGGTCATCGTGAGCGTCGACTGCGGCATCACCGCGGTGAAGGAGGCCGCGCTCGCGCGTGAGCTGGGCGTTGATCTCATCGTGACCGACCACCACCACCCGCCGGCCGTGCTTCCGGACGCGTACGCGCTCGTCAATCCGCGCCGCCCGGGGGACCCGTCGATCGACAAGGAGCTTGCTGGTGCCGGTGTCGCGCTCGTGCTCGCGAAGCGCCTCCTTGGAGATCTCGCGTACAGCCTGCGCCAGGACGAGCTCCTGCAGCTCTGCGCCCTCGCGACGGTCGCAGACGTCGTGCCGCTTCGCGGGGGGAACCGCGTGCTGACGCGGCTTGGGCTCGAGGCGCTGAACCGCGCGCCCATCCTCGGCGTGCGGGCCCTCGTCGAGCGAGCCGGTTTGAAGCTCGGGCATGTCGGGGCGGGTGAGATCGGGTTCGTGCTCGGTCCGCGCCTCAACGCGGCCGGTCGCATCGACGATGCCGAGGATGCGCTGCGGCTCCTCCTCACCGAGGACGCCGAGGAGGCGAAGAAGCTCGCCGAGAGCCTCGAAGTAAGGAACAGCGAGCGGCAGGAGCTCACGCGGCAGGTGGTCGCCGGCGCACGCGAGCGCGCGCAAGAGCGTCCCGACGCGTGGATCACGATCGTCGCGGACCCCGAGTGGCCCGCTGGGATCGTTGGTCTGGGCGCATCGCGCCTCGTCGAGGATTACGGACGGCCCGCGATCGTCATCGCGATCGACGGGAACGAGGGCAAGGGCTCGTGCCGCTCGATCGTCGGCGTCCACATCGCCGAGGCGCTCGACGACTGCGACGACATCCTGATCAAGCACGGCGGCCATGCGATGGCCGCGGGATTTTCCGTCTCGGTCGACCGCATCTCCGATCTCATCGAGCGACTGGACGCAGTGATCCGCGACCGACTCGGCGGCGAGCGACCGGTGCCGACGATCCGCGTGGACGCCGAGATCGCGCCGGAGATCCTGACGAGCAAGCTCGCGCTCGAGCTCGCGACGCTCGAGCCGTGCGGCGCCGGGAATCCGAGGCCGTACCTCCTCATCCGCGACGTGCGCGTGTACGACATCCGCCAGGTCGGAGCCGATGCCGACCATCTCCGCTGCAAAGTCACCGTCGGCCGGTTCACCTTCGACGCGATGGCCTTCCGGCGCGGGGATCACGCCGAGGGCATGACCGAAGCGGGCCGCGTCGATGCCGTCGTGAGCATCGGGACCGGCCTGCGCGGATTCGTCGAGCTCGAGCTGCGTGATTTCGGACCCGTGGGAACGGCGGCCGAGATGGAGCGCCTCGCGGGCGGCGCCGCGCCGGTGCTGGTCGGCTGATGGCAGAGCGCGCTTCGGCGATCACGTCGCGCATCGTCAGCATCACCGACCGGCTGCGCCCGCAGCGCCACGGGAATGTCGACGCCGACACCCTCGCGAAGGAAATACTCCGCCACTACCCCGAGGGCGATGCCGAGCTCGTCCGCCGCGCGTACGGCTACGCGGCCGAGGCCCACGAAGGCCAGAAGCGCGTGTCCGGCGAGCCGTACATCACGCACCCGGCGGCGGTCGCGATGCTCGTCACCGAGCTCGGGATGGATCCGGCAACTGTCGCGGCGGCGCTCCTGCACGACGTGCCCGAGGACACCGCGAAGACCGTCGAGGACGTGCGGCGCGAGTTCGGCGAGGAGATCGGCCGTCTCGTCGACGGCGTCACGAAGCTGTCGCGCCTGTCAGGCCAATCACGCGACGAGCATCAGGCCGAGAACATCCGAAAGATGCTCCTCGCGATGGCCGACGACCTGCGCGTCGTGATCATCAAGCTCTGCGACCGCCTCCACAACATGCGGACGCTCGCGCCGCTCCCACCGGAAAAGCAGAAGCGCATCGCGAGACAGACCATGGACATCTACGCGCCGCTGGCGCACCGCCTCGGGATCTGGCAGATCAAGTGGGAGCTCGAGGACCTCGCGTTCAAGTACCTCGAGCCCGACCACTACCGCGAGGTCGCCGAGCAGCTCGCGGCACGTCGCCAGGTTCGCGAGCGCTACATCAACGAGACGATGAAGACGCTCCGCGATGAGCTCGAGAAGGCCGGCATCCGCGCCGACCTCTCTGGGCGCGCCAAGCACCTCTGGTCGATCGCGCAGAAGATGCGCCGGAAGGGCGTCGGATTCGAAGAGGTCTACGACGTCCTCGCGATCCGCGTGATCGTCGACGACGTCCCATCCTGCTACGCCGCGCTCGGTGTCGTGCACACGCTCTGGCCGCCGATCCCAGGGCAGTTCGACGACTACATCGCGGTGCCCAAGGCGAACATGTACCAATCGCTCCATACCGCGGTCATCGGCACCGGTGGCCAGCCGGTCGAGATCCAGGTGCGCACGAAAGACATGCACGACCTTGCTGAGTACGGCATCGCGGCGCACTGGCGCTACAAGGAAGGCGGTAAGGGCGACCGCGACTACGAGTCCAAGCTCGCGTGGGTCCGCCAGCTCCTCGAGTGGCAGCACGACGTCGCTGACGCCCAAGAGTTCGTCGAGTCGCTCAAGGTCGACGTTTTCCAGGACCAGGTCTTCGTCTTCACCCCGAAAGGCGAGGTCAAGGGCCTTCCGGCCGGCTCGACACCGATCGACTTCGCCTACCGGATCCACACCGACGTCGGGCACCGCACGATCGGCGCGAAGGTGAACGGCCGCATCGTGCCGCTCGACCACCGGCTCGCGTCCGGCGACATCGTGGAGATCGTCACGAGCAAAGCCGCGCGCGGACCGTCCCGCGACTGGCTCGGTATGGTCCGGACCCCGGGCGCGCGAGAGAAGATCCGCGCCTGGTTCAAGCGCGCGCAGCGGGACGAGAACATCACGCACGGGAAGGAACTCCTTGATAAAGAGCTCCGGCGCATCTCGCAGCGCGAGCTCGGTGACATTTCTGATGAGGACCTCCGCCGCGTCACCGAGACGCTGAACCTGCACGACGTCGACACGCTCTTCGCCTCGCTCGGGTACGGCGCGCTCACCGCGGCGCAGGTGGTCACGCGCCTTGGCATTACCGACGACACGCAGTTCGCGATCCCAGAGGTCGCGCCGCCGATGCCACCGGACACGTCGCGCGGTGGCGTGAACGTGAAGGGGGTCGGCGATCTGCTGATCCGCTTCGGCGTGTGCTGCAATCCCGTGCCCGGTGACAAGATCGTCGGCTACATCACCCGCGGCCGAGGCGTGACCGTGCATCGCGCAGATTGTTCCAACGTGAAAGGGACGGCGGACAAAGAGCGGTTCGTCGACGTTGAGTGGGAGCGCTCGACGACGCGTACGTACCCCGTCGCGATCCGGATCGAGGGGTGGGATCGGGACGGCTTCCTGCGCGACGTCGCTGCGGTAATCAGCGAGAACCAGGTGCAGCTGCTCGCGTTATCGGCACAAGCGAATCCCGACAAGACCGCGACCGTGAACGCCACGCTCCAGGTGACGAGCGTCGAGCAGCTCTCGCGTGTGCTCGCAAAGCTCGAAGGCGTGCGCGACGTGTTCAGCGTCCATCGCGACGGGCGGTAGCCCCGCCGTCGCGACCTGCGCGTGTGGGGCCGTTGACTTCCGTACCTAGGTACGGGTTTATTGTCGGCGGCGTGAGAGTCGGCGAGGTCGCGGAGCGTGCAGGAGTGAACGTCGAGACACTGCGATACTACGAGCGGCGCGGACTGCTGCCGACGCCGGATCGCACACCGAGCCGGCACCGCCGCTACGACGATGAGACCGTGCGCTTCCTTGGCGCCATCAAGGAGGCACAGGATGTCGGCTTCACGCTGGCAGAGATCGCCGAGTACCTGCGGGCGGCGCGTCGCTCGACGGCGCCGTCGGAGACGCTCCGAGTACGAATGGCGGCAAAGATCGACCAGATCGACGCGCGAGTCGCGGCGCTTCGGCGCATGCGCGATGAGCTCGCACGCGTCGTCGGCTGCGCCTGCACCTCGCTCGACCATTGCACCTGCGGCGCCGCGTACCTCGCCCGCCGCGGCGCCGCGCCGACGTCGCGGCCTTCGCTCCTCCACATCACCAACGGCGAGAGCGCGGGCAACACCTTGCGGCAGACCGCGCTCGGCGGTGCCGTGCTGTCCTGGCAGGACACGCTTCACGAGGGACCGGCGCCAGCGCTGCCTCGGCGCGAGCTACTGCGCACACGCGCCCGCTTCCTCGCCGACTGCGGGTGGGGCCGCCTGCAGGCGCTGCTTTCGTCATTCGAGCGGCGCGACCGGCAGCTGCTCGAGGCACTGCGCGAGGATCTCCAGGTGGTGCTCTGGTTCGAACACGACCTCTACGACCAGCTCCAGCTCCTGGACATCCTCGCGCTCGCGCAAACCGAGGAGAGGGCACCTGAGCTGATCGTCGTCGGCTCGTTTCCCGGCAAGCCATCTTTCGCCGGCCTTGGCGAGCTAACAGCGAGCGAGCTCGAGACACTCTGGCCTGCCCGCGGCCGCGCGACACCGGCCGCGCTTGAGGCGGCCACGGGCGCGTGGGCCGCCTTCCGGGCGCCAGAGCCCACCGCATTGGCCGAGTGGGCAACGCGCGACACCGCGGAGCTGCCGTTTCTCGCCCCCGCGCTGCGGCGGCTGCTCGACGAGCTGCCCGCGCCGAAAGATGGGCTCTCGGGGACGGAGCGGCGGGCGCTCCAGGCGGTCGCTGCTGGCGCGCACTCCCCTCCCGCCGCGTTCGTTGCCGTGCAACGAGGTGAGGAGGCTCCCTTCATCGGCGACGCCTGGTTCTTCCGTGCTCTCTCAGCACTCGGGCGGGGAAAGAAAAGGCTCCTCGAAACGGACGACGGCGCACCGCTTCCTCCGCCGCCTCCGCTCAGCGATAGCCAGCACTTCGCACGCCTGCAGCTGCGGCTGACAGCAACCGGAGAACGCACGCTCCGCGGCGAAGACGACCGAGTCGAACTTCTCGGCATCGACCGCTGGATCGGCGGCACCCATATCACACGCGACAACACCTGGCGATGGGACACCACCGAGCTGAAGCTCGTTCGACCATCTCGACGCTAGACAACGCGGGCCCGCCCGTACACTCGAATTACTTGACCACCTCCACGATCACCTCGACCGAGACCGCGTGGAAGCGTCGCTATCGCGCGGCGCGGACGAGCTTTCCGACGTGGGCGCGGGAAAATCCCGACAACCTCCTCTATCTGTCGAATGCCAGCGGGCGCTTCGAGGTTTACGCCTGGAGCCGGCTCATCGGAACGCATCGTCAGGTCACCGATCGCCCCGAGGGGACTGGTTACCGTGTCGCGAGCCGTCTCGATCTCTTGGGCCAGAACATCTGGTGGTTCGACGATGCAAAAGGGAACGAGCTCGGGCGCTACGTCCGCGAGCCGTTCGGCGGCGGGGAACGCGTGACCATGGCCCCGGAGCTCGAGCCTGCCTACAGCGCCGGTCTCGCGCTCGGGAGTGGCTTCGGAGTCCTCGGCCGCTCGACGGGTGACGAGGGAACGACGATCTATCTCGTGCGCGACGGCGAAGCCCCGCGGCGCCTCTACCAACACCGGCAGAGCGCCTACGTGGTCGACCTCTCGCGTGATCAGACGCTCGTCGCGATCACGCACTCGGAGCATGGCGATAGCCGTAACCCCGCGATCCGCGTCCTCGACATGGACGGCCGCGCCATCGCCGAGCTCTGGGACGGGCCGGGGCTAGGCCTGGAGCCAGTGGCGTGGTCGCCCCTCGCGGGCGACGAGCGGCTTCTTGCGATGCACGACCGCCGCGGCCGGAGCCAGCCGCTGATCCTTAATGCGACCTCGCCCGCGGTCGACGATATCGAGCTCGACCTGCCGGGCGAGACATTCGCCGACTGGTATCCGGACGCGAAGGCGCTCCTTATCGCACATGAATACCGCGGCCGAACTGAGCTCTATCGCTACGACCTCGGGACACGAGCTCTTGACCGGCTTCCGGCGGAGCCTGGCACGATCGTCGCCGCGCGCGTGCATCCCGACGGCGACGTGTGGTACCAGCTGACGAGCGCGCGCACACCGGCCGCGACGTATGCCCTCAGTGGCGGGATCGTTTTGCGGCCGCCGGGCGAGCCCGCGCCCGCCGGCGTCGCCTTCCGCGATCTCGACGTCGACGGCGTGCACGTCTTTATCGCGGAACCGTCCGGCCATGCGCCGCATCCCACGATCTTCATCGTCCATGGCGGGCCGACAGCACACGACCAGGATGCTTTTTATCCGGGAGTGCAGGCGTGGGTCGATCACGGCTTCGCGGTCGTCCTTGTGAATTACCGTGGGTCGACCGGTTACGGAAAAGAGTGGCGCGACGCAAATGTCGGCCGCGTGGGGCTGACGGAGCTCGAGGACATCGCGAAGGTGCATGACCGCGTGATCGCTGACGGCGTCGCCGATCCGAAGCGGATCATCCTCTCCGGCGGATCGTGGGGCGGGTATCTCACGCTCATGGGTCTGGGCACGCAACCGGAGCGGTGGTCGCTGGGCATCCCGATCGTGCCGGTGGGTGAGTACCTCGCGGCCTACGAGGACGAGATGGAGCCTCTCAAGAAATACGACGACGCGCTTTTTGGTGGCTCGCCCGCTGAGGTTCCCGAAAAATATCGAGAAAGCAATCCGATCACCTACGTCGAACACATTCGCGTGCCGATGCTCCTGATCGTCGGACAGAACGATCCGCGGTGTCCGTCACGCAGCGTCGACATCTATCGCGAGCGCCTTCTCGAGCTCGGGAAGAAGTTCGAGGAATATCGCTACGACGCGGGTCATGGCTCGCTGGTCGTCGACGAGCAGATTCGGCAGGTCGAGATGCAGATCGCCTTCGCCGCGCGAAACCTCGGGACGCAAGAGCCGATCAACTGAGCAAAATCGAGCCAGTTTGCAACGAGAACCTGGACGTGCCAAACAAGGGGACCTAGCCTCGCGCTCGTGATCGGCCTTCGCCGATGGCTACGCCGTGGGCTAAGTCTGGCTCTTCTTGTCGCGCTTTATTTCGTCGCCGGGAGACTCGGCCTATCGCTGGCGTTCGTAAATGCGAGCGCCACTGCCGTGTGGCCACCCACCGGTCTCGCCATCGCCACTCTTCTCCTATTTGGGACCACGTTGTGGCCTGGAATTCTCATCGGTGCATTCGCCGTAAATCTCACCACTTCCGGTGACGTGCTTTCTTCGGTGGGAATTGCGGTCGGCAACACGTTGGAGGCCGTCGTCGCGACGTATCTCATCCGACGGTGGGCCAGCGGACGCGCTGTGTTCGACCGGCCGCACGATGTTCTGCGTTTCGCGTTGTTCGCCGCTGCGCTGGCGCCGACCGTCAGCGCCACGGTGGGGGTCGCGAGTCTGGAGATCACCGGGCTCGCTGGCTGGTCGGATGTCGGTCCTATCTGGCTAACGTGGTGGCTCGGCGACGCCGCGGGTGCCTTGCTGGTCGCGCCGGCCGCCGTGCTCTGGGCCACGAGCCGCTTCCCGTTTGCGGCCGAGCGGCTCGCCGAAGCCGTGGTCCTCGCAATCGCGGCCGTCACGACCGGCGTGGTGATATTTGGCGGCGTCGGGCCACTCTCGGTTTACCGCGTTCCGGTCGCGTTCTTGACGTTTCCGGTACTCGTCTGGGCCGCGTTCCGATTTGGACCCCGAGCAGCAGCGACGGTCATGCTCGGGCTGAGCGGCATCGCGATTTGGGGAACCCTGAATGGGTTCGGGCCCTATGCGGTTGGCTCCCCCAACGAATCGCTGCTCTTGCTGCAAGCATTCATGGCTGTCGCCGCGGTGACCTCTCTCGTCCTCGGCGCGGCGGTCCTCGATCGCATGCGGACCGAGAGACGACTCCTGGCCGTCGAGCAGCATTCGCGCTTCGCTGCCGAGGAAGGGGAACGCCTTCGCGAGGAGTTTCTATCCGTTGCGACCCACGAGCTCCGGACCCCGGTCGCGGCGGTATCCGGCTACGCCCAGCTTGCGCAGCGGGCTCTCGCCGCCAATCGGAGCGATCGGCTGGGAGACGCGGTCGATTCGATCGTCCGCCAGTCGCGTCGACTGGCGACGCTCATCACGCAGCTGCTTGACGCCTCGTACGTTCAGCGCGGGCAGTTCGAGATCGAGGTACGGCCCACCGACATTTCGGCCGTCGCGGAGTGGGCCGTCGAAGCTGCTCGGCTGGCGGACGACGGTCGACATCAGTGGGATCTGCGCATCGAACCCGGACTCAGCGCGCATGTCGATCCGATGCGTTGGGAGCAGCTTCTCATGAATCTCCTCGACAATGCGATGAAGTACAGCCCTGAGAGGCGGACCATCGCGGTGTCCCTCGAGCACGTTCCGAGTGGTCCGTTCTCGCTGCGAGTCGCCGATCAGGGAATCGGCATCGGCCCGGATCGCATCGCGCACGTCTTCGATCGCTTCTATCGCGCGCACGATCAGCAGCGGCTCAGCGGCCTCGGTCTGGGCCTGTACATCGCGCGCGAGATCGCCGAGCGCCACGGTGGCGGGATTCAGGTCGCCTCGGTCGTGGGCGAGGGGACCGAGTTCACGGTGACCCTTCCGGCGACGCCCCCGGTGGGCCTGGAGCCGCCGGGGCACGTGGAGGATCCCGACTGGACCCGCGGCCCGCGGACCCGCGGCCGGGTGCTCGTGATCGACGATGAACCCGACGTCCGCATGCTCGTGGAGACTGTCCTTCGGGACGCCGGGCAGATCGCCATGAGTGCGGAGAACGGGGAAGAGGCCCTGGTCCTCGCCACACGCGAGCCACCCGACCTCATCCTGCTCGACAGGCTCATGCCGGTGATGGATGGAACCGCATTTGCCAAGGCTTACCGCGCGGCGGTCGCGCATCCCGCGCCGATCGTCGCCTTTTGTGCCTCGCGTGACGCGGAGGCATGGGCGAGAGCAATCGGCGCCGTCGCGTATGTCGGTAAGCCCTTTGACATCACAGAACTCGACCGAACGGTGCGGAGGCAGCTAAGCGCCGCGCCACGCTGACAGGCCAACCGTTCCGTTGCGAATGACACATTGCATCGCTCCTAACGAATTTCCCGGCCGGTGATGTTGTTCAATGCGCAGACCCCATTGACAGGAGAACGACCCGATGACGCAGGCCGTTTCTAGCGCTCCGCCCGTCTTAGTCGACCCGCGAACGAGGACCCAGATCGTGGTCGCCGTCCTTCTTGGATTGTTCCTGGCGGCCCTCGACCAGACCGTCGTCGGGACCGCCCTACCGCGGATCGTGACCGACCTTCGTGGCAACGACATCTACACGTGGGCATTCACTTCGTATCTGTTGACCGCCACGATCAGCGGGCCGATCTACGGAAAGCTCTCGGACCTCTTCGGGCGGCGCCCAATCCTCCTCTTCGCTGTCTCTGTATTCCTCATCGGATCGCTGCTCTCCGGGCTCTCACAGGAGATGTGGCAGTTCGTCGCCTTCCGCGCGATCCAGGGCCTCGGCGCGGGAGCGCTCTTCCCGGTCGCTCTCGCGGTCATCGGTGACATGTTCGATGCGAGCGAGCGCGGCAAGTACCAGGGCCTCGTCGGCGCGATCTTCGGACTCAGCTCCGTTATCGGTCCCGCGATCGGTGGCGTCATCACTGACACCGTCGGCTGGCACTGGGTGTTCTTCGTCAACCTCCCGCTCGGCGCGGTCGTGTTCACGGTCGTCTGGCGCGTGATGCCGTCGTTCAGGCCGGCCGGCGCGAGGCCGAAGATCGACTACCTCGGTGCGTCCGTGCTCGCGGCTGCCCTCGTGCCGATCCTCGTCGGACTCACCAACAAGCAGACCGGAAATTGGGGCGATCCGGCGGTCGGCGGCCTCATCGTCCTCGGGCTCGCGGTTGCAGCGATCTTCGTCTGGGTCGAGTCGCGCGCATCGGAGCCGATCGTCCCGCTCGGTCTCTTCCGGACTCGGTCGTTCACGATCTCGGTGATCGCGATGTTCTTCGCCTCGATGGCGTTCTTCGCCCCGGTTGTGTTCCTTCCGCGCTGGTTCCAGGTCGTTGGCGGGGCGAGCGCAACGCAGTCCGGTTACCAGATCCTGGCGCTGCTCGGCGGACTCATCATCAGCGCGATGGCGTCCGGCCAGATCGTCGCGCGCACCGGCCGGTACAAGCTGCTCGCTCTCGGCGCTGCCGTCACGCTCGCGATCGGTCTGTTCCTCCTGTCGAATCTCCGGGCGGACACGCCGCTCCCGGTCCTCTGGGCCTGGATGTTCATCACCGGCCTTGGGGTCGGGCCGATGTTCTCGATCTTCACCCTCGTGGTCCAGGGCGCGGTCGCCCCGCGGCAGATCGGCACGGCCACGAGCAGCCTCACCCTGTTCCAGCAACTTGGTGGCAGCGTCGGCCTGGCGATCGCCGGCACGCTCTTCAGCTCGCGCCTGGTCGAGGAGCTGCCGCGTGAGCTCTCCTCAGCTGTGCCGCCGCAGGTGGCAGCCGGCTTCGGCGGTTCGGCAACGGGTGCGATCGGCCAGCTCACGGGCGTTGGTGATCTCGGTCAGAAGATCCTGGCCGCGGCCCCGGCCGGGGCGCGCGATCAGCTCGCGCCGTTCATCCCCGACATCGTCGCCGCTATCCACCGCGCGTTCTCGATCGCGACGGCCAGCACGTTCACCTTCGGCATCGTGGCGGCCGCCGTCGTGCTTGTCGTCGTATCGCTCCTGAAGGAGTCGGCGGCGCAGGCGGCCATCGAAGACGAGACGCTAGCGGCCTAAATCCGTCGCCTCGCCAGGCGCCAGGACACGCACCTCGGTAGTCGGCGCGATCCGTGTGGCTTCACGGGCGAAGTCGTGTGGTGGGTCGCCGAGCGGATGCGGCCAGAACCGCGCGAACGCGAACGGGTAGAACGTGCCCCAATGAATGGGGATCGCGATGCGCGGCTTGATTCGAAGCAGCGCTTCGGCCGCGCGCCGCGGATCGAGATGGCCGCTCCCCAGGCGCGGTCCCCATCCCCACACCGGCAGAAGCGCGACATCGATAGTGCCGGCGAGCTCAGACATCTCCGCGAAGAGATCGGTGTCGCCCGCAAAGTACAGCCGCGAGCTGCCGGCGATCCGGTAGCCGAGTGCCTCCGCGGTCGGGCCGAATGGGTGTCGCCCACCGTCGTGCTCCGCGCGAAGCGCCTGCAGCTCGACGCCGCCGACGTTGAATCGTTCCCCGGCCGCGACCTCCATGACCTCGTGACCAGTGCGGCGGCACATCGCGCCGAGACCGCGCGGCGCGATGATCCGCGGCCGCCCGCCGAGGCGGCGAAGGGACGGCATGTGGAGATGATCGTGATGCGCGTGGGAGATGAGGACCGCGTCGATGTCGATGTCCTCGATGAGATGGGCGACGGCCTCGGTGTGGCGGTGAAGAAGGCCCAGGCGATGAGTGAGCAGCGGGTCGGTGAGAATGCGCACGCCATCCATCTCGACCAGGACGGTCGAGTGACCGAGGTACCGAAGATGTCCACTCACCGGCCGAGCGTAATGCGCGCGTGATCGGCTTTTACGCGACCCAGCTCCGTCTCCTTGCGAGATGGACTGGTGGACCCTGGGGCGTCGTGCGTCGCGGTGTCGCGACGCTCACGATCAGCATGCTGGCGCTCCTCGTCACGGCGTGGCTCCTGCCCGGCGTCGGCCTGCGCGACATTCCCTCCGCTCTCGCCGCCGCGCTCGTGCTCGCGCTCATGCGCACGTTCCTGCGCCCCGTGCTCATCGCCTACGTCTCACAGATCTCGATCGCCGTCGCGACGATCACAACGGTCCTCGTGCAGGCCCTCGCGTTCTGGCTCATGGCGGGCGCGGGGTGGATGGTGCTCGACCGGCCGATCGATGCGGTCGTCGGCTCGATGCTCTTTTCGATCGGGAACGCGCTCCTGACTGCCGTGCTCTCGACCGGTGATGACAGGTCGTTCTTCGGCACACTTGTCCGCCAACTCGCGGCGCGGCACCGGAAGAGCGACGTGAGCAAAGAGCCGGGCGTCGTCTTCATCCAGATCGACGGGCTCGCCCACTCGATCCTCGAGAAGCAGCTGAATGCCGGACGCGTGCCGAATCTCGCCCGATGGCTGCGCTCTGACGGTATGACGCTCGATCGCTGGGCGCCGCTCCTGCCGACGCAGACCTCGGCGAGCCAGGCGGGCGTCCTTCACGGCAACAGCGACGGCATTCCGGGCTTTCGCTGGTGGGACAAGAAAACGCAGCGTCTCATGGTGTCGAACCACCCCAAAGACGCTCGCGAGATCGAGCGGCGGGTCTCGAATGGAGATGGCCTGCTCGCGAAGAGCGGCGCTTCGATCGGGAATCTTCTCTCCGGCGACGCACCACGAAGCTTCTTGACGGCGGCGACGCTCGACGATCCCGCGAAGGAGATCCGCCGCAGCCACGTGCTCGACTGGTTCTTCATCAGCCCGTACAGCTACGTGCGTTGGACGCTGTTGTCGATCGGCGAGGTAATCAAAGAGCTCGTTCAGGCGCGTGCTGCGGCGCGGACCGAACCACCGGGGCCGCGCGCCTTTCCCTATCCGCTTGCGCGCGCGGCGACGAACGTGCTGCTGCGCCATCTGAGCACCGCGCTTGTCATCGAGGAGATGTGGCGACACACGTCCCCGATCTACGTCGACTTCGTCGATTACGACGAGATCGCGCACCACGCCGGACCCGAGAGCGTCGAGGCGCGCGACGCGATAGGTGGAATCGACAAGATCATCGGGATCATCGAGATGGCCGGCGTGGACGCGCCGCGGCCGTATCGCTTCGTCGTGCTGTCCGACCACGGGCAGAGTCCCGGGGCGATGTTCGCGAAACGCTATGGCAAGCCGCTCGAAGCGCTCATCCAGGAGCTCGTCGGCGAACAGGTCAAGGTCCAAGGCGCGACCGCCCACGTCGAGCATTGGGGCAGGCTCAGTCCGCTTCTGTCCGAAGCGTCCGGTATCAACGGCATGACGCGGGCGATGACGAGCGCGCAGTTCCGGCGCCGTGCCGGCGCCGCAGATGATGTCGAGAAGCCGTCGGACATCGTCGTGGCCGCGTCGGGAAACCTCGCGCAGGTCGCGTTCCCGGCCGTGCCGGGCCGAGCCATGAGGGAGACGATCGACGCCGCGTACCCAGGTCTTGTCGACGGGCTGGTCCGGCATCCGGGCATCGGGCTCGTCATGGTGCGGGTCACGGGGCGCGGCCCCGTCGTTTTCGGGGGCGGTGGCAGCACCGACCTGACGGACGGACGGCTCGAAGGGATCGATCCGCTGGCGTCATTCGGGACGACCGCCGCCGACGGGCTCCGCCGCGTCGATGCCATGGCCGAATGCGGAGATCTCGTGATCGTGAGCATGTTCGATCCGGATGCAGGCGAGGTGGCCCCGTTCGAGGAGCAGATCGGCTCGCATGGTGGGCTCGGTGGCCGGCAGAACGACGCCTTCATCCTTCACCCGGCAGAGTGGGGGATCGAGGCGCCGCCGGTCGGTGCGGTTGCGCTTCACAAGCACATCCGGCGGTGGCTTCGGGCGTAACCTTCCGTCTCGTGCCAGGACTAAGTGCTCGCGATCGCGCAGCAATGCTCGCCGTCCTCGAGAACGCCCAGTGGGTCTACGCGCTCGGGCGATATCCGAAGAAGCAGGTCCTCGACGATGAGATCGACGTGAAGATGCTCCGCGACCGCATCGGTGCGATGCGGAAAGCGGCTCAGGAGCTGAGTCCGGCGCAGCGGAAGAAGCTCGACGTTCCCTGGGCTCGGCTCGAAGACGATCCCGACGAAACCCCCGACATGCTGTGGACGGTCGCGAAGAAGGTGACGCCAAAAATCTTGGCCGAGATGCGGCCGCTCGTGAGCGACACACCCGAGGCGGCGTTCTTGATCACGCCGGAGACGAAGAAGACGCCGGCGAAGAAAACGCCCAACCGTCCCGGGCCGACGAAAGCAAAGACCCATGGAAAGATTGGTGGCAAGAATCCTCGTCATCGACGATGACCGGATGATGCGTGAGCTGTACCAAGAAATCCTCACGCGTCGGGGCCATGCGGTGATCCTTGCGGAGAACGGGACCGAAGGCCTGGCCAAGGTCGAGGAGAACCCCGATCTCATCATCGTCGATCTGACGATGGCGGATGGCGATGGCTACGAATTCCTCAAGCATCTGCGGGCCATACCGGGCCGCGCCACAACGCCGGTGATCGTTTCGTCGGGCCAGCTGGCCGGCGACGTCGCGATTGCCGGCGCCGACCGGTTCCTGGCAAAGCCTTTTCAGAGCAGTGAGTTGAACGCGCTCGTCGACGAACTGCTGTCGTCTTCGCGCGGAACGGCTTCGTAGGGAAAGTGTGCCCGAGGAGCGGCCGTTGACGGCCGCTCCTCCTGACCTACTTAGTCGTTCTCGTTCTCGCCCTGGTCGTTGTCGTCGCCCTTGTCTTTGTCCTTGTTCTTGTCCTTGTTCTTCTCGGCGTTGTCGCCGCGTCCGACGAGCGTCGCGTTGACATCGATGTTGTCGAGGACCGCGAGCCCAAAGAAGTCGGGGCCGGTGTCCTGACCCTCGTCGAATACGATCGAGATGCTCTTCACGTCACCGGTCACGAGCTCGAGCGCGCCGGTTGCCGCGTTGAAGCCGAGTAGCGGCGTGCTGCCGCCCCAACGAAGCCTGATCCAGCCGAGGCCCGTCTGCGTCTGGACCGCAGGCGGCGAGTTGCAGCCGATGAAGTAGAAAGCGTGCGTCGTCTCGACGTTGAAGCGAGGCGCGCCCGCCCCGCAGTGCGAGCCGTTCGCCGCGACTGCGTTGACCGGCTTGCGAAGGTCGTAACCGAGCTCTGTGACCGGCCCGGTGACGCCGCGGATGTCCGCGAAAGCCGATGCGTTCGTCGTCGTCGGCCCCGTCTTCGCGAGCAGGAGACCCTGGTTGCGGTTGTCGCTCGAGTCATTGTTCGGGTTGCACGCCGGGTCCTTGTAGGCGGAGAGGCTCGGGCAGCCGATCCCATCGAGCCATTGCGCCTGAACGAGGAACGTGTTGCCGGGATCGAATTCACCCGCCCGCACCGAGAAACGGTCCGCCGCGTAGACGATGCCGGCAGTGAAGACGACGATCGCGAGCGATGCGACGAGCGTGCGAAGCTTCATGCGCTACTCCTTTCCACGCGCGATCTTGGAATGCCCCCGGTGCTCCCGCATACCACCTCCTTCTAATGCGCCGACGGCCCTCGTACGTCCGGTTGCGGCGGATTAGATCAAATAGGCCTCACCCATGACTTGCTCGGCTCGTTTGACGCTTGCCGGACGAGCGACGGCTAGCTCACGGAGTCGCGGCACACGAGGGCGAGCATCGGCCGAGTCCGGCTCCTTCGCCATTTGTGTCGTGTGTTCTCCCGTGCGATTCGCTCCATCCCACGCGAGCGCGCACGCTCTCCCACCGAAAACTGCCCACCCGCTACGACCGGCTTTTGGCTGCCCCTTCACCGCGGATCTGCTGGAGGGAGTAGTAGGCCGGTAAACACCGACTGTCAACTAAAGTTGGGCAAGAGTGAATGCGCCTTTCGACGCGGGCGCGGCTCTCCTCGTCGACCCTCCGCCCGATCTTGCCCCCGGACACTGGGCTGGCGCGCCAGGATCGTTTAGTGACGGCGACACCGTCTTTCTGGTCTATCGCCTGCGCTGGCCTCGGCCGCGGCGCGGTGGCGAGTTGCGCGTCGCACGAGGTGACGGGGAGCGGTTCAAGACGATCTGGCGCGCGACCCGCGAAGACTTCGGTAGCCCATCGATCGAGCGATGCGCGATTCTCCGCGACGGCCGCACATGGCGGCTATACGTGAGTTACGTCGACGGCGTCGACGGTCGCTGGCGGATCGACGTGATCGAGGCCGGCAGCGCCCACTCGTTCGATCCGGCCGCGCGCCGACTGGCGCTCGACGCGGACGTGGCAAAGGCAGTCGCAGTGAAAGATCCGTGGCTTCGGCGAGTCGATGATCGCTGGTGGATGTTCGTCTCCTACGGTGAGCGCCCGCCGGGCGACGAGCGAAAGCTGCATGGGAGCGGCGATGCGCTGTCGACTGGCGCGGTGAAATCCGAAACGGGCCTCGCGACGAGCGCGGATGGCTTGCGCTGGAAGTGGGAGGGACGAGTGTTCGCGGCTTCCGCGAAGGGCTGGGATAAAGCCACCGCTCGTCTCACGACAGCGTTTCGATCGGGCGACGAGTGGATCGGGCTGTACGACGGAGCCTCCGACATCAGCGAGAACTACGAGGAGCGCTGTGGCATGGCGCGAAGCACCGATCTGCGGACATGGGAGCGGATTGGTTCGGGGCCGGCGGTTGGCGCTGCGGGTGGACCGGGAACGGTGCGCTACGTCGAGAGCGTTGTCGTCGGCGACTCGGTGCGCTTCTTCTTCGAGCGCACCCGCGCGGATGGCTCGCACGAGCTCTGCACGAGCTCGACCCCGCTCAGCGAATGGGACCGCGGCAATCCTGGTTGATGCAGAAAAGCTGACCGAGAACGAGAAGCGTCCCCACGAAGAGGGCGTAGATGAACCAGATGGCTCCGACCCCGATCGTCACCCACACGAGCCAGTGCGATGCGCGTCGCGCATGGGAATCCTCGCGGAACTGCAGATAGGCAATCACGAGAGCGACTACGTCGATGATCGTCACGATGACCGCGAGCGGCGCGTTCGTGATGATCTGCCCGTAGCCACCAACGACGAGACCCGCCACGTGGGGGACGAGGCTGAAGACGAACGCGATCCAGAGCTCGAACGTGGGCATGCGCGCGACGACCACCGCGGCGGGCGCGGGCGAGTCGGGCTTCACTGCCGGACGTTCCACGGCTCGAAATGTAGCGACGAGCGCGGCACGGATCGCATCGGGCGGGTAGCAGAGGGGATTTCCTCTCGCGAGTTGCGCCTACGGCGCGGCGAAACCCTCATAAGCCATCGTGCCGTCGCCGCCCTGGAAGTTCAGCTCGGTCACGACAGCCGCGATCGTCCCGTCGGTGCCGCTGATCGTGACGGCATATTGGGTGTTCTCGGCGAGGCCGGTGACGTTCCGCGGGTCGATCCGGATGCTGGCGCCCAAAGCGAACGTGACGTTTTGCGTGGTCACCAGCTGTCCATCACTGAATCGCCGCCACTGAAGCTCCGCGGCTCGCGCCGCGCCGCTCTGCAGCAGGATCGGAGTTGTCCAGCCGGTCGCTCCGCCGAGCGTCCGAGTCACGTTCGGCAGAAAGATCTTCGGAGCGGGCTGCGCGATCGCGGTGTAGCCCATGGCACTTGTTGGACTGATCACGTTGACGGCAGCCGCGAGCGTGCTTCCGGGGGACGACGCGACGAACGAGTACTCGCCGTCGGCCAGGCAACCCGGTGATGCGACCTTTCCGCAGAGGGTCCCGCCTGCGATGCCGTTCTGGTAGCGCAGGTCGAACGCCCAGGCGGCACCGGTCGCCGTCGTCGGGCCGGTGAACGTCGTCGGTAGACCGCCGCCGAGCGGTCGGAACGCGAGCTCAGGCGCGACCGGCAAGGATGCGAGGTTCTGGACGACGATCGTACTCATCGTCGCGACGAATCCCAGGTCATCGGCGTTCTTCGGGGCGTACGGACCGTACACGGCATCTGCCCCGGCGACGATCCCGTTCGTCGAATAGGCGACGGGCTTCTCCGTTGTCGCGTCGTCGTTGTGGGTGTTCACAACGACCGCGATGGGCTGGACTGACGTCACCGTGACCGCGTACTGCGCGCCGTCGGTCAGGACTCCTTCGATGTTCGGCTCTACGAACTGCGACTGGCCGGGTGCGATGTTGCGCACGACGGTGACGCTCGACCCACCGCTGAATGGCTTGAAGCTCGCGGTCGCCGTGGTGGTGGCGGCGCCGAGATTCTGGATGATGAACGGCGTGTGATAACCGAAGAAGCGCCGGACGATGTTCGGCAGTGACACGGTCGTGGCGCCGGTCGAAACACCGACGTACGAGAGAGCTTCGGCTCGCGTTCCGCTGCCCGCGTGCTCGTTGACGACCGAAACGATCGTCGATCCAAAGCTCTTCACGATGACCGAGAACTGCGTGTTGTCAGGCAGGTCGGTGTCGTTGTTCGGGACATCGGCGAAGCTCGATGCGGCAGCGAGCGTTGACACAGTGCGCCGCGCAACGCAGCTGCCGTCGGAGAACTTGTAAAAGGAGATCTCGAGGTTCGTCGCGGCGGATCCGGTGTTCTGGACGATGAACGGCGTGACCCAGCCGGCGGCCCCGCCGAGAGTCTTTGTTATGTTCGGCAGGTAGACAGTTTGAGTCGGTGCGTTTTGGTTCCCGGCTGGGCACACGTCGGTGGCGGGTGAGGTGTTCATCGATGTGGGCGCAGGGGCGACGCCGTACGGCTGCTGCATGGCGGCGGCAGGTGCGGTCGCGGCGAGCATGAGGAGCCCGGCGACGATGCCGGAAACGACGCCGCGGAACGTGTGCGTCGGGTGGGTCAGACTGCCTGTCGTCGGGAGTGGCACAGACTCGGAAAGGTAGCGAGCCGCAACAACCAAGGGAACGCGCGATCCGGTTTCAGCTGCTCCCGACTTGTCTCAAAAGCGTGCGAACATCGCGGTTGAGCGCGCAGCAGCCACACCTGTCGAAGCGCGGCTAGCGCATCGCCTCGAGAAGCGGTGTTACATCGCGATGGAAGACGTCCTGCTCGACGAGCGGCTTCTCGGCGAGGGCAGGAATTCTCTGGCCGACGGCCTCCTCATATGTCGGGAGCTCGACCTGGTAGTAGATGCCGATCGGGATGGGGTCCGTCTCGTAGCTTCGCGCGACTGCCGCGGCTTTCTTCGCGACGATCTCCTGCGCGTCGGTCGGGTCCTGCACCTTCCCGTCGTACCCCTTGTCCTCGAGCTTGTAGAGGCGCGAACGCTTCTCGGGAAGATCCGCGCCCTCATACCACTCCTTTGTGTAGAGGTCGTTGTACGTCGGGCACGTCTGCAGCACGTCGACGAGGGCTGAGCCCTTGTGCTGGATCGCCTTCACGATGATCGACGCGAGGTACTTCGGCTCGAGCGCGTAGCCGCGCGCGATGAACGTGTAGCCCGAGGCGACGGCCATCGCGACCGGGTTGATGCCGTCCTGGATCGCCTGTTCGGGCATCGACTTCGTCTTCTTGCCCTTCGAGAGGGTGGGTGAGGCCTGACCCTTCGTGAGTCCATACACGTTGTTGTTGTGGACGATGTAGGCAAAGTCGGCGTTCCGCCGGCCCGCGCCGACGAAATAGCCCGCGCCGATCCCGTAGCCATCGCCGTCACCGCCGAGCGCGAGCACGGTGAGGTCGGTGTTCGCGAGGCGGCCGCCAGTCGCGACGGTGAGCACGCGGCCGTGCAGCGTGTGGAACCCGTACCCGTTGATGTAGTGGGGCGTCTTCCCGCTGCAGCCGATGCCGCTGTAGACCGCGAGCTTGTCAGGCTCGATCTGCATTTGCTGCAGCGCCATTTGGATTCCGGTGAGGATCCCAAAATCACCGCAGCCAGGACACCAATCGTTGTGCAGATCGCTTTTGTAGTCCTT
>Ga0209807_1000241_pt1 | contig 24346 bp, 25 predicted proteins | sample GraSoiAngelo_154_FD_186168 | JGI IMG/M metagenome (GOLD analysis project Ga0209807, IMG submission 186168) | Grasslands soil microbial communities from the Angelo Coastal Reserve, California, USA - 14_1009_13_20cm (SPAdes) (version 2) | ecosystem: Environmental > Terrestrial > Soil > Grasslands ... | reverse complement strand
AGGCTCTCCGCGCTGAGCTGACGGTGCTTGCGCACGTCTTCGCGCTCGAGCAGTCCGAGAGCGCGCGCGACGGTCGGACCGCCCGTGAGGCCCGGCAAAGTCACCACGCGATGCCCTCGGTACTCGATCGTGTTCGGAGGCAGCGCGCCGGCCTCATATGCGGCGAAGTCCTCTCGCGAGAGGATGCCGCCTAGCGCGCGAATGTCATCGGCGATCGCGGCGGCGAGCTCGCCCTGATACAGCACATTCGCGCCGCCGCGCGCGATGGCTTCGAGCGAACGCGCAAGGTCGGGCTGCATCAGGCGATCGGCGGGCTCGAACCCCGTCGGTGGGCGGTAGGGCGCGCCGCCTGGACGGTAGTACACGCGCTTCGCCTCGGCGTTCTTGTGAAGGCGGAACGCGGACGCGCCGAACACGAGCGTGCCGTACCAGTCCATGACGACCCCATCGCGCGCAAGGCGGATCGCCGGCTCGAACAGTCGCGCCCACGGCAGCTTCCCGAGTCGCCGATGCGCGAGCTCGTACGCCGCGAGCGCGCCCGGGACGGTGACCGAGAGCGGGCCTTCGACGTTTGCGTCGTTCTTGACCGCGGGCCATCCGTACATGCCTGACCGTGCGGCGCCACCCACCAGCTCGAACATCTCGGGCCGCGATGCGAGCGGGGCGCGCGTCGATCCGTCGAACGAGCTCGTCTTGCCTTCGTGCCACACCACGAGGCCGGCGATGCCGCCGAGGCCGCTACCGATCGGCGACGTGACGCCCAGCGCAAACGCGGTCGCAAGGGCCGCATCGAGAGCATTCCCTCCATCGCGGAGGATCTCGACACCGGCTTCCGCGGCGAGCGGATCGGCCGTGACCATACCGTTCGTCGCTACGGCCTCGGTCTTCGAGAAGACCCACTGACTGCGGGCAGCGTCGGTCATCGGAGGCGTAGTCTTCCGAACCGCATGGACCCGGCCGATCTCCTCGCCTTCAGAACGATCCCCGAGGTCGATATTTCGCCGGACGGCTCTCGCGTCGCGTACGTCGTGACCTGGATCGACACAGCGAAGGACGAGTATCGCTCGACCATCCACATCGCGCCGACCGAGGGTGGCGCGCCGGTCGAGTTCACCCGCGGACCAACACGTGACTCCGCCCCGCGGTGGTCACGTGACGGCAGACAACTCGCCTTTCTCTCGGATCGGGAGGGCGGCGAGCGCCAGCTCTACGTGATGTCGGCGCGCGGCGGCGAGCCGCGTCGGCTGACCTCGATGCCGAGCGACACTGGTCCGGCGAGCTGGTCGCCCGATGGGACGAGGATCGCATTCAGCACGCGGGTGTGGCTCGACCCGCGCCCCGAGGACGCCGGCGCGCGAGAGCGCTGGAAGCAGCGGCCGCGGCACGTCACGAAAGCGCAATACAAGACGGACGGCGAGGGGTATACGTTCGACGGCCGGTCGCATCTGTTCATCGTCGACGTCGCAACCGGCGAAACGACGCAGCTCACCGATGGAGATTTCGACGACGCCGCTGAGTCGTGGTCGCCGAATGGGCGTGAGGTCGCGTTCTCGCGGACACGCGGCGGCAGGAGCGAATACTCGTCACGCGATATCTGGGTCGTCGACGCCGCGACTCGCGCCGCTCGACGCATCACCGAGACCGTCGGACGCGCGACCTCCCCGACCTGGTCACCCGACGGCACGATGATCGCCTGCTACGGCCACGACGCGCAGGATCCAGGACTCGGCGATCCGATGGTCCGCGTGTGGGCCGTCCCCTCGCGCGGCGGGCAGCCACGGCGCCTCACCGAGCGCTACGACCGCGGCGCGATGCTCCTCCCAGTGGCCACGGATACCCCCGGTCCGATCTGGTCCCGAGACAACGCGAGTGTGACGTTCATCGCAGGGGACCACGGAAACGCGCACCTTGTGCGTGCGGTGATCAGTGACGGTTCTACGCGCGTCGTCGTGGGCGGCGAGCGTCAGGTCACGTTCGCGAGCGGCGCGCCAGAGTCGGGCATCGCCTTTGCGGCGGGTGACCTGTCGGCCCCCTCAGACCTCTACGTGACCGCCTGGGATGGGACGCGCGAGCGAAGGCTCACGCAGCTCAACAAGGCTCTCCTCGCGCAGCTTGCGCCGGTCCATGCCGAACGGCGCACGTTCACGAACCCACACGGCGGCACTCTGGAGGGCTGGCTGTTCATGCCGGTCGAGCGGCGCGGCGCGGCGCCACTCCTCGTCGATATCCACGGCGGGCCACAGAGCTTCACCGGCAACGTTTTTTCTCTCAGCTACTTCTACCGCTACGTGCTCGCGTCCCGGGGCTGGGTGGTGCTCGCGCTGAACCCGACGGGGTCGAACTCGTACGGGCGCGAGTTCGCCCACGGCATTCGCGCGAAATGGGGCGAGCACGACCTCGCCGAGCAGCTCGCTGCAGTGGATCAGCTCGTGGCCGCAGGCATCGCCGATCCGGATCGGCTCGCGGTGGCCGGGTATTCGTACGGCGGCTTCATGACGAGCTGGGCGATCGGCCACACCGATCGGTTCAAGGCCGCGGTGGTCGGCGCGCCGGTCACCAATCAGGAGTCCTTCTTCGGCACGAGCGATATCGGTATGTGGTTCGCTCCGTGGGAGATGGGCGGCGACATAACCGGCGCCCGCGAGACTTTCCGGCGGCTCTCGCCCGTCAACTATGTCGACAAGGTCACGACGCCCACCCTCATCCTCCACGGCGAGGCCGACGAGCGCTGCCCGATCGGGCAGGCAGAGGAGCTCTTCACCGGACTCATTGCCGCCGGCAAAGTGCCGACCGAGTTCGTTCGTTACCCCGGAGGGAGTCACATGTTCATCGCTCAGGGCAGGCCGAGCCACCGCGTCGACTTCAATCGACGAGTCGTCGACTGGGTCACGAGGCACGTGTCGCGCGACTAGCGTCGGCCACCCGAGCTGTTTCACGATCCGGATGGTCTCGTGCGCCGATAGGCTAATGGGATGGCGTACGCGGCGGTCGGCTTCGACCTCCTCACCGCGCTCCTGGACACGTGGACGCTCTGGTCGGATGTGGCAGGGGATCGTGCGCTCGGGATGCGGTGGCATGCCGCGTCGCAGGCGCGTCTGCGGGGAAAGCGCTACCGGCCCTTCGAGGACATCGTCCGCGAGAGCGCGGCTGAGGTCGGCCTCGACGCGAAACGCGCCGGCGACCTTCTCCGGCGGTGGGGCGAATTCGAACCATGGGCGGACGTCCCGCCAGTGCTCGAACGGTTGGACGGCACGAGACGGTTCGTGGTCACGAACTGCTCCCGAAAGCTCGGACGCCTCGCCGCTTTCCGGGCCGGTCGTTTCGAGCTCGTCGTCACGGCGGAGGAGGCCGGCGCATACAAGCCCGATCCGCTTCCGTATCGGATGGCACTTGAGCGTCTTGCCCTCGATCCCGCCGAGGTGCTCTTCGTGGCCGGGTCGGCTCACGACGTCGGGGGCGCTGCGCGTGTGGGGATGGATGTCTACTGGGCGAATCGCGGGGGCGCGCCAGCCCCAACGGACGGCACGGCGCTGCGGGAAGAGCCTGATTTTCGCGGTCTACTCGCGACCTTGGGCGTGGCGTCCGGATGATCGGCCGGGCCGCGATCACACAACGCGACGACGGTGCGCTCGTCGATCCTCGAACCGACGCCGACTGGCTCGGATGGGTCGCGGCCGGCGACATCCGCAACTGGTGTCACGACGACCTGCTCGTCGACTGGCTCTCCGAGTACGGCGACCAGCACGGCTTCCGCCGCGACGACCAGCTGCCCGGCTACAACCGCGTCTTCGACCTCCCGCGATTCCTGATGGAACAGGGCCGCCGTTTCGAGCAGGCCGTGCTTGTCGATCTGCAGCAGCGGTGGCCCGTGACGCGGATCGCGACGCGACCGGACGAGGCGCGGTCGCTCGGGGCGGCCGAGGCGACGTGGGACGCGATGAAGAACGGAGCGCCCCTGATCGCGTCCGGTGTGCTACGCGATCCCGAGCGGCGCACCTATGGTGTGGCCGATCTTCTCGTGAGGTCGGACGTGCTTGCGGAGCTCTGTCCCGACGCGTTCATCGGAGATCAGCTCGAGCTCCCGGTTGCCGCGATGAGGCATGGCCGTCATTACCGGATCGTCGACATCAAATTCTCGACGCTCCATCTCCTGAAGGATGGCGGCCTGGGCGCGGACTCACTCGGAGTCATGACGCAGGCCTGGATCTACAACGAGGCGCTCGGGCGCATTCAGGGCTTCACCCCGCCCGCGGCATACGTCGCCGGTCGCGCATGGCGTCAGGGCGCGAGTCGCGGTGATCGGTGCTGGGAGAAGCTCGCCCGCGTCCCGCGCGAGGCGTTCGTACGTTCGCAGGACGAAGACCTTGGAGCGGTCGTCACGCGTGCGATCGCATGGGTGAGGCGACTACGCACCGAGGGCGCTGAGTGGCGCGTCCTCCCGATCCCCTCGGTCCCTGAGCTCTGGCCGAATATGAAAGCGAGCAGTGACTTCCCCTGGCACGCCGCGAAGACCGAGATCGCGGCGACGCTCGGCGAGCTCACGATGCTTCCCCGAGTGAATCGCGAGCTCCGCGCCGCGGCGCACGCGGTCGGCGTCACCCGCTGGGACGACGCGCGCACTTCGGCGACGGTGCTCGGCCTCGACGGGCAGCACGGACGCACGCTCGATGCGGTCATCGCGGTGAACCGAGACGCGGGCGAGGTCTTGCGTCCCGATCGCGTCAGCGCGGACGAGGAGCAGTGGCGGACGCCGCAACCGGCTGAGGCGTTCGTCGACTTCGAGTTCGTCCACGACATGGACGACGACTTCAGCACGTTCCCACAGAAAGGCGGCCAGGCGCTCATTTTCCAGATCGGATCGGGAACCTACCGCGACCACCGCTGGTCGTTCCGCCAATTCACGGTCGACGACCTCGGCGTGGATGCTGAGGCCCGAATGATCGACGACTGGCTTACCCACCTCGCGGACGTCGCGCGAGAAGCCGGATGCGCGTCAGCGAGCGACGTGCGTCTCGTGCACTGGTCCCTCGCCGAGGAGTCGAACTTCGAGCGGGCGTACGAATCAGCCCGGTCGCGTCACCCCGATCGCGATTGGCCGGGACTCGCGTGGTATGACCTCCTGAGTCGTGTCTTCCGCGCCCAGCCGATCGTCGTGAAGGGCGCGTTCTCCTTCGGCCTGAAGTCGATCGCCCGCGCGATGCACGCGCATGGGCTGATCCAAACGCAGTGGGGCGAAGGCCTCGCCGATGGCGCCGGGGCGATGGCGGGCGCTTGGTCCGCAGCCGCCGATTCGCGCTCGCGCGGCCGATCTCTGGCCGAATCGCCGGTGATGCAGGAGATCGCGCGCTACAACGAGGTCGACTGCCGGGTCATGGCCGAGATCCTCGACTACCTCCGCCGGGAGCGCTGAGGCGGAAGACGCGAGCGCCTGCCTGTTGGTTGAGCAAGCGTTGAGGACGACCTGCCTCGTTCCGACGCTCTCCACGACAGAAACAGACCTTCAACAGCGCCACGACGACGACTCAATCACTCCTTCCTAACCTGCGTTCACGGCAAGTGGCCGTCAGGCCTAAGAACGCGGGAAAGGAGGAGACGAAATGACCCCGAGCGCACTTCCGCTACCACTCGAGCTCGCCCAGCCGATCCCCTTGTCGGGTGACCTGGACACGATGTTCCGAGCTGGCCTTCACATCGGGGGGTACGACCCCAAGACCCAGATGAGCTTCGGCGCAAGCGCTTGCGACACGAGCAGCGACAGCTCAGCCGAGAGCGACACCAGCGATAACACGGGCTTGATCGTCATCGACGCCCAGACCGACTTCGCAGTAGCCGACGACGCCCTACAAGACATCGACAACGGCGGCGGCTTCTCGGACACGAGCAGCGAGAGTTCGGCAGAGAGCAACACCACCGACAACACGGGCTTGATCGTCATCGACTCGCAGACCGACGCCGCGGTGCTTGACGACTTCCTACAAGACTTCGGAAACGCCTGACCCAGCAGGGCAAAGGAGACACAACGTTGCGCGTGTGGGTGGCAAATGGAGCGTGGTTATCGGCCTACCGTTTCCTATGGACTTTCAGCGAGGTCGCTCCTCCTGGAGGCGAACGACAGCCGAGCCTGATGCGCTTCGCCTTCAAGCCTTACACGACGACGTTCTCGGACCGGGCGCGGACGGTGATTTGCCGTGTCGAAGGGAGCAGGACCTATCTGATCCTGCTCCCATCCCATTAGAGAGCGGTGGTTAGCACCATGCCCTCTACGGTTTTGATCATAACCAACGACCACGATTCACATGCTGACCGCGTGATCGCGGAGCTGCACAGGCGCGAGATACCGGTCTTCCGCTTTCATCCGGAAGACTTTCCTCAGTCCTGCAGCGTGTCGATCGAGATCCAGGACGGGCGGATCGAGGGAGAAATCAGGACCGCGCACCATCGGGTGGAGCTTCGCGACGTCTCCGCCGCATGGTTTCGGCGGTCGCGCAATCTCCACATGGGGCGCGTGAACGCGACATCGGAAAAGCTCGCAGACTACGTAAACGCGCAATCGGGAGCGACCCTTGCGGCCCTGATCGAGGCCTTGGACACGTTTTGGGTCGTTCACCCTTGGGTGCTGCGGCGTGCCGAGGTCAAGGCGCTGCAGCTCGCGGAGGCAAGCAAGGCCGGACTAACGACTCCCAAGACGCTCATCTCGAACGACCCGGCCCGGGTGGCCGCGTTCGCCGGAGCGCTGGGAGCCGCCGAGTGTGCGCTCAAGCCGCTGCACGCGATCGGCGTGACTGACGAGCGGGGCTACCACCTACCCCTTACGACCACACTGCCACCGGGCCAGTCCCTCGACTCGGTGGCGATGGCGCCGACCATCTTCCAGCCGTACGTCCAGAAAGCGGCGGAGCTGCGCTGTGTGGTGATCGGGAGAAAGATCTTCACGGCGAAGATCGACTCTCAAGGCGACGACAAGACCCGCCGCGATTGGCGCGGCGGGAGGCGTCCGCACGAGATCTTTTCGCTCCCTGGCCATATCGAGGCCTCGATCCGCCGGCTCATGGACAGCTTCGGGATCAACTTCGCCTCCATCGACATGATCCTGACCCCGGAGGGCGAGTTCGTATTCCTCGAGCTCAATCCAAATGGGCAGTGGCTGTGGTTGGAGCTGGAGCTCGGCCTGCCCTTGGTCGCGAGCATGGCGGACCTGCTCACGACGAGCCGCCACGAGGCCGCGCAAGCCGTCCGACCGCCGGCCGCGCTGGGAATCTCAGCGTAGAGCGCGACAAGTGATCCTCGGCGGGCGGAGCGATCAGGTCGAGGCGCCGCCGGAGCGGCAGCAGTTCGGCCGGGTCCCTCGGGTGCTCTTCTCATCGTTCCGCATCGTCTGGCAAGCTGCCCCCGGGCGTTTCGTTGCCTCGCTCGCGCCGCAGGTTGTCGCCGCGATCGTGACGGCCCTGCAGCTGATCATCACCCGCGATCTCATCGCCGCCGTGATCGCGACCGGGAGCGGCGCCGATCTGAGCCGCGTGGGCTACCTCCTCGCCGCGATGATCGCGCTCAGCATCGTTTCGACGGGCACCGGCCTCGTGCAGGGCCAGCAGCAGCAAATCCTCGGCGCGATCGTCGACCGACACACGAACTCGATCCTTCTTGACCGCATCGTCGCGGTTGACCTCAAGCGTTTCGAGACACCCGAGTTTCAGGACCTCGTGCGACGCGCGATAAACGCGACCAGCCGGATGCTGGGCGTCGCGCAGACCGCGATTACGCTCGCGCGCGGCCTCTTCCTCATTATCGGAATCGCCGCGGCCCTGTACGTATTGCACCCAGTCCTTCTCGCGATCGCGTTCGTCGGCTTGGTGCCGATATCGTTCGCCAGCGCCGCCGGGAGCCGTCAGGCGTACAAGTTCGCGAAGTCGATGACTCCAAACGAGCGGAGGCGCTCATACGTTTTCGGGCTCTTCACGAGCCGTGAGACCGCGAAGGAGATCCGGGCGTTCACGCTGACGCCGTATCTTCGCTCTCTATACGAGCGACTCTCGAATGAGAGGCTCGCCGAGCTCACAAAGAACCTGCGTAAGCGCGTTCGCTATCAGCTCATCAGCGCCGGCGCGTCTTCGGTGGTCACGGCGCTCACCTACGGCGCGCTCGGCTACCTCGTTATCGAACACCGGATCGGCGTGCCGGAGGCCGGTGCGGCGATCGCCGCGAGCCAGCAGCTATCGGGACAGCTCTCGAACCTCGTCGGAAACCTGACCCAGCTGTATGAGTCGAGCCTCTTCCTCGAGGACTGGGAGAAGTTCTCATCGCTCGCCGCGGCTCGTCCGGTGCTCAAGGCGGTGCCGGTGACGCCGTTCGAGCGGATCGATCTCGACCACGTCTCGTTCCGTTACCCGCCGTCAACATCGGAGGATGGCTCCGCGCCGGCGACCGCGCGGCTCGCTCTCGACGACGTGTCGCTCGAGATCCGCGCCGGCGAGGTCGTCGCGCTCGTCGGCGAGAACGGATCAGGGAAGACCACGCTCGCGAAGGTGCTGTCGGGCCTGTACCGGCCCGACAGCGGCCAGGTCCTGTGGGATGGCGTCGATACCGCGACACGCGACCCGAGATGGGTCTACGAACGGGTCGCTGTTCTCTTCCAGGACTTCGCGCGCTTCATGCTCACGGCCCGCGAGAACATCGGTCTCGGCCGGGTCGAGCAGATGGACGACGCGGACGCCATCGAGAGGGCCGCCCAGCGCGCGGGCGCTGACTCATTTGTGAGCCAGTGGCCCGAGCGTTACCAGACGATGCTCGGGCCCTTCTTCCTTGGCGGCCGGGACGTCTCGATCGGCCAGTGGCAGCGCATCGCGCTCGCCCGCGCTTTCTTTCGCGACGCGCCGCTCGTCATCCTCGACGAGCCGACGGCGGCGCTCGACGCGCGCGCGGAACACGACCTTTTCACGCGGATGCGAGATCTCTTCGGCGGCCGCTCGGTGTTGCTCATCTCGCACCGCTTCTCGAGCGTTCGGTCGGCCGATCGCATCTATGTGCTGCACGAGGGCCGGGTCGTCGAGCGGGGGAGCCACGACGAGCTGATGGAGCTCGGCGGCCTCTACAACGAGCTCTTCACGCTGCAGGCCTCCGCATACCTCCCGGGCGCTCGCGCCAAGACCGCCTAGGTCGCCGGACGAAGACCTCGCTCAGCACGTGACTCGCAAGGCCTGACTGTTATGGCGCTCCCGGCGCAGCTCCGAGGGCCGATAGTTTTCCCGCTCCCGGAGTTCCGAAGTAGAGATTGGCGACGAACATGGCGTGACCGACGAAGACCGGGCTCGCCGGGAAGTTCATCGCGTCGTCGCCTGTCCCGCTAAATCGCATGACGAGATTCGTTCCCGCCGGCGAGAGGACCTGGATCTCGTTCGCCTGATTCGCGCAGACCCAGAGTCGCCCCGAGGCGTCGAAAACGATGCCATCGGCTCCATCGAGGGCGCCGGTCGTGTGGTGGGCCGCGTTGATCGTCGCGCCGTCCGCAAAGATCGACAAGGCGCCAGCGCTTCCGTCGGAATTGACGGCGACACGGAAGATCCGATCGTCCCCGGTATTCGCGACGTAGAGATTGCTCCGTGTCGCATCGAACGCGAGACCGTTCGCGCCGAACCCCGGGAAACCGTGCGACCGCAGGAGCTCGCTCTGTATCCACTGCGCGGTCGCTCCGCTCGTAGGATTCACCGTGTAGACGGCGCCGCGGAATGAATCGGAGACGTACAGCGTCCCGTTCCCGTCACGCTCGAACGCATTCGTGTTCGCGAACCCGGACGCGACCACGGTCACCGCCCCGGTCGCGACGTTCACGCGATCCACGCGGCCGCCGCTGAAGTCGCCGTTGTTGTCGGCGACGTAGATCTGTCCATCGACGAAGAGCTCGCCCAGAAGCGCGTGCCCCGCGGCGACCGGGATCACGCGGGTGGTCTGGCCGGATCCGTTGACGACGCAGATGTTGCCGGAGAGTCCCGCCGCATAAAGCGTCCCGAAACCATCGGCGGTGATTCCTTCTGGGTTATGACAGCTTGCGGTCGCGAGATCGGCGAAGTTTTGAACGACGCCCTGCCGGAACGTCGCCGCGAGGACCGGCTGCGTAGAGACGAGAGCGAGTACCGCGGCGAAAGCGATAGCCCAGCGGCGCATCTAATCCTCCCCAAAGCCGGCCCGGATCGGCCGCGCGAGATGCTAAACCCGAACGAGCGGAAACACATCCTCGGAGAAGCGCTGCATCTCTTCACGCTGCGGGCTCGACTGCAATAGCAGCAGATCGATGCCGATTCGCTCCAGGGCACGCACCTGCACGGCTACCTGCTCCGGCGTCCCGACGAGGCCGGTGCGCAGGCCGCGGTTGGACACGCTGTAGTCCTCGAGCGACACCGTGGTCTCGAGCTGCGAGCCCTTGATGAAGTCCTGGTAGCTTGCGTAGCCGCGCGCGCTGGCGCGCACGTCGGTGATGCGCGCGATCTCCTTCTTGACCTCGGCGTCGCTGTTGCGAACGATCGCGTATCCGGCCACACCGAAGCGGAGCGGCGGAAGCTCGGGATGCTTCGCCCGACGTGCGCGCATGTCCTCGATCTTCGCGGCGAGGGCGTCCGCCGGGTCGCCATGCATGAGATAGGCATCGCACTCCCGCGCGATCAGATCCTTGGCGGCGGGCGACTCACCCCCGGCGTAGAGCGTCGGCCAGGGCCGCTGAACCGGCTTCGGCGCGAGGCGCGCGTCCTTGATCTTGTAGTAACGGCCCTCGAGGGAGAACTTGTCCTTCGTCCACATTCCCTTCAGGACCGCCAGGAACTCCTCCGTGCGGGCATATCGCTCGTCGTGCTGCACCCATGCGCCGCCGTACTGGTCACTTTCGGCCTGCCACCACGCGCTCACGACGTTGAGAGTGAAGCGGCCGTTCGAGATCCGGTCGATCGTTGCGGCCTCCTTTGCGACGAGCGCCGGAAGTCGGAAGTTCGGCCGGACCGCGGCCATGAGCTCGAGCCGCTCGGTGAGCGGCGCCAGCGCCGCCGCGGTTGTCCATGCCTCGAGGCAATCGGCCTCGGGCCCCTTGATGTCATTCAGGTTGAGCTCAGCCACGAGCGTCACGTCCCAGCCGGTGCGATCAGCCTGCTGCGCGAGGTCACGCTGGTACGCGAACGTCGCGGGCATGCCCTCGTCTTCGATGTTGCGCAGCCATCCGCCGAAGACCGGCATCCAAAAGCCGAAACGCATCTTCTGAATGATCGCTCAGCTCGCGGTTCGGCTGCCTCGCGCCAACAGCGCCCGTAAATCGAGAGCCGCTCCGACGACCGCAGCCGCCGTCAGGATCAGCGCGATCACGAAGAGCGCGGGGTAGCCGGGGAACACGCAGTAATAGATCGGTGTGAGCGCTGGATGGTCCGGAGGGCAAGGCGGATCGCTCATGTGGCCGACCGAGAGCAGGGCGATGGCCACGGCAAAGGTCATCGTCGAAACCCACAAGCCCGCGAAAAGATGACCTTCCGCGCGCGACGTGCTCGCCGTTAGAAGGCCGATGGCCACGAGGCCGGCCCACACGAGGGCGTTCGGCTCGCGAAGTCCCGCGCTGGTGAACATCCCCAACGAGCCGTAGAGGACGATGAGACCGAGCAGGAACTGAAGAGCCCTTCTGAGGGCGATCAGGGCCCAGGCATTGGGCCGAGTTTCAACAGGCGCACGGCCCGTGTCACGGCCTTCGGCCGACGCAGCTGTGCCCGCTGCGTTGCTAGCAGGCACAGTAATACTTCCCGCCCGGTCCCTCGTTCAGGATGAGCTGCGCGAAAGGACCCGGATCGTCGGGGTCCCACACCGCGTTCACGACCTCGCCCGTAGCCGGAAAGACCGGCCGCGATTGCGCAAGCAATGCGTAATCGCGTTCGTAGATCCAGCGAAGTCCGTCGCGCGGTTCGCCGGCGCGCTCCGGCCGGCCGATCGCCTCGCTGTATGCGAGCCAGGGCAGATCGACGCCGCTCGCGATCGGCAGGGCGATCCATTTCCAGACGCGAGGATTGACGTCGAGAAGGAGATGCTCCTTGCGCGCTGGGTCCCAGATGAACTCGACCTCGCTGATCCCGTGGTAGCCGAACGCCTTGAGGATCGCGCTTCCCCGCTCGACGATCTCCGAGACTTGCTCGCCGATGACGAGACATCCGGTGCCAAAGCCCTCGGGGTACTGCTCGAGCTTGCGCCCGACGAAGGCTCCGCGGACCTCGCCGTCCGGCGCGACGTACGAGCAGAACGAGTAAAAGCCGCCTGCGGGCACCTCGACGATCTCCTGGGCGACGCACGCGAGGTCGGCCGCGTCGCGCGCGAATCGCACGAGCTCCGCAGCGTTCTCGGCCCGGAATACTTTCACCCCGAAGCGATCGTAGAAACGACGCTGTTCCGCCGGCTTGACGATGGCCGGATAGCGGATCTCTCGCGCCGTCACCTTCGGGTCGTTCAGCGTGAACGTCTTCGGGATCGGAATGCGGAGATGGTGCGCGTCCGCGTAGAGCCGGCGCTTGTCGAGGACGGCCTCGATCACCGATAGCTCGCTGAACGGGATTCGGTAACAGGCCTCGAGCTGCGAGCGATAGCGCGCCACCGCCATCACCCACTCGTCGTTCGTCGGAAAGAGAACGGCGCCCTCCCAACGTTTCGCGTTGTCCAGGAGGTACTGAACGAAGCCGCGCTCATCCTCGAGTGGGTTCGGGCATTTCTGACGCTGGACCACCGCCTTGGATGCCTGGCCGAGGCCGCGCGGGTCCGGATCGAGCGCGATGACCTCGATACCGTGCGCCGCGAGCGAACGCGCGACGGCGAGGCCTGTGATGTGGCAGTTGAAGACGAGGGCGCGGGGGAGCGGCTTAGACCCGGTCAAGGGCGCGGTCGATATCGGCGAGGATGTCCGCCTCGTCCTCGATGCCCACAGACATGCGCAGGAAGCCGTCGGTGATCCCGAGCCGCTTGCGCTCCTCGGGCGGAAGACGGCGGTGCGACGAGATCGGCGGGTAGAGCACCTCGGTGAAGAGATCCCCGATCGTCGTGGCCGAGGCTGCGAGCTCGAGCGCGTCGAGGAAGCGGAAGGCTGCGGGTTTGGTGTCGTCTCGGAGGGCAAAGGACACGACCCCGCCGTAGAGACCGCCGAACTGGCGTGTCGCGAGCTCGTGTTGCGGATGGTCGGCGAGGCCCGGATAGCGAACGCGCGCGACTTTGGGATGCTTCGCGAGGTGACGGGCGACCGCGAGAGCGCTCGCGCACTGGCGCCGGATGCGGAGCGCGACCGTGCGCATGCCGCGGATCGCAAGCCACGCTTCGTGCGGCGGTAGGTACGCACCGTCAAGGATGGTGCGATCGCGCATCGCCCCGGCCAGCTCTTTGGATCCCCCGACGGACCCGCCCATGACATCGCCGTGGCCGTTGAGATATTTGGTGAGCGAGTGAATGACCATCGTCGCGCCGAGCGCCGCCGGACGGAATAGCACGGGCGTCGCGAAGGTCGCGTCCACTGCGAGGCTCGCGCCGTTATCGCGTGCCAGCCGCGCCAGCGCGGCCACATCGTTCACCTTCAGGAGCGGATTCGCGATCGCTTCCGCGTAGAGGAGTGCCGGAGGCTTCGCTTTGAGCGCCGCCTCGACGGCGCGGTGATCGGTCGTGTCCACGAAGACGACGTCCGCGGAGCGCTCGCGCACCCAACGCTCGAAGAGCGCGCGCGTTTGGCCGTAGCAATCCTCCTGCGCGACAACGCGGCCACCGCGCGAGATCGCGCACGCGTCGACAGCCGCGGAGATCGCCGCCATCCCAGTCACGAAGCACGTGACGGCCTCGACACCATCGAGCTCGGCGAGAAGATTTTCGAGTGCGGCCGTCGTCGGCGTGCCGTAGCGGCCATACACATAGCCGGGTCGGTCGTTGCCGAAGACCGCATCCTGTTCGGCCGCCGATCCGTAATCGAAGGCGACGCTCTGCACGAGTGGTGGAACGACCGGTTCACCCTGGCCCGGGGGGAGCGAGCGGGCGGCCCGCACGACGCGCGTCCCCGCTCCCAGCTCCCTCCGGTCCATCAAGGGACCAAAGGTACGCCGTCGCCGAACGGACTATTCGGTGGGCGTCGCTTCTTCGGGCTGTTTCGTGACCTCGGGTGCGGCCTCGAGAGTCTTGGCTCGCTCGATCAGGTCGGCGACCTTCTGGCCGCCCTTGCGGCCGATGCGTTCGAAGTGGCCGGCTCCGTACTTGGCGGTCACCGCGCGGCCACCCTTCTTGCCGATGCGGCCGAAGAATTCCGGTCCGTACTTGTTGGCGGTGCTCGATCCGCCTTTCTTACCGATCTTCTCGTAGAACTCCGGACCGTATTTCTCGCTGACTAACCGGCCACCCATTCGTCCCGCTTCGGCGACGGTCATCCCGCCCCCGGCTTTCCGCGCCATGGCCTGCTCCTTTTCCGAGTGACATATGTACGGGCAGGTGCCATGCCGAGCAGGCGTTCGGACGAGCCCATCGCGTAACAGTTACGCAACGATGTGCGCCCGAATCACACCGCTGGTGCGATCTCGAGGTCTATGGGCTCTTCGCGGACAAAGATCCACACGACAAGGGCGGCGAGCACGGCCGACACAAAACAAAACGCACCGAGCGCCCAGAACCCCGAACCGTCGATCAACAGCCCTCCGACCGCGGCGCCAACCACGATGCTCGCGCTCGTCACGGATGCCGACAGCGCGAGCAGCGTGCCTCGCGCCTCCGGGACTTGTTCTGTCAGCAAGGTCGTGTTCGACGCGAACCGCGCGCCGATCACCGCCGAAAGCAGGAGATTGAGGACCGCCGTCGCTGGGAGCGGCAATCCGAGATTGGTCTGGAGCAGCAGAAGGCTGCCCGAGAGGAGGACGCTTCCCGCGACGATCGGCTTGTGGCCGATCCGTGCGCCCATCCTTCCACCGAGCTGACTCCCGAGGAGAACCCCAAGCCCCTGGGTCAGGGCGAGGATCGAGGCCACGCCCTCCGAGAGCCGGAACATCTTCTCGAAGAACACCACGATGTACGTGGCCCAGGTGAACCAGTAAAGGGCCCCGAGGAAGCTCGACCCGATGGCCCCGAGCGCTGACCGATTGGTCACGATCGATCTGTACATGTCGCGGATCGCCGACTCGCTCAAGCGCGTTTGAGCAGGGCGAAGCCTCCAAGCCAGCAGGAGCGCTGCGGCGATCGAGAGCACGCCAACGAGCCCGACCGAGACACGCCAGCTGCTCGCCTCTGCCAGGACACCGGCGAGCGGAACACCGATGACACCGGCCATGGTGTTGAACCCGATGACCGCGCCCATCGCACTTCCGCGGTCGCGATATGAAAAGTTGTCTCCGACCGTCGCGGTCGTGTTCGGGAAGATGACCGAACCGCCGATCCCGGCGACGATCCGCATCGCGACGAGGACCGCGAAGCTCGTCGCGAACGCGCTGAGCAGCGTGAAAAGGCCCATGATCAGCGACCCCGTGACGAGGAAGCGCTTTCGTCCGAAGCGGTCGGAATACGGTCCGGTGAGCACGGCGACGACGATGCCCGGTGCGCCATAGGCCGCGACGACGAGACCCGCTGTGCCCGTCGTGATGTCGAACTCGCCGGCGATCTGGGTGAGAACGGGCGCCATGACCACGCCGACGTACACCGCGTTGAAGCTCTGGAAGCCTAGGAGACCGAGAAGGCGCCGCCGCTCGCCGGGATTCAAGCCAGGGCGCGGCCGGCAAATGCGTAAAGGAATCGCCCGAAGGCGCGGATGTGATCGACGTAGTCGGCGATGGCGATGTTCTCGTTCGGCGCGTGATTGGCGGACGCGGCGTTGCCCGAGCCGAATCCAGCAACCGGGATCCCGAGCGCGTCGCAGACCTGGGCCATTGGACCCGAGCCGGCGAGCAGCGGATAGACGACGGGTTCAGACCCGTACGCGCTCCGGCAGGCGTCCACCGCGGCCGTCGCAGTAACCGAGTCGGTGGGCCAGCGGGAGGGCGGCTCGCCGTGCCCCGGCACGACTTCGACATCTTCGAAGCCACGGCGATCGAGATGGGCGCGCAGCAACGCGTTGACCTTCTCGGGTGTGAGGTCGGGAACCAGACGAAAGTCGATCTTGGCGCTCGCGACCGCAGGCAGGACGGTCTTGGAACCCGCGCCGGTGTATCCGGACACGATCCCGCAGATCGTGCAGGTCGGCTCGAGGAAATGCTTCTTTTTGAGCTCGTACCCGCGCAGCCCGCGCACGAAACGCTCGATTCCGTGGATTCGCAGCATCCCCTGCTCGTCGAACGGAAGAGCTTCGAGGAGCGCGCGATCGGCCGCGGTGGGCGGACGCACCGCGTCCATGAAACCGTCGATCGTGATCTGGTCGGCGTCGTTCTTCAGTGTCGCGAGCGCCCAGACCAGCCGCCACGCCGGGTTCGGCACGATCGTCGCGAGCGATGAATGCGCGTCCTTGTTCGCGCCGCGCACCCGAAGCTCGACGTACGCGATGCCTTTGAGACCGCACGAGATGGTCGGCCGTCCCGCGGCGTCTTTGTAGCCCGCTTCCCAGATGCAGCCGTCCGCCCGGAGCCGCTCGCCGTGGCGCGCCACGAATGCGGCGAGATGCGCCGAGCCGCTCTCCTCCTCGCCCTCGTACAGCACGCGGATCCGAAGCGGGAGCTCGCCCATCGTGGCGCGGTACGCGTCGATCGCCTGGAGGCGCGCCATCAGATTGCCCTTGTTGTCGGAAACGCCGCGGCCGTAGAGAAAGCCGTCGCGCTCCGTCGGCTCGAAGGGTGGCGTCTCCCACTCGTCGAGCGGATCCGGAGGCTGCACGTCGTAGTGGTTATAAATAAGAAGGGCGCGATCGCCGCGACCGGTCTCGCCGACGATTGTCGGAGGTCCGCCGTCGACACTCAGCGCTTCCGCGGCGATGCCCCCGCGTTTCTTCGCTCGGTCGAGGACGATGCGGGCGGTCTCGGGAATCCCGATCCCCTGCGCCGAGACAGTCGGTTGCCGGATCAGGGTCTTCAGCTCATCGATGTATTCGCGCTCCCGGGCGCGCACGTACGCATCGAAGTCCGCAAAAATGGTCACGTCGGAAGGTTAGCCTCAGGTCGGAACGGTCGTCGTTCGGGTCTTGCTCTTTCCGAGCTCGCACCACGGCGAGTACGGCGTGATCTCGATCCAGCGCTGCTGGCAGAGGTAATGGACGACACCGTCGAGATCCTCAATCGTCTCGCGCTTATAGATCTTCGCGCGCGGGATCATGTAGACGCAGTCGCCGCAGTTCGCGGGACGTGCCGGCCGTGGGCGCGAAGCCGCGCGGGCCGCCGCCAGCGCCAGGCCAAGGCCCGCGAGGGCCAGAACGAGAAGGACAAAAACGACGAAGAAGACAGCAAAACTACCCATATCCGTCGCGGCCTCCCGCCCGTACTCACCTTAGCAGGAGGTCTTCCTATCATGACGAGACTCCGCGCGCTTTTCCTCACCGTTCTCGTCGGCGGTCTCGTGCTCGCGGCCTGCGGCGGCGCGGGCAGCGGCGGTCCCAACACGTCCGCGGCTCCGGCGACCGCGAACCCGGCCCTCGGGACGAATCAGCCGACGGACCCACCCAAGCAATACCCTCCCGCCCCGCCCGGCTACCCATAATCGGACCACGGGAACTAGGTTCGGAATACACATTGGTCACCTCGGCGGACCGCTCAACGAGATGCGGCGCCTCTGGCGATTCGCCGATGAGCGCGGGTTCGACTGGTTCTCCGTGTCGGATCACTTCCAGGAGACGCCACCGCAAGGTGGCGACGTCGACTGCTTCGAATCGATCGCGACGCTATCGGCCGCGGCGGTCGAGACGACGAAGGTCCGGGTCGGCTGCCTCGTCTTTTGCGTCGGGTATCGGCACCCGGGCGTTCTCGCGAAGGCCCTGAGCACGATCGATCACCTGTCCAACGGGCGCGCCGACTGCGGTCTCGGCGCGGGATGGGACGAGATCGAGTTCGCGGCGTACGGCATTCCGTTCCCGTCGATCGCCGAGCGCGAGGATCAGCTCGAGGAATACGCCGAGGCGCTGCGTCTTTTATTCGATCGCCGTCGCGCCAACTTCGAGGGCGCGCACTACCGCTTCGTGGATGCCCCGAACAATCCGAAGCCACTCCAACCACGACTCCCTCTCTGGATCGGAGGCGCCGGCGAGAAACGGACGCTGCGCACGGCAGCCCGGTTCGCCGACGGCTGGAACGCACCGTACCTCCCTCCGGCGGAGTGGACACGCAAGAGCCAGGTGCTCGACGCGTGGTGCGCCAAGGTCGGTCGCGATCCCGCGGCGATCGTCCGCACGATCAACGTCGGTTTTTATATGGGTGCTGACGAGGCCGGCGCAAAGCGGCAGGAGACGCTCTACCAAAAGCACTGGTCAAAGGACACGCGTGACATGACCGGGTTCCTGCGCGGCACGCCGCGTGCGGCGACCGATGTCGTCGGATCGTTTGCAGACGCGGGTGCGTACCGCGTGAACATCGCGCTCCGCGAGGGTCCCTACGACTGGGATGCGCTCGAGGCATTCGCAGCTGAGGTCATGCCGAAATTCGTATGAAAGTTCGAGGAGGTCTGCTCATGCGTCAGATGGTCGTCGGGCTCTTGGTGATCGTCATCGTCGCCGCCGTTGGCGGCGCGGCCTGCGGCTACGGCGGGGGTGGCGGTGGCGGCCAGGGCTCACCCGCGCCTACGTCCGGCTATTAGCGGCCAGCCCCGCGTACGCGTTGGTCCGTTCGCGACAGAGGGAACGGATGGGAACTGGACGGTCCGGTGGGTGATCACGAATGAGGGCGATCGGCCAATCCGTCTCGTGAGTGCCCAGCATCCGCATTCGCAGTTCCGCACGCCGGAGATGAAGGTCGATCGGGAGGTCGCTCCGGGCGCGGAGGAGAGAGTCACGCTCCCCGTGCGGTTCACGGAATCGCCCGGCGTCATCGTCGAGAACCCTTTCCTCATCCTGGTATTCAGTGATGGCTCGGACTGGCGGTTGCTCGCGCGCGTCCGCGTTACCGCCGGGACACGGGGCGAGCCGCTCGCCGGTCAGTCGGTGGTCGTCACAACGCAGAAGGTCAAAACGCCCTGACGGTTGGCATTTCGGCTGCATCAGCACCTTATGAATGAGCGAGCCGATAAGCCCGCCACCGGTGACCGATTACAGGCCTGAATACATTCCCGCGTATCTCTCCAACGGGCTGATCGGACTCCGTGTCGGTCGCATCCCGCTCGTACAGGGACTCGCGATCGTGAACGGCCTTGCGGCCGTACATCCGGCCGACGAGGTCGAGGGATTCTCGCGGGCGCCGTATCCGGTCGCCGGAGATATTTCGCTCAACGGCATGAAGCTCAGCGAACACCCGGAGCGCGCCCGGCTCATCGATCAGCGCTACGACTTCTCCTGCGGCGAGCTCCGATCGCGCTTCGCGTACGAGGTCGAAGGAGTCCGCGCCGACGCCGAGCATCTCGTCTTCTGCAGCCGGACGCAGCCCACCGTCGTCACCCACGAGCTGCGCATCAGCGTGAACAGCGACTGCGAGCTCTCCATCTCGATCGCGGTGGACCAGACCGACGTGCCGGGCCGCTACCTCAAACGCGAGACCGACACGCCGGGGGCGGACAAGCCCGCCGTCGATGGCTCGCTCCTGTGGGAGTGCCATGGCGGGTTGAGCACGTGCGGTGCGGCATACGTGACGCGCTTCGAGGGCGGCGAGGACGTGAAGAAGGAACGCGAGGAGCACGACAAGACCGCACCGCTCCGGACCAGCTACTCGCTCCGGGCACATGCCGGATCGACGCACGTGGTGCGGACGATGGTGTCGCTGATTCCCAGCCAAAGCCACAGCGAGCCGCATCGGGAGGCGATCCGCCTCGCCGCGATCGCGTCGAACCTCGGATTCGATCGGCTGCGCGAAGAGAACCGTGTCGCGTGGACCGACCTTTGGTGCGGACGCGTCCGGCTTGTCGGAGCGGGCCGGCGCTGGCAGGCATACGCCGATGCCGCGTACTACTACCTCCACGCGTCGGCGCACTCGTCATCGCTGTTCAGCACGTCGATGTTCGGCCTCGCGTACTGGCCCAATTACCACTACTACCGCGGTCAGGTGATGTGGGACATCGAGACCTTCGTGTTTCCGCCGATCCTCCTGACGGATCCGCGCGCGGCCGACGCGCTCCTCTATTACCGGAGCGAGCGGACGCACGCCGCCCGACGAAATGCCGCGCTCAACGGATACCGCGGCCTGCAGTTCCCATGGGCGAGCGGGCCGCTCCACGGCGAGGAAATGATCCGAGTCTCGGCGCCACTCATCGCGCTCGAGCAGCACGTGGGACTCTCGATCGCACTCGCATTCGCCCAGTACGCACATGCGAGCGGCGACGAGGATTTCTTGCGCGAGCGGGCCTGGCCGGTCCTCGAAGGGGTCGCGCAATGGCTCAGCTCTCGCGTCGAGCGCACCGCGCGCGGGTACGAGATCAAGCGGATCATCGGAATCGCCGAACAGCGCGAAGAGCCGATCGACAACGCCGGCTACGTCAACATGACCGCGAAGAGGGTCCTGTGTGAGGCCGCCGCAGCCGCGCGCCGAGTCGGCCGCAAGGACGCCGAGTGGTGGGAGCGGATCGCCGAAGAACTCTTCGTCCCGTGGGCCAACGGCGTGCTGCTGAACCACGACCGGTTCACGCCCGAGGAAGGTGGCGTCACCGGCGCGACGCCGGAGGCGCTCGCCGCGCTTTTCCCGATCGGGTACCGCGCCGACCCGGAAACGGAGCGCGCGACGATCGAGTTCTACCTGGACCGCGTCGACGAGTTCATCGGCTATCCGATGCTGTCCGCGCTGCTCGGGGTCTACGCCGCGTGGATCGGCGGCCGAGAGCGATCGCTCGATCTCTTCGAACGAGGCTACGCGGATTTCACCCTCGAGCCATTCACGGAGACGGATGAGTTCAGCCGCAAGAAGTTTCCGGAAAAGCCGCGGGTCGGGCCCTTTCAGGCGAACCTCGGCGGTTTCCTGAGCGCCTGCATTCTTGGCCTCCCCGGTATCCAGCTTGGTCCTGAGGAGCCGGCCGCGTGGGCACGGCGGCCGGTCGTCCTTCCGTCCGGCTGGGACGCGATCGAGGTGGAGCGCCTATGGATCCGCAACCGGCCGGCATCCCTCCGTGCGGTGCACGGGGCGGAACGGGCGGAGCTCGATTTCATCCCGGACTAGGCTCGTAGCCGTGAACGCCGAAGACCGCACCGTCATGGAGCGCATGCGGGGCTGACGCCGCAACTGAAGCCTCGGCTTTGAAGAGACCACGGGTATGGTCTCCAACGTGCTCGAAGTGGATCAGGACGACCTGCTGAAGCAGGTCAAGACGTTCAAGAAGAAATACCCCGAGGACCCTGAGTACAAGAAGCTGCGCGCCGCGCTGCCGAAGGACTGGCCCCTTTAGACTCTTGCCGGCAGACGCACCTCAGGGTGACGCAGCTCAAGAGTTCCTGTCTTGCCGTTCCAGTACGAGTTCCGCTGACCGGTCATGGCCTGCACATGGCCGTCCCACTCGAAGTTGAACGCTTCCAACCCGAGCCGCACCGCACGGCGGCATTTCTCGCGAACGTCGTCGTCGGTCGCGTAGCGGCGGATCGCCTCGATCTGCCGGTCACCGTGCCCGGTGTCCTGCTCCGCGTGGAGCTCGTACGTCGCGGCCGCGCGGCGCGAGAAACCGTAGTGGCCGGTGAGCTCCTTGAACACGCGAGCGGCGGCGCCGTCGGGCCCGCCGTGCATCGCCTCGACGAACGACAGAAGCGAGATTCCTTCGAGTGCCGAGCGGTTCTGGCACCCCGAGCGGATCATCTCGATCGCCGCGAGGGTGCCCGGCGCGGGGTCGGCTTTGTCGGCCTCCTCGCGAGAGATCCCGGCCTCGTCGAGCATCTGCAGCATGATGTCGACGTGCGTCTTCTCTCCGCCTAGCTCCTCCATGAAGTTCTCCATGACGATGTCCATGAGCGCGTAATTCCGCTCGCTGGCGACATTCGTGACGATGTAGCCGAAGAAGATCGGATTCGTGCGAACGCGTAGGTAGTGCTGGATCTCGCCGAGGACGATCTGCTCTCGACTCCAGCGATGCTCCACGATCCCCTTGAACCAGGGGTGATCCGGCATGAAGAGCTCGCGCGCCATCCGCCAGAGCTCGTCGATGAAAGCCTCGTTTGCCACTCTTCTCCCACTCTATTCTCATGCTCGGTGACCGAACGCCAACGCGTCTCGTCCGGATCCCCGTACGAGCCGAGCATCGGATTCAGTCGCGCGCTCCGTGTCGGCCGCAACGTCTACGTCTCGGGGACCGCCCCGATATGGCCCGACGGCTCCTGCGATCCCGACCCCGAGATCCAAGCCCGGAGGTGTCTCGAGATCATCGTCGAAGCCCTCGCGGAGGCGGGTGCCGCGCCAAAGGACGTTGTGCGCACCCGGATGTTCCTCACCGATCCGAGCTACGCCGAGGCTGTGAGCCGCGCACACGGGGCGGTGTTCGGGGAGGTCCGGCCGGCGGCCACCATGGTGGTGATCGTCGGAATGCTCGATCCGCGGTGGAAGGTCGAGATCGAAGCCGACGCGGTCATGGATTAGATACTCCGAATCGCCCTAGATTTCTCGCCGTGGAACCCGGCCTGTATGTGACGTTCTTTACCGAAGGCGAGGCCTTCGATCGCGAGCTGCCCCCGGTCGGTCCGCTCGAGCACGTTGTGGTCCGCGATCGGATCCTTGTGGCCGACCGCAGGGCTGGCGAAAACGACCCGTTCGCCCTCGGCGGTCGGTGGGTCGAAGCAGAGCGTGAGCTCCGGCGCGCGACGGGCCAGGAGCCCGGCGGCACGACGCGTCCCGATCTTCGCATCGGCGCACCGGAAGGCGTGTACGTGCGATTCGTGTCGCTCGGTGAAGCCGCCGAGCACGATGCAGTGCCGGAGCTCGGTCCGTATGCCGTCGTCGTCATCGGCCGCCGCGGTGTCGAAGCCGATGGCGACCCGCTCGCGACACGGATGGGGCCTGATCAGCGTCTCTGGGAGCTGACCGGCGTGGGCGGTAGCGCTTTCGTCGGCGTCATCCGCCCCGACATCGCCTTCCGGACGCGATCCACGGCATACCACCCCGAGGTCAAGCCGTATCGGACGGGAGGCGTACCGGTCGAGTCGAAGAGCCAGCCGGCGGCGCCAGTGGCGACCGCCGGACTCGCCGAGCCAGCCCGATCGGCACGGCCACCCGAGGATCCCGGCTTGACGCTTCGCGATCGCATCGGCTCCGAGCGTCCGATGTACACGGCTGCGGCGTTGGAGGCAGATTCACGGGAATGGGGCGGCGCCGCGTGGCAGCTGCGCTACGGAATCATCGGCGCGCTCATCGTTCTCCTCGCCGTGTTCAGCGTGCCCTCGATCCGCTCGCTCATGACCGGCGGCACCCCGACCTCGGCGACGGTCAGCGTCGGCACCTCGCTCAACGCAGCCAACTGGACCTACAACGTCGGCAACGTCCGTCGTGTCGCGACGATCGGCACGTCCAAAGCGCGCGGCACCTACCTTGTCGTACAGGTCGCGGCGACGAATCGCGGGCCTGGGGTCGCGCAGCTTCAGCCGAGCAACTTCTCACTCTTGGCTGGGAGCGGCGAGGCGTACGCCGCGCAGCCGCCGACGAGCGGCGTGTACGCGAGCACGCTGAATCCGGACTCCTCATACGTGTGGCCGACGGAGTTCCCAGTCGGACGCACCGTCGTGGTACCGCTGGTCTTCGAGATCAATCCGTCCATCACGGGTACGCAGCTCGTGATCTTTGACGTGCCGGCAACGCGCGTGCGTCTGGAGTAGAGCCTCCGGGGGAGAAGCGCTATGCGTCGCGCCTCTCCCGAGGCAGTGCCGCTCTAGCCCGCGAACTTGAAGACGTCGCGCTGAAGCGTGACGCCGGTGTTGAGCTTCACGATCTCCGCGAGAGTGAGCCGGTAGTCGATGCCGAACTCATGATCGATGAAACGAAGAGCTGGGTCGTTCCGGTAGAAGAAGCGGTCGCCGTCGCGTAGGGCGGCGAATTGCTTTGCCCAGATCGCGAGTTGAAGCTCGCCAAACTCTGTGTGTTTCACATGCCGCTCGGAGACCATTCCAACAAATGCGTCGAGCCGGTCGACGGTCCCGTAGACCGCCTTGAGGCGCGCAGCTACGGTGGTGCGCCGTACGCCGACGACCACTTCTTCCTCAGCTGCATCGGTGCCTGGAGCGACGAGGTTCCCGTCGGCGTCTCGTAGCTCGACGAAATCGAGGATGTTCGGATCATTGATCGGGTCGCGTGGGTTGATCAGCGGATCG
>Ga0209807_1000238_pt1 | contig 24403 bp, 24 predicted proteins | sample GraSoiAngelo_154_FD_186168 | JGI IMG/M metagenome (GOLD analysis project Ga0209807, IMG submission 186168) | Grasslands soil microbial communities from the Angelo Coastal Reserve, California, USA - 14_1009_13_20cm (SPAdes) (version 2) | ecosystem: Environmental > Terrestrial > Soil > Grasslands ... | reverse complement strand
CGGTGATCCAGGTCGATCCGCCGTCGGTCGTGTACTCCACCTTGCTGACGCCCCGCGTGCCCGCGAACGCCACGCCGCCGACGTCGATCGTGCCCAGCTTGATGATCTCGCCGTCCCGCGGCGCGTCGAGGCGTGAGGTTGTCTTGACGACCGCGTTGTGGTCCCACCCCTGCTGCTCCCAGTACCCGCCGGTCTCGTGGTTGACGAGGTCGATGGCGTCCAGCCACTTCGGCCCCTTCATGCCGTAGTGGCCGGGGATGAGGATCCGCGCGGGATAACCGTGCTGAGCGGGGAGTGGCGCCCCGCCGAGCTCATAAGCGATAAGGATCTCGGGCGAGGCCTGGATGGTGCTCAGCGGCAGACTCTCCGTGTAGCCGTCGCGCGCCCGGAAGGCGACCCAGCTCGCCTGGGCCTGGGGCGAGGCCATCGCCACCACGTCGCGCAGCGGCGCCCCGGTGAACGCGCCGGTGCTCATCAGGTCTCCGCCCACGTTGTTGCTGATGCAGTTGAGGGTCACGTACTCGGTCGTCGCGGGAAGCGCGCGCAGATCGGCGAGCGAGATGCTGAGCGACCGATTCGCCAGGCCGCCCACGCTGAGCTTCCAGGACCGGCCGTCGACCGCAGGGTCGGCGAAGTTCTTGGACACGACGTAGAAGTTGTTCAGAGGGGTGATCGAGGGCGAGATGCCGTGCAAGCCTGACTCCGGCGCGTTGAAGATCGCCCGGTACCAGTCGGGGAGCAGCCGGTAGGCGAGGGCGAGGACGCTGAACCCCGCAACGGCGAGGGGAACGGTGCTGAGGACGCGGCGGCGGCCGGCATCGACGCCCGGCGACGCCTGGGCCCCGAACTGGAGCACCACGGCGTAGATCGAAAACAGGGCAGCCCAGATGAGCGGCGTCGCGGGCCCGTCGTTGAGACCGAGGAATCCAGCCCCACCTACCGGCAGAAGGACGCCGGCCACCACCACCCAGCCCAGGCCGGCGAAGGCGAAGGGAAGGTACTGCGAAGTCCAGCGCAGGCTGGCAACCGACGCTGCCCCGCCGAGGACCCCGAGGGCGACGACCATCGCAACGATCAGACCGAGCTCCTCGACCACCTTGCCCGCGTGCTGGAGGGTGTCGATCAAGAAGCCAAACACGAAGCCGGGCATCAGCGAGAGAAGCGGCTCGTTGAGGAGCTGGGTCAACGGTCGAAGCCCGAGCAGCAGGCCGGCGAGGTACATCAGCGCGACCATGGCAAGGCCCGCTATGCATCCCCATCCGAAACCGTGCCGCGCCGCTTCCTTCCGGGTCACCGCGACAAGTTGTAGCACCCGATCATGTCGTTTTCTTTACCAATCATTGGTACGCATTGCCTGTAAGGATTGGTCTCGACTGGTAGCATCCGCGGGTCGGCATGGCTGGACCGATCACGCCCGAAGACCTTTATCGATTCCGCTGGATCGATCACGTTCGCCTGAGCCCAAACGGCGAGCGAGTCGCCTATCAGGTCGGTTGGGCCGATGCCACCTCGAGGCAGAATCGCAGCCGGATCGTGGTGCGGGGCCTCCTCGAGCCCGAGCCGGTCGGACCGTCAGCGGGCGTCCTGCGCGACCATTCGCCTGAGTGGTCGCCCGACGGCCGCAAGCTGGCTTTCCTCAGCCGCGTCGGACCCGCCGACCAGCTTTTCGTCCTCGACCTGACCGCGGGCGGCCCGCCTCAGCAGTTGAGCGCCGTGCCGGACGGCGTGTCAGGTCCTTCCTGGTCTGCGGACGGCACGCGGATCGCTTTTGTCGGGACGGTCGTCTCGGATCCTGACGCGGTGGTCGACGATCCCCGCCCGCCCGAAGGTCGGGAGCAGGTCCGCCGAGCCCCCGTGGCCCGGGTGGTGAGCCGCCTCGACTACAAGCACGACGGCTACGGGTACGTCGACGGCCGCTACCACCACCTCTTTGTGGTCGCGGCCACCGGCGGCGACGCCAGGCAGCTGACCAATGGCGCCTGGGACGTGACGGATTACGACTGGTCGCCGGACGGCACACGCCTGGTCGTGGCCGGCAACGCTGAGCCGGGCGCCGACCTGCAGCGCGAGCTGAACCTCTACATGGTCGACCTCGAGGCCAACCGCATGCGGCTGGGCGGAGGTTTCTACCTCAGCTCACCGATCTGGTCCCCCAAGGGAGATCAGATCGCGTTCATCGCCCCGAACGGCCTCGACGTCGGTCTGCTGGAGCGGCTCTGGGTCGTGCCGCTTTCAGGCGGCGGGCCGCGATGCCTGACTGCGAACTTCGACCAGGCCGTGAACGACAGCGTGATCAACGACATGCGTGCAGGACACGCGACGAGGGTCTGCTGGTCGGACGAGGGCGACCGCATCTACTTTGTGGCGAGCGGACCCGGGGTGACGACGGTCAACTCGGTCGACCTCGAGGGCGACGTGCGCGAAGAGGTGGGCGGCCGGCGCCGGATATATGACTTCGACGTGGCGTCCGGCGTGGTCGCGTTCTGCGCCTCGGACCCTGGCAGCCCCGGCGAGCTCTACATGCTGACCCACGGTTCCGAAGCGCGCGTGACGGACATGAACCCGTGGCTGCGCGATCGGTACGTCGCGCAACCGGAGCAGGAGTACTTCTCCGCGCCAGACGGCTGGAAGTTGGAGGGTTGGGTTCTCAAGCCGGCGGACCACGACCCCAGCCGCGCGTATCCGACGGTGATGGAAATCCACGGTGGGCCCCACGCCCAGTACGGATGGACCTTCTTCCACGAGCTACAGGTCCTGGCGGGAATGGGTTACGTCGTCTTCTATATGAACCCGCGCGGCTCCGACGGCTACGGCGAGCGCTTCCGCCGCGACGTCGTGCGCGACTGGGCCGGCAAGGACTATCTCGACCTGATGAGCTCGCTCGACCAGCTCATCGACCGCAAGGGTTACATCGACACCAACCGGATGGGCGTCGGCGGGGGTTCGTACGGCGGCTACATGACCAACTGGATCATCGGCCAGACGAACCGATTCTCCGCCGCCGTCTCGATGCGGTCGATCTCCAACCTGGTGAGCGAGTACTCGCAGCACGACATCGTCCTGTGGGGCACCCTCCAGCTCGGTCCGCCGCCGTGGCCGGACCTCGACGAGCTATGGCGACGCTCGCCGATCCGCTACGTGCAGAACATTCGCACTCCACTCCTCCTGACCGCCGGCGAGATGGACCTCAGATGCGCGATGTCCCAGTCGGAGGAGCTGTTCGGCGCGATGCGGCTGCTCGGCAAGACGGTCGAGCTCGTCCGGTTCCCAGAAGAGTCGCATGACCTGTCCCGCAACGGACGCCCCGACCGGCGCGTGGAGCGACTGCGCCGGATCGCCGCCTGGTTCCAGCGCTTCCTCGGCACGTCGGCGACGGACCTGCCGGCGCCCGAGGAGGAGACACAGGTGCTGCAGGTGCCGGCTCACGCGCCGCGGGAATGGGCCAAGACGATCGCGATGACGACACGACCGCCCGACATGAAGCCGGTGGAAGAGCCGACCGCGCCCGTCGAGCTCATCCAGCCTGAAGTCATCCATGCGGCCGAGCCCGAGGTCATTCAGCCGATCGTGCCCGACTTCGCGACGGCGGAGGCGCCGATCGTCCGGCCCGAGGCCCTGCCCGACCTGCCAGAACCAGGTCCCGAGCCCGAAACGGCAGAAGAAGAAGAGCCGGAACCGGTCCCAACGCCCGAACCAGAACCGCTCGTCGCGGAGAGAGAGCAGGAAGCGGAATCTGAAGCGGAAGCCGAGCCGCTCGTCGCCGAACCCGAGCCCGAATCAGAGCTTCAAGCTCAGCCCGAGCCGGAACCAACACCCGAGCCTGTGGTCGCCGAGGCGGAGCCGGAAACGGAACCCGAGGAGCTTCGGCCCGAGAGCGCGCCTGAGCCCGAGCCGGAGCCAACCGTGGCCACGACCGAGCCGTCCGTCCCGACGTGGGGCGAGCCGTCGGACGAGTTTCCGGTCGCCGAGCCTGTGTCCGAACCACAGCCGGTCGCGAGAGCCGAGCCCGAACCGGAACTGGAAGCGGAAGCCGGTCCAGTGGCGGCCGAAGCGGCCGCTCATGCCACGCCAGACGTGAGCTCCACCCTGGTCGCCTGGCCAAGCAGCTCGCCGGCGCCGACGCCCAAGAACGGGTCACCTGCCGAATCCGGATCCTTCGAAGAGGCAACCTCCGTCATACCTGCCTGGCGCCAGACAGACGCGAACGCCGACCCGCGGCGGACCGTGTCGCTCCAGGCAATGCCGCCGGGGCAGGTCGCGACCGGCACCGGTTTCGCGGCCCTGCTGACATTCGAGTCGGGGCCGTTTGCCGGGCGGATCGTCGCGCTGCCGAGCCAGATGGTCACGATCGGCCGCGCGCCGGACAATGACGTCGTGGTCGGTGACCCCGCGACATCGGGTCACCACGGACGGATCGAAGTCCGCGCCGGCTCCTTCTGGATCAGCGACCTCGGCAGCACCAACGGGACGCTGGTGAACGGCGAGCCCGTGATCGAAAAGCAGCTGTCCGACGGCGACGCGATCGCCATCGGACAGAGCACGCTGCGCTTCACGCTCGAAGCCTGACCCCGGAGTCAACCGTGGCCTCGGTCGTAGAGATCTGGCGCTATCCCGTGAAATCTATGGCCGGCGAGAGCCTTGACTCGTGCGAGGTCACCGAGCTAGGGCTCGAGGGAGATCGGCGTTGGGCGTTCATCGAGGGCATGGAGCCCCGCGTCGGCAAGTTCTTCAACATCAAGCAGGACTCGGGGCTGATGAGGTATCGGGCGCGCCTGGTCGACGGAAAGCTGGAGGTCACCGCACCCGATGGCATCAGCTCGGGCCTCGGCGGCGCACTGACGACGCTGCTCGGCGAGTCAAAGCGAGTCGTCAATGTGCGGGACCAGGCCGGGGCGAACTTCGATGACGCGCCGGTGCTCATCGTCAACCTTGCGTCGGTGGCAGCTTTCTCGCTAGAGGCCGGGATGCCCGTCGACCACCGCCGGTTTCGCGCCAACCTCTACGTGGATGGACTCGAGCCAGAAGAGGAGCTGGGCTGGCTCGGCGGGCGCATCCAGGCCGGAGAGGCGGAGCTGGAGGTGATCGAGCGCTGCGTCCGATGCGTTGTGGTCAACCACGACCCGGACACGACCGAGACGGCTCCCAGGCTGCTCGAGCTGCTCGTCGAGAGGCACGACAAGTGCATGGGCGTGTACTGCAAGGTCACCCAGCCGGGGCGGGTCACCGTCGGAGATTTCGTGGGCTAGGTAGAGTTCTCGCCGGAGCCTTTCCTTTACACAGGAGGTCGAGATGGCGGTCAAGGCTTTCTCCAGCGAGTGGGCCGAGCAGTTCAAGGACGAGGTCAACGCGTCGAGCGTCTACAAGTCGGCGGCCAGGGGCTGGAAGTGGACCGTGGGCCTCGTCGTGGAAGCGGAGCCGGACAAGAAATTCCCCGAGTCGAGGGGTGTCGTCATGGACCTGTTCGACGGCACGGCGCGCGGCATCACGGTGGGCTCTGCTGCGGACGCGCAGAAGTGCGACTTCGTGATCACCGCTCCCTACACGCGCTGGAAGCAGGTGGCGACAAAAGAGCTGGACGCGACCAAGGGCATGCTGCAGGGCAAGCTCAAGCTGAAGGGCGATCTGCCGACCATCGTGCGCTATACCAAGGCGTCGCAAGAGATGACCGAATGCACGACGCGGGTCCCGGTCGAGTGGCCGGACGAAAACTGAAAGCTCCACGCCCCCATCCGGCCCGGCCGCGGAGCGGCGGGGCCACCTTCCCCAGCTAGTGGGGAAGGGAAGGGAGGTGAAATATGCCGACCCGGAACCGAGCGCGTTTGCTTCGATGCTGGGCGGGCTGATCGACGCGAACATCGAGACCAGTCGCGCCAAGCACAAGGACTTCGACGAGCTTGACGCGAGCGTCGGGATCTGGGTCACGGACATCGACGAAGGCGTGACGCTCGAATTCCAGCGCGGCACGCTGGTCGTCCACAACGGCCTGACGCCAAAACGCGACATAACGATCCGCGCCGAAGCTGACACCGTGATGAGCCTGAGCAACCTGAAGATCGGTATGTTCGGCATGCCCGTCTACTACGACGAGGTGGGGCGGGGCGTTGCACTGAAGCTGGTGCGAGGCAGGCTGCGCATCGACGGCATGCTCGGCAATATCGCCACGGTAAACACCGTGACACGCATCTTTTCGGTCAGATGAAGCTTGCGGTGATCGGCGCGGGAAGCATGGGCGCGCAGATCGCGCAGCAGGCGGCGCTTCACGGGATCGATGTCGTGCTCCAGGACAATCATCCCGAGCAGCTCCGCAAGGCGCGGGAATCTAACCGCGGTCATCTCAGACGGAAGGTTGAGAAGGGCAGGCTGACTGAGCGCGACGCTGAGATCGCAATCGATCGCGTTCGCGTCACGGCCGATCTCGAAGAAGCGGCGCGGGATGCCGATTTTGTGATCGAGGCGGTGTTCGAGGACGTGGACGTAAAGCAGGCGATCTTCGCCGAGCTGGATCGCATCGCTGCCCGCGATGCCGTGCTGGCCAGCAACTCGTCCACGATCAGCATCAGCAAGATCGCCGACGTCACGACGCGCCCGGCGCGATGCCTGAACATGCACTTTTTCTACCCGGTGCTCGTGATGGATCTCGTGGAGATAGTGCGAGGTCCGCAAACCTCCGACGACGCCGTAGACAGGGCCATGGAGCTCGCCCGTTCGATGGGCCGCACACCGGTCCTCCTCAACAAGGAGATCGACGGTTTCATCGTCAACCGGATCCTGCATGCCGCGACGCAGGAGGCCTACCGGCTGCTGGACGCCGGCGTCGCCTCGTTCGAGGACATCGACACCGCGGTGGAGAAGGGCCTCAACTGGCCGATGGGGCCGTTCCGCCTCGGCGATTTCAGCGGTCTGGACGTGACTTACAACGCCCGTCTCCACATGTACCGGGTCACCGGCGACGAGCGCTACAGGCCCTCGCCCCAGCTAGAGGCCAAGGTCAAGGCGGGCAAGCTCGGGCGGAAGACCGGCGAAGGCTGGTACACCTACGAGAAGTGAAGATTCACCACGTTGGCGTAGCAGTTGCCAATCTGGATGAGGGCATCACCCTGTACACCTCGATCTTTGGCGCGCGGGTCACGCACCGCGCGACCGTCGAGGGCATCGAGGGTGCGTTTCTCGACCTCGGGACCGCTGAGCTCGAGCTCATCGCGCCGACACGGCCCGATAGTCCGCTGAGCAAGTTCCTGGCGGATCGCGGGCCAGGCCTGCATCACGTTGCATACGCTGTGCCTGACATCAAGAAGGCGTTGTCTGACGCGGCCGCAGCGGGCCTCGAGCTCATCGACACCGAGCCGCGCATCGGACTGCACGGCGTGCCAATCGCGTTCATCCATCCGAAGAGCGTTGGCGGCGTTCTGACCGAGTTCGTCGAGATATGACCGAAAAGCTCCGTAGCGATCGCCCCCACCCCCTCCGTGCGCCGACAGGGGCGCGGCCCCCGGCAAGCGGGGAGGTGAAAGTCGAAAACGACAGCGGCCTGCCGCTGCAGCCCGTGTACTCGGTGGACGATCGGCGCCGCAGCCTGCAGGGCGGTCTTGCGGACGAGCCGCCGCCCGGCACCTTCCCGTTCACGCGCGGCATCCACAAGGACATGTACCGCGGCCGCCTGTGGACGATGCGCCAGTACGCGGGCTTTGGTACCGCCGCCGAGTCCAACAAGCGCTACAGGTTCCTGTTGGATCAGGGCCAGACGGGCCTCTCCGTCGCCTTCGACCTCCCGACACAGATTGGCTATGACTCCGACGACCCCATGGCCAACGGCGAGGTCGGCAAGGTTGGCGTCGCAATCGACTCGCTCGAGGACATGGAGATCCTGCTCAAGGACATCCCGCTCGACAGGGTGTCGACGTCGATGACGATCAACGCGACCGCGGCCATGCTTCTGCTGCTCTACCAGCTCGTTGCAGAGAAGCAGGGATGCTCGCCGGAGAAGATCACCGGCACGGTCCAGAACGACATCCTCAAGGAGTACGCGGCGCGAGGCACGTACATCTTTCCACCCAAGCCCTCGATGCGACTGATCACCGACCTCTTCGCCTACTGCGCGAAGAACCTGCCCAACTGGAACACCATCTCGATCTCGGGCTACCACATGCGGGAGGCGGGTTCGACGGCGGCGGAAGAGATCGCGCTGACTCTGAGCCACGCCATCGCCTACGTGGAGGCGGCGCAAGCCGCGGGGCTCGCGGTGGACGACCTCGCGCCGCGCGTCTCGTTCTTTTTCGCCTGCCACATGGACTTCTTCGAGGAGGTCGCCAAGTTCCGAGCCGCGCGACGCATGTGGGCACGCATCATGCGCGACAGGTTTCATGCGACGGATGAACGCTCGCTGGCACTGCGCTTCCACACCCAGACGGGCGGGGTGACGTTGACGGCGCAGCAGCCACTCAACAACGTGGTCCGCACAACGCTCGAGGCAATGAGCGCGGTTCTCGGCGGTACGCAGTCGCTGCACACGAACGCTTACGACGAAGCGCTTGGCCTGCCTTCGCAGAGCGCGGCCGAGATCGCTCTGCGCACACAGCAGGTGATCGGATTCGAGTCCGCGGTCCCGTACGTGGCCGACCCGTTGGGTGGTTCCTACTACGTCGAGAACCTGACCGACCGGGTCGAGGAGGAGGCGCTCGCGATCATGGCCGAGATCGACGAGCTGGGTGGCGCCGTCGCGGGCATCGAGTCGGGCTGGACGCAGCGTCGCATTGCTGACAGCGCCTATCGGATGCAGCTGCGGATCGAGTCGGGCGAGCGCGTCGTAGTCGGCGTCAATCGCTACACCGACACGCAGTTCCGCCCGGTCGAGATCATGAAGGTCAGCCCGCGTCATCAGCTCGCTCAGTCCCGCGCCTTGAAGAAGCTTCGTGCGCGCCGCTCGAAGTCCGTCGTCGACGGTCATCGCGCCGCCATCGAGCGCGCGGCGAGGGGGAGCGAGAACCTGATGCCGGTGCTGAAGGCGGCGCTCGCGGACTACTTGACCATCGGCGAGTGCTGCGCAGTGCTGCGCGGAGTTTTCGGTGAATACCATCCCGGGGAGGCTGCCTGATGAGCGACTACCCGTCTGTCATCCCGATGATCGCTTATGAGAACGGCCCCGCGGCGATGGACTGGCTCGCGCGCGTGTTCGGATTTCGCGAGCGGGCGCGCATGCTGGGCGACAACGGCCGGCTGAGCCACGGCGAGATGGAGGCCGGAGCCGGAGTGATCATGCTGGCGACGCCATCGCCCCATTACCAGGGACCGAAGCACCACCGCGAAGAATGCGATGCGGCAAAACAGTGGTCCGAGGTCCCGTACATCATCGACGGCGTGCTTGTTTACGTCGAGGACATCGACGCCCACTTCGAGCGCGCGAAGGCAAACGGAGCGACGATTCTCTCGCCGCTCGAGCAGGGCCAGGAAGGCGAGCGCTATCGCGCCGAGGACATCGAGGGGCATCGCTGGATGTTCATCGAGAGGTGAGCGACCGGCCCCGCAAGGTCGACCCGCTCAACCAGCTCCGCCAGCGTAAATACGAAGCCGGCCACGGTGACGCTGAAGCCTTCGAACGTCAGCATGCCAAGGGCAAGCTCACCGCGAGGGAACGGGTATCACGACTGGTCGACCGCAACTCGTTCGAGGAGATCGACCTGTTTGCGCGGCACCAGGATGGCGTGCCCGGGGACGGGGTCGTCACCGGCATGGCGAAGATCGACGGCCGCGACGTGATGCTGTTCAGCCACGACGCGAGCGTGGTCGGCGGTTCCCTCGGCGAGGTCTTCGCGGGGAAGGTGATCAAGGTGATGGACCTTGCGCTCAGCAACCGGATCCCGATCATCGGCATCAATGATTCGGGCGGCGCGCGTATCCAGGAGGGCGTCGTTTCCCTGGCCGGCTACGCGGAGATCTTCTGGCGCAACGTCGAGTCCAGCGGCTTGATCCCGCAGCTGAGCCTCATCCTCGGCCCTTGCACCGGCGGCGCGGTCTACTCGCCGGCCATCACCGATTTCACCTTCATGGTGCACGGCGTCGGCTACATGTTCATCACCGGACCGGAGGTGGTGCGCGTCACCACCGGCGAGGACGTGACGTTTGACTCCCTCGGCGGGGCCGAGGTCCACAACGTCAGGTCGGGCGTGGCGCACTTCCTCGCTGAGACCGAGGACGAGTGCTTCGCTCAGGTCCGCAAGCTGTTCAAGTTCATCCCCCAGAGCTGCGATGAGCCGCCGCTCGCAGTGGAGGCGACCGACGACGCCGAACGCGCGGCACCCGGCCTCGCGACGATCATTCCCGACAACCCCAAAGAGCCTTACGACATCAAGGACGTCATCGGCATGGTGGTCGACAACGGCGAGTTCTTCGAGGTCCAGCCCTTCTACGCGATGAACATCGTGATCGGGTTTGCGTACCTTGACGGCAAGCCGGTCGGGGTCGTGGCCAACCAGCCGAAGGTCATGGCCGGCGCTCTCGATATCAACGCGTCGGACAAGGCCGCGCGGTTCGTCCGCTTCTGCGACGCGTTCAACATCCCGCTCGTCACCTTCGTCGACGTGCCGGGGTTTCTTCCGGGCACGGCGCAGGAGTACGGCGGCATCATCCGCCATGGCGCGAAGCTGCTGTACGCGTTCAGCGAGGCGACGGTGCCCAAGCTGACCGTGATCACGCGCAAGGCATACGGCGGCGCGTACTGCGTGATGTGCTCCAAGCACATCCGCGCCGACTTCAACGTTGCGTGGCCGACGGCCGAGATCGCAGTGATGGGGCCGGAGGGCGCCGTGAACATCCTCTATCGGCGCGAGCTGGCTCGGGGCGCGGCGCAGCGGAGCGACCTCGTGAGTGATTACACCGAGCGGTACGCCAACCCCTATATCGCAGCCGAGCGCGGCTACATCGACGACGTGATCGAGCCGGACCGGACGCGAGGCGAGCTGATCCGTGCCCTGCGCATCGCGATGCGTAAGGAGCGCCGCCGCAGCCCGAGGTGGCACGGCAACATCCCGTTGTGAGCGCCGGGCCGCCCCAGGTTCGCCTGGCGCCCTGGAGCGAGGACGACTTTCCGCTCCTCGTCCGGCTCAACTCGCCCCAGATGACTGAGCACCTCGGCGGGCCGGAAACCCAGGATCAGCTCGAGGTGCGCCACAAGCGCTATGTCGCCGCCGCGAGGTCAGGCACGTTTCATGACACGGACAGGTCGTATGCCGCGTACGTCTTCAAGGTGCTCCTTGATCCGGACGAGGTCGCGGTTGGGAATGTCAACTTCTGGACCCGTGCGTGGAAGGGCGACGCCGTGTACGAGATGGGGTGGGGAGTGCTTCCCGAATACCAGGGCCGCGGGATCGCCTCGGCTGCGGTGACCGAAGCTGTGGAGATCGCGCGGGCGACGAAGGGGTGTGTCACCGTGCACGCCTTTCCGTCGGTGAACAATGCGCCCTCGAACGGCATCTGCCGCAAGATCGGGTTCGAGCTGCTCGGCGAGACCGAGTTCGAATACCCCAAAGGCCACTGGATGCGCTGCAACGACTGGCGCCTCAGCCTCCGCTAATACACTTAGGTCACTTGAAGCTTCTCGAATACCAGGCGAAGGAAGTTCTGGACTCGCTTGGCATCGCAATCCCGCCCGGCTTGGTCGCCCGCACCGCTGACGAGGCAGCCGCGGCGGCATCCAGGCTCGGCCCCGTCGCCGTGAAGGCCCAGGTGCCCGTCGGGGGGCGCGGCAAGGCTGGCGGGATCAAGCTCGCCGGGACGCCGGAGGAAGCGCGGAAGGCCGCAGAGCTGATCATCGGGATGGACATCAAGGGCTTCAAGGTGCCCCTGGTGTACTGCGAGGCCGCGCTCGAAATCGAGCGCGAGCTCTACCTCGGCTTCACCGTGGACCGCGACGCGCGAGCCAACATCCTGATGCTCTCCGCGAAGGGCGGTATGGACATCGAACAGGTCGCCGAGGAGTCGCCGGATTCGATCGCGCGGCTGTACCCCAACCCGTGGCGCGGCCCGCTGGACTTCGAGCTCGCGCAGCTCGCTTACGACGCAGGACTCGGCGAGCTGGTCCGGCCGTTGACGGCGCTGATCAAGAAGCTCTACCGGGCGATCCCCGACTACGATGCGTTGACCGCAGAGATCAACCCGCTCGTCGTGACGAAGGCGGGCGATATCGTCGCCGGTGACGCCAAGCTCGAGATCGACGACAACGCCGCATGGCGTCACAAGGACCTCGAGCAGCGGTATGGAGCTGTGATCCAGGGCGACCCGTACGAGGTCGAAGCCAAGAAGCGCGGTCTCACGTACGTCTCGCTCGAGGGCGACATCGGCATCATCGGCAATGGCGCCGGTCTCTGCATGAGCACCCTCGACCTGGTCCAACGCGCCGGCGGCCAGGCGGCCAACTTTTGCGACATCGGCGGCGGGGCGAAGGCCGAGGTCGTCGAGAACGCGCTGGCGGTGATCCTCATGAACCGGCGCGTCAAGGGCGTCCTGATCAACGTGTTTGGTGGCATCACGCGCGGCGACGAGGTCGCCAAGGGCATCATCACCGCGCGCGACAACCTCCAGATGGAGCTGCCGCTGGTGGTGCGCTTGAGTGGCACGCGCGAGGAAGAGGGTCGTGAGATCCTCCGCCGGAACGGCATCGAACCCGGGGTCAGTGCGTGGGAAGCGGCGCAGAAGATCGTCGAGCTGACCAAAGCTGGTGTGCGGTGAGCATCCTCGTCGACTCGACAACGAGGGTCGTCGTCCAGGGCATCACCGGGCGCGAGGGCTCGTTCCACACCGAGCAGATGCAAGCGCTCGGCACCAAAGTGGTTGCCGGTACCAGCCCTGGCAAGGGCGGCACCACGCACCTCGGCGTCCCGGTGTTCAACACCGTGGCGGACGCGGTCGAGGCGACTGGTGCGACCGCATCGGGCATCTTCGTCCCCGCTCCGTTCGCGGCGGACGCGATCATGGAAGCGGCCTCGGCCGGCATGACTCTGATCGTCTGCATCAGCGAGGGCATCCCGATCCAGGACATGATCCGAGTCAAGGACTTCCTGCATGGCTACCCGCTGGCGCGCCTCATCGGAGCCAACTGCCCGGGCCTCATCACGCCAGGCCAGGCGAAGATCGGCATCATCCCGCAGCGCATCACCACGCCGGGATCGATCGGGCTCATCTCCCGAAGCGGCACCCTGACCTACGAGGTCGGGACGGCCTTGTCAGCGGCCGGGATGGGCCAGTCCACGATCGTCGGCATCGGCGGCGATCCGGTTCTCGGCCTGACCTTCCGTGACGTGCTCGAGCTGTTTGAGAAAGACGAGGCAACGACGCAGGTCGTGATCATCGGCGAGATCGGCGGCAGCGACGAAGAGCACGCGGCCGAGTTCATCGCCCGCGGCTCGCGGCTGAAGGCGGTGGCGTTCATCTCCGGGCGCACCGCTCCGGAGGGCAAGCGCATGGGTCACGCGGGCGCGATCGTCTCCGGCAACCGCGGGACCGCGAAGAGCAAGGAAGAGGCGTTCCGCAAGGCCGGCGTTCCGGTGGCGGAGACCACGGACGATATCGTGGGGTTGCTGCGATGAGCGCGCTGCCGATTGGCATCAACCGCGCAGTCGTCGCGGACCGGATGCGAGACTTCGCGATCGCCGCCGCGCTGGTCCTGTGGCTTGTCTACACCCGCCTTTACTGGGTTCTCCAGGCCGCTCATCTGGGCGCACCGCCATGTCCCTTCTACTACATGACCGGTCACCCCTGCCCATTCTGCGGAGGCACTCGCTCTTTCGCTTACATGTGGCGGGGCGACGTCGCCGACGCCGTGCGACTCTATCCCTTCGGCCCGGTCCTGTTCGCCGGCACAATCGTGACCGTCGGCGGCCTGGTGGCCGGTGCGGTCACTGGCCGGACCTGGACGCCGCGCCTCAGCGCTGCGCAGTGGCGCGGGGTGGGCGCCGGCGCGCTGGTTGCGCTGCTGATCAGCTGGGCGCTCAAGTGGTTTGTCTTCGGCAATTAACACACGCCGGCTGACGCCGGAGGACTGGCAGCTCTACCGGCGCGTTCGCCTGGCCGCACTGAAGGAAGCGCCGTACGCCTTTGGCTCGACGTACGAGGGAGCGGTCGACGCGCCGGAGAGGGCATGGCGCGAACGGCTGGCCGATCGGACCTGCTTTGTCGCTGAGGTCGACGGTGTCGTCGCAGGCACGATCAGCATCACCGATTCGACGTATTCGCGCGCCGCTGATATCACAGCAATGTGGGTCGACCCGCGTTTTCGCCGGCTGGGCGTCGGCAACACGCTGCTGGCCACCGCGCTTGATTGGGCCCGAGCGGTCGGTCATGAGCAGGTCCTGCTGTGGGTCACGGAGGTCAACGTCGCGGCGCAACATCTCTACTCGCAAAGCGGATTCGTAAGGACCGGCGCCAGCCAGGAGGTCAGGCCGGGCGAGCTCGAGCACGAGATGTCGCTGCGGCTCTAGCCGCCCTCGATCAAGCGTGTCACGATCGGATACACCAGCCGATTGTTCTGCGCCCCGTTGCTCGGGTCGATCAGGTCGTGCGGCAGGCGGTCCGCGGCCGGGAACTCATGTGTCTCGACGGTCGCACCGTGCGCACGCCACGACTCGACCAACCGACTGGTGAAGCGGTTGTCGAGCCGCGGCTCTGCGGCGTTGGTGACGACCGCGATCGAGTGAGCCTTGGGAGCGGACTTGCGTGCTGACCCGACGAGCAGCCGACCCGTCTCGAAGAGCGCGGCGTATGCGTACGTCGAAAACCTCGGGTAGCCGTACTCGGGGCCGATCTTGTCCTTGAGCCGGTGGTTCCACCAAACGTAGAAGTTCGGCATCCATGTCGCAATGCGGGTGAGCGCGGTGAGGGCTGGGCCGGGGATTGGCCTGAGCCCGAGCATGGGCGCGATCAGCACCGCTCGATCGACATCGGCACGCGTCTGAGCGAGGACACCGGTCAGGATGCCGCCCAGCGAGAGGCCCGCCACGGTGAGCCGCTCGCCCAGGTTCGCTCCGGCCTCGGCGGCCCTGTTCGCGACCGCGACCAGGTGGTCGGAGCGCAGCTCGGAGATCGACGTGTTCATGCGATTCGTATATCCGTGTCGCGGGTAGCGTGGGATGAAGACGTTCCAGCCGCGTTGGTAGAGCTGGCGGCCGAGCGCGTCGAACTGCTGGGGGCAGTTCGTGAAGCCGTGCAGAAGCACGAGGGCGCGCTCCACCCGGCGTCCGTGCGTGTAGAGGCGGGAACGGCAGCGCGGATTGACGTTCGGGCCGTCGAGGTCCTTGATCGCGCCCGCGATGCGAATGCCCTCGAAGTAGAGATCGCCAGTCTTCACGTGCAAGGATTGCTGCGATGGATTTTGCACTCACGACGGAGCAGCAGGCAATCCGCGACACGTGCCGGGACTTCGCGCGAGAGGTCGTCGCGCCGGCGGCGGAGGAGCTCGACCGACACCACAAGTTCGGCTACGACATCGTCCGCCAGATGGGCGAGCTCGGCCTCTTCGGCCTGCCTTACCCGGAAGACGTGGGCGGGGCGGGCGGTGACTTTCTTTCGCTTTGTATCGCGATCGAGGAGATCTCTCGCGCGGACGCCGGCGTGGGCATCACCCTCGAGGCCGCTGTGTGTCTGGGCTCGTCGCCGATCTATGAGTTCGGCAGCAAGGAGCAGAAGGAGAGGTGGCTGCCGGACCTTTTGGCAGGCCGCAAGCTGTGGTCGTTCGGGCTGACCGAGCCGGAGGCGGGGTCGGACGCGGGCGCGACCAAGACGCGCGCCGAGCAGCGCGACGGGAAGTGGGTCATCAACGGCGCGAAGCAATTCATCACCAACTGTGGTACCGACATCTCATCTGGCGTGACGATCACCGCGGTGACCGCCCGCTCGGGCAAGGAAGCCGAGATCAGCGCGCTCATGGTGCCGAGCGGCACTGCCGGTTACCACGTGCTCGAGCCCTATCGAAAGTTGGGCTGGCACTCTTCGGACACGCACCCGTTGAGCTTCGATGACTGCGAGGTGCCTGGCGAGAGCATGCTCGGGCCACGTGGTGGCGGTTACAGGCAGTTCTTGCACACGCTGACGGGCGGTCGCATCGCGATCGCGGCGCTCTCGGTGGGGGTGGGGCAGGCTTGTCTCGACGCCGCGCTCGGGTACGCGAAAGAGAGGCGGACGTTTGGCGCGCCCATCTCGAAGCACCAGGCGATCCAGTTCAAGCTCGCGGACATGGCGATGGAAACGGAGGTCGCGCGCACGATGGTGTATCGCGCCGCGATGGCATACGACGCAGCTGGCGCGCAGACCACGGACGAGGTGCGGATGCTCGCCGCGATGTCGAAGCTCTACGCGTCGGAGGCGTCGAAGCGCGCGGCCGACAATGCCCTGCAGATCCACGGCGGGTACGGGTTCATGGAGGACTACCCGGTAGCGAGGTACTGGCGAGACGTGAAAGTCAACGAAATCGGCGAGGGAACCTCCGAAGTGCAGCGAATGCTGATAGCGAGGCTGCTCGGGGCCTGATTTCGAACCGCGCGTTAGGCGCCGAAGGCACGCAATTCGCGAAGGGGAGAGGCGCGTTTGGCACCTAACGCGCGAAATCAGGGCCGGTTAGCGGTACACCCCGTTGTGGCCCAGGCTGTGCAGGCCAACGTTTGGGAAGTACGTCAGGCCGTGGTCTTCGGCTCCGACCGGGATCTTCGCTATCACCTCTCCGGTCAAGGTGTCGAACACGTAGACCGTTTTGTTGTACCGGCCCGACGCCCACAGCTCGGTACCCTGCGGGTTCAGCTGCAGCATGTCCGGGCTGCCGCCGCCGGGGACGTGCCACTTCGCGACCACGCTGCGGCTCGCGAAGTCGATGACCGACACCGATCCCTCGAGGCGGTTGGAGACGTACAGCGACTTCGTGTCGCGTGAGACCTGCAGGCCGTGTGCGCCGCGCCCCGTCGGGATGAACTGGATCTCTTTCATCGCGATCGGGTCGACCACAGAAACGCCCATACGACCCTGATTCGTGACGTAGAAAACGCTTCCGTCGGGCGACAGCTTGACGTCGATCGGCAATCCGCCGACGCGGACGTAGCCGGCCAGCTGCATGTTCACGACGTCCACCTTCGCGAGAACGCCGGAATACTCGGTCGAGATCATCAGGTAGCTGCCGTCGGCGCTGAAGTCCAGGTGGTCCGCTCCCGGCCAGGGGATAGGCACCGACTTCAGCAGCTTCCAGCCGTGCCGCCAGTCGCGGAACTCGACCCGCTGGAGCCGCTCCACGACGTCCACCGCCTTGGTGCCGTCAGGCGTGAAGTAGAGGTTGTAGGGGAATGGAATCGAGACCTGGCCCACCGGCCTTCCGGAATGGATGTCGAGCACCGTCAGGCTGCTCGACCCCTCGTTGTCGACGTACAGCGCGCTCATGTCCCACGCGGGCGCGATGTGGTGCGGGATGAAGCCGACGCCGTAGTGGTCGATCACCTTGAAGGTCACCGGGTCGATGACGTCGACCGTCCCCGCGGTGCTGTTCGGCACGTACACGCGCGGTGGCAGATCGCAAAGTGGGCAGGGCACCGTGCCGGACAGCGTGTTGGCGTAGACGTTGAACGCCGGGTCCGGCAGGCCCGTGGGCTGCACGTCTGGGGCGGGTAGCTGCCGTGCCGGCTCCATGTCCGCCGTGACCGCGCCGCCGGTCGTGACGGGAGGCGCCGTCCAAACGACGGCGAACACGACGGCGGCTGGGCTGAAGACCGCCACGACGAAAACGAAGGCGAAGAAAATGCGAACGATGCGAGAGCGCAGGGCTCCGGCCACCGCGCCGAGGCGCTTACTCGTCCGGAAGATCTTCAAGTTTCGGGGTCAGCTCGCAGACCCATCTCCCGTCGTCGAGGCGGCGAATGAAGCGGGCGTAACCCTGGTTGCGGGCGACGTTCAGGAACTGCTCCTGGGTGATGAGCGTTCGGAGGCGGGCCAGGTCGGCGTATGTGCTGTCGCGCATGATCCCGCCGACCACACCGGCGAGCTCGCGCCACTGGCCCTCCGACAGGGGCTCCCCATAGCCGGCGATCGTGACCAGCAGCGCGGCGGTCGCACCGGTGATTGTCTCGGGGAGGATCTTTTCCCCCTTCGCCCGCGCGATGATCTCGCGCCCGGTGCCGATGATGTCCGCGATCCGATCTCGGCGAACGCCAATAATGTCCCGGCCGCTCCCTACGGTGGTTCCTTCGAGGTATCGCGGCCCTGCGTCCATTGTCAAGCCCACTATTCTAGTTAACGCCTGAGTTGGATCTCGAACTCACGCCCGAGCACGCAAGCTTTCGGGCCGCCGTGCGCGAACTCGCGCAGGGCGTTGTGCAGCCGCTGGCGGCCGCGGTCGATCGGGAGCACCGCTTCCCGGATGAGGCGATCACCGCCGCCGCTGAATCCGGCCTCATGGGCGTGCTCATCCCACGCGAGTTCGGTGGGGCAGGCCTGGACGCGCTCGCCTTCGCGATCTGCATCGAAGAGCTTGCCCAGGCCTGCGCGTCGACCGCCGTGATCATCGACGTCCACACGAGTGTCGGCACTGAGCCGATCCTGCTGTTCGGCAGCGAGGAGCAGAAAAAGCACTGGCTGCCGAGGCTCGCCGCGGGCGAGCTCTTGGGGGCATTCGCCCTGACCGAACCGGCCTCCGGTTCCGACGCGGCGTCATTGAAAACGACCGCGCGCCGCAACGGCAATGGCTACGTGCTCAACGGCACGAAGGTCTTCATCACCAACATCGGCCGCGCCGGCATGTACGTTGTGTTTGCGCGGACCGGACCTGAGGAGAAGGCTTCCGGCGTGAGCGCGTTTCTCGTCCCAGCCGAAACCGCCGGCGTGCGGGTCGGACAGGTCTTCCAGAAGATGGGCCTGCACGGTTCGCCGACGGGTGAGCTGGTGCTCGAGGACGTCAGCGTGCCGGTGGCCAATCGTCTCGGCGCAGAGGGACAGGGTTTCACCGTCGCCATGCGAGCGCTGGACTCGGGGCGCATCGGGATCTCAGGCCAGGCACTGGGCATTGGGCAAGCCGCGGTCGACGAGGCGCGCGACCTGATGCGTGAGCGCGGCCACGAACAAGGCGACGACTTCGCACTCGCGGACATGGTGACCCGCGTCGCCTCTGCACGCCTGCTCGCATATCAGGCCGCGTGGTTGTGCAGCCGAGGCCTGCCTTTCACACGCCAGGCGTCCATGGCGAAACTGCACTGCACGGACACCGCGATGCAGGTGACCCTCGACGCTCTGCAGATCGCGGGCGAAGAAGGAGCCCGAGCCGGCAGCCCGTTCGAGCGCCACGTCCGCGACGCCAAGGCGCTGCAGATCTACGAGGGGTCGAACCAGGTCCAGCGGATCGTGATCACGCGCGAGCTGCTGAGGGGGTAAAAGGCCGGATAATCCGAAACGGTATGGACTTCGAATTCACCGCCGAGCAGGTCGCGATCAGGGACACGATCCGCGAGCTCGTGCAGGATCGGGTCGCGCCGCGCGCCGCCGAGATCGACCAGACCGCCGAGTATCCGAAGGACATCGAGAAGCTGTTTGCGGAGAGCGGCATCCTCGGCATTCCTTTCCCCGAGGAGTACGGCGGGATCTCCGGCTCGAGCGTCACGATCTGCATGGGCATCGAGGAGATCGCCAAAGCTTGCGCGAGCTCGTCGCTGATCCTCGCGGTGCAGGCGCTGGGCTCCTACCCGATCCTCGTCGCGGGGACTGAAGAGCAGAAGAAGAGGCTCTGCCCACCGCTCGCAGCGGGCGAGAAGGTGGCTGCCTACGCACTCTCGGAGCCGGGCAGCGGGTCCGATGCGGGCGCGATGACGACGCGGGCGAAGAAGTACGGCAACGAGTACGTGCTGAATGGAACCAAGCAGTTCATCACCCATGGCAGCATCGCCGGGACCCTGGTGGTATTCGCGCAGACCAACGCGAGCGACGATCACCGTGGCATCGCGGCCTTCGTCCTCGAGCGCGAGGCAAGTCCCTGGAAAGTGGAAAAGCTCGAGCACAAGCTCGGCATCCGCGGCTCGCCTACCGCGCAGATCGTCCTCGAGGACGTCAGGGTTCCGGCCGCCAACCGGCTCGGCGAGGAAGGCGCCGGCTTCAAGCTTGCGCTCGCGGTGCTCGATCGATCCCGACCCGGTATCGGCGCGCAGGCGCTCGGCATCGCCGAGGGTGCTTTCGCGTACGCGCTGAATTACGTCAAGGAACGACAGCAGTTCGGCCAGCCGATCGCGAGCTTCCAGGGCATCCAGTTCATGCTTGCCGACATCGCGACCCAGATCGAGGCCGCGCGCTATCTCGTGTTCCAGGCCGCCACCAAGGTCGACAGCAAAGCCCCGGACCTGACCAAGATCGCCGCCATGGCCAAGCTCTTTGCCTCGGACATGGCGATGCGCGTGACCACCGACTGCGTGCAGCTGCTGGGCGGCTACGGGTACATCAGCGACTACCCTGTGGAAAGGATGATGAGAGACGCAAAGATCACCCAGATCTACGAAGGCACGAACCAGATTCAGCGAGTGGTGATAGCCAGGGCGCTGCTGCGTTGAGCGCCGAGCCGCAGAGACCGGTCCCCCCACCACCGCCCCCGCCGCCCCCGCCAGTGCCACCGCAGGCGATCCCGCCCTACTACGGCCGGCCGGCTTATCCGCCGCCCTCGCCGCAGACGGGCCGCACCGAGGGCCGGGTGCTGGCCTCGCTCAGCCTATCGTTGCTCGGGCTGCTGCTTGGGCTCACGGGCCTCCTGATCGGCGGTTTTGGCTACCTCGGGGCGCCGGGCAGCGGTCTCGTGCTCGCTTTCTGGCTCGGTGTGCCGGCTCTGGTCCTGGGCCCGGTTGCTTACTTCCTCGGCAAGTCGGGGATCACGCGGATCGGCGAATCGAAGGGCGCGCTGGGCGGTCGAGGGATCGCGACCGCCGGCTGGGTGATCGGCGTCGTGGCCATGGCCGTCGGGGCGGCGGTCACCTTGATCTGGCTCGTCCTGCTGCTGGTGGCCAACTTCGGCCCGCCTCCGCCGTAGGCCCGGATGGAGCGCATCGGCGACGCGTTCATATGGCCTTTCCGGGACCCGGATTGGCTGAGCAAGGTCGTGATCATGGGCCTGATCCTTTTGATCCCGATCGTCGGCGCCATCGACGGGCTCGGCTGGATGCTCGTGGCCATCGACCGCCTCCGCGCGGGCGAAGAAAAGCTTCCGCCGGCCAACTTCGACTACCTTGGGCGCGGCGCCCTCCTCTTCGTTGTGTTCCTGGTTTACTACCTCGGACTCGCTCTGGTGGCGGCGTTACTCTTCGTGCCGGCGGTTGTTGCGCTGAGCATCCAGGGCAACGGCTCAGGTAATGCGTTGCTCATCCTGATTGGCTTCACCTTGCTGTCGCTTGCGTTCGCCGTCGCCCTGCTCGGAGTGCTCGCGATCATCTTCGCGACCCCGGCGATTGTTCTGGCCACCGACCGAGGTGGTGTCGCGGCCGGCCTTGACCTGGGCGGTGTTCTGCGCAACGCTCGCAAGACCCCGATCAACACCTTGATTGCGGGCCTTATGCTGATCGCCGCGCACTTCATCGGTCAGCTCGGCAGCTACGCGTGCTTCATCGGCGTCGTGCTCACGCTCCCCTACTCGCTGGCGATGCAGGCCTGGATCATCCGGAGTTACGAGCTCGGCTCCACCGCACCAGCCAAGACCTAAGGAGGAAACGAATGTCGGACTTGCCGCCGCCGCCGCCGCCCAGCGGGGGCAGTGAGCCTCCGCCTCCGCCGCCGCCGCCGCCGCCGCCGCCGCCGCCACCACCGCCGAGCGGAGGCTTCAACCCGCCGCCGCCGCCCCCCGGCGGAGGCTACGTCCCGCCACCGCCACCGGGCGGGGGTTTCGCACCGCCGCCACCGCCTGGAGGAGGCTTCGTGCCGCCACCGCCGGGCGGCTACGCGCCGGCGGCAATGGGATACGCGGGACAGCGGACCGACGGGCTCGCTATCGCTTCGCTGGTCATCGGCATCGTCTCGATCGTCTGCTCCATTGTGTGCCTGGGCATCGTCCTGGGCCCGGCGGCAGCGATCATGGGATTCATCTCCCGGCAGCGAATCTCGACAAGCGGAGGCGCGCTCGGCGGCGGGACCCTTGCCCTCGTCGGGCTGATCCTCGGCATAGTCGGGTTCGTCGCGGGCGTGGCCGCCTTTTTCCTGTACGTCTACGCGGGGACCCTGAGCAACTCATTCGCCTCCCCTTCCCCGTAACCCTAAATTCCCAGGCTCCGTTGTTAAAATCCCGGTGCTCATGTTTCGGGCCAGGCCAAAGAAGGCCAGGCGATCCCGCTACCGCGTCTTCTACCGCCTGACCAGGTCGGTCCCTGCGGTGATCGCCGGCGTCTTGCTGCTTGCCGTGATCGTCGGCGCAACACTCACGTACAAGCGCTTCGACGATTTCGTCGCTGCAACAACTGGCCGTCACATCAACCCGATCGGCGAGGTCGTACAGGCGATCGATCCGCCTGCGGGCACCATCGCCTACAAGCTCAAGCACGGCCAGCCGGTCAACATCCTGCTGCTCGGCATGGGCGGTGAGCAGAACGACGCGCCCTACCTGACCGACTCGATCATGGCCGTGTCGATCGATCCGACGACCAACCGGGTGATGATGGCCTCGATTCCGCGCGACCTCACGGTGCACATGAACCTGCAGTCCAACCCGCAGCGGATCTGGACGCAGAAGATCAACGCGGCGTACGAGGTGCCGTACACGAACATCATCTGCTGCGTCGCGTCCCAGTACTCCGGCGCCAACGGCGGAGGCTACGCTGCAGAACACGAGGTGAGCAAGGTCACCGGCCTGACGTTTGACCGCTACATCGCGGTCGACTTCGTCGCGTTTCGCGACATGGTCAACGCGCTGGGTGGGGTCGACGTGTGTCTGAGCGCTCCCCTCGACGACTACGAATACCCCGACTACAAGAACGGGTTCATCCGCGGTGGCATCCACTACAAAGCGGGCTGCCAGCACCTCAACGGGGAGCAGGCGCTGCAGATCGCGCGGTCGCGGCATGCCGTCGAACCGGAACAGTCGTCTGACTTCGGGCGCGCGAAGCGGCAGCAGGACATCATGCAGGCGATCAAGAAGAAGGCGACCACGGTCAACGGCTTTGCGAAAGCGCCCCAGCTGCTCGACGCGCTGCAGAAGAACATCCACACCGACATGTCCGTCTCCGACATGAAGGCGATCTACGACTGGGGCAAGAACCTGCCGGACAGCTCGATCATCCGGATTGCGATCACGGCACCCTCGGGCGCGGGCGATGGCAACCTGCTCGACTACGGAGACTGCGGCCTCGGTCCGACCACGTCGCAGCTGTGCGCCGACGACCAGTCCTACGGAATGATCCACAGGTGGCTGGGCTCGATCTTCATCGACCCTGCGACGCTGGGCGAGAAGGCGCCCGTCCAGATCGCCAACGGCGCAAACAACTTTGGCGACCTGAACAGCCGTGTCACGTCGATGCTCGACCCGACCGGGCTGCAGCTGGCCGACCCGGTGGCCCACCGGCCGTCATCGCAAACGCTGATCCTCGACTACTCGGGAGGCAGGTTCCCGCTGACCGCGAAATGGCTGCAGAACTTCTTCGGCGGCTCTGTGGTCGCGGCCACCCCGAGCAATCCCGCGCCGTCGCCCGGCCAGCAGACGTACGGGCTGGTTGTGGTGCTTGGACACGACTACGCCCTACGCTTTTTGGGCGAGTAAGGACCTGACCGACCCAGAGCTGGCGAAGAGCTTCCGATCCGGCGATGTGCGTGCCCTGGCGAGGGCGATCAGCCTGGTCGAGCGCCGCGACCCAGCCGTGAGGTCGCTCGAGGAGTCTCTGGGCGACTCTCACCGCGCGCCAGGCGTCGTCGGGTTCACCGGCGCGCCAGGTACCGGCAAGTCGACGCTGGTGGATGCGATCGTCTCCCTGCTGCGCGGGCAGGAGCAGTCCGTCGCGGTCCTGGCGACCGACCCCAACTCACCTTTCACCGGCGGCGCCATCCTCGGCGACCGCATCCGGATGCAGCGCCATGCGCTCGATCCAAAGGTCTTCATCCGCAGCATGGGCGCGCGTGGCCACCTCGGAGGCCTGTCGCTGGCCACGCGGGAGGCGATTCGCCTGCTCGGCTCATTCGGGTTCGACCAGGTGATCCTGGAAACCGTCGGCGTCGGTCAGTCGGAGCTCGAGGTCGCGGCTGTGGCGGACACCACGGTCGTCGTGCTGACGCCGAACCTCGGCGACAGCGTGCAGATGATCAAGGCCGGAATCCTCGAGATCGCCGATGTCTTCGCCGTCAACAAGGCCGATATCGACGGCCACGGGCGCGTCCTGGCTGAGCTGCGGACAATGCTCAACATGGCCCCCAAGGCTGACTGGAAGCCGCCGATCGTCCC
>Ga0209807_1000237_pt1 | contig 24484 bp, 24 predicted proteins | sample GraSoiAngelo_154_FD_186168 | JGI IMG/M metagenome (GOLD analysis project Ga0209807, IMG submission 186168) | Grasslands soil microbial communities from the Angelo Coastal Reserve, California, USA - 14_1009_13_20cm (SPAdes) (version 2) | ecosystem: Environmental > Terrestrial > Soil > Grasslands ... | reverse complement strand
CCTGAATCGAAACCCGCGGAACAGGAGGTCGCGAACCGCAAGATGCTCCCGCACTACGGCTACACGCTCGACACGGACGAGGAGCTCCTCGCGCGCCTGCCTTCGATCGACAAGCTCACGCTCATCCTGCACGGCACCGCCGACCGCATGATCCCGAAGGAAAGCGTGCAGCTTCTGAAGGGCCGCCTGCCGCGGTCCTATCTCGTATACGTCTGGGACGCGGCGCACGCGATCGACGTCGATCAGCCCGAGCGCGTGCTCGCGGTCCTCGGGAGCTTCCTCGAGCGTTCCGAGGGCTTCATGGTCAACTGGGGCACGCTCGCGGTGAATCCCGGGTGAGGGAAGGGCGATGAGCGCGAGAGCAACGCCGCCTTTCCGGGCGGACCAGGTCGGGAGCCTCCTGCGACCGGCCGAGATCAAGAAGGCGCGCGCCGAGGTCGAGCGCGGCGAAATGAGCGCCGGGGAGCTGCGCACGATCGAAGACCGTTGTATTCGCGAGGCGGTCGCGCGCCAGGAGGCGCTCGGCCTGCAGGTCGTGACCGACGGCGAGTACCGCCGCGGCTGGTGGAACCACGATTTTCTCGGCAAGATCGACGGGGTCGAGATCGAGCTCGACCAGCAATCGTACAAGTTCGCGGGATCCGACGATCCGCGCTACACGCCCAAGGTGAGGCGCCGCGTGCGTCGCACGCGCCCGATGATGCTCGAGCACTTCCGGTATCTGAGGTCGGTCGCGAACAGGACGCCCAAGTTCACCATGCCCTCGCCTTCCATTCTCTATCACCGCGGCGGGCGGGCGGCGATCGACCGCGGGGCCTATCCGGATCTCGATCGGCTCTGGAGCGACGTCGGCCGCGTCTATCGCGAGGAAATCCGCGACCTCGCGGCCGCAGGGTGCACCTACCTGCAGATCGACGACACGAGCTTCTCTTTCCTGTGCGACGAGAAATTCCGGGCGAGCTGTCGCGCCCGCGGCGACGATCCGGATGAGCTTCCGCACATGTACGCGAAAGCGGTCAACGCCGCCATCGCCGACCGCCCTCCGGGAATGACGATCGTCATGCACACGTGTCGCGGCAATTGGAAGAGCACCTGGCTCGCCGAGGGCGGCTACGACCCGGTCGCTCAGGCCGTGTTCAACGAGACGGACGTCGACGCCTGGTTCCTCGAGTACGACAGCGAACGCGCCGGCGGCTTCGAGCCGCTGCGCTTCGTACCGAAGGGAAAGAAAGTGGTGCTCGGGCTGGTGTCGACGAAAACCGCGCTTCTCGAAAAGAAGGATGTTCTGAAAAAGCGGATCGACAACGCGGCGAAATATGTTCCGCTCGAGAACCTGTGCGTGAGCCCGCAGTGTGGTTTCGCCAGCAGCCACCACGGAAACCTTCTGACCGAAGACGACCAGTGGCGAAAGCTCGAGCTGGTCGTGGAAGTCGCTCGCGAGGTTTGGGGCGGCAACTGAGGGCGCTATTCGACCGTCACGCGCGAAAGCTTGATCAGCCGGTCCCAGCGCGCGTATTCGGACTGGAGATATTGGGCGAATTCCTCGGGCGTGTTGCCGACCACCTCGAACCACTGCTTGGTCACATATTTGTCGCGGAAGGCCCGATCGAGGAGGATCTTGGCGGTGTCGTCGTAGATCCTGGCGACGGTCTCGCGCGGCATGCCGGCGGGCCCCACGAGCGCGAACCACGTTCCGGCCTCGTAGCCCGGGACGCCTGATTCGGCGACCGTGGGAAGATCAGGCAGGGCCGCAATCCGGCGCGAGGTCGCGGCGGCGAGGAGTTTCAGCCTGCCCGCGCGCGCGTGCGACTCGACCAGAAGCGGGGTCACCATCATCATCTGTATCTGGCCGGAAAGAAGATCGGTGACCGCGGGTCCGGCGCCTTTGTAGGGCACGTGCACGATGTCGATGCCGAGCAGGTTCTTGAGGTAGTCGACGCTGATGTGCGCCGAGGAGCCCAGCCCGAAGGAACCGTAGGAGAGCGAGCCGGGTTTGGCTTTCGCGAGCGCCACCAATTCCTGGAAGGTTTTCGCGGGCACCGAAACGTGCACGGCGATGACCCACGGGAAACGCACCAGCACCGTGATCGGCGTGAAGCTCTTCACGCCGTTATACGGGAGGTTCCTGTACAAATGCGGGTTGATCACGAACGAGGAGGCGTCGGAGACGAGCAGCGTGGCGCCGTCGGGCGCCGACCGCGAAACATACTCGGCGCCGACAATCTGGTTCGCGCCCGGGCGGTTCTCGACCAGCACCGGCTGCCCCCAGATTTCCGAAAAGCGCGGCGCCAGCGCGCGCGAAAAGGCGTCGGTCGCGCCGCCCGGCGAAGTCGGCACGACGATCTTCACCGCTCGGGAGGGGAAGGTTTGCGCCGGCGCGAGGAAAGGCGCTGTGGCGAGCGCGGCGGCCACAAATGCGAGCAAGCGCGCTGAAATCCCGGACACCTGAAATCCTCCGTTGTAGGCCCTTATTGTAGTTCGGGCCCGCCCGAACGGCCGCGGCGGTCGCTCAGCCGAGACCGTGAATTTGTCACGCTTTTTGCGGTCATCCCCGGCCCGGAATTTGCGTTAGAAGAAGAGGGGCTAAGGTTTTTGGAAAGCCCCTGCCGGGATCTTCCTGATTGGCCCGGTAGCGGTGCGACGGTAGCCTAGTGATTCGAAAGGAACCGGAACAGACCGACGGGACTTACGAAAATGCGACAGATCGCGAACCTGACTCCGCAGCTCAGCCGCGTCGAAGCGGAACTCTCGGCCCGCATGTGGGCGGTGTTCGGCAGCTTCCCCCATCTCTGCGGCTTTTCGCTCCAGGACCGGACCGGCATTCCGGATTTTATCGATCCATCCAGTCTGCGGGACGAGCTTTTCGTCACTGAACTCGGCTTCTCCGCCGCGGTCAGCGAGACCGAATACGACGAAGCCTACAGGCTGATCACCGAAGCCGTCGCGGACATCGTGTCCGAACGGCCCGAGGCCCTGGAACTGTTGCGCGGGCGCACTTTCGCGAGGACGCTCCACTAGCGACGTTCTACCGTCTCCCCTGGTAGTGCAGCGATACCAGGGATCTCGGCGAGTCTCCTTTCCCGGATTCTGCGGCGTTGCCGGGGCGCGTCGCGAGCCGGTCGCCCCTTATAATCCTCGCTTCCACCCGAGGAGAAAGTCCGCATGACCCGAAACCCCGGACGATCTCGCCGCCGAGTGCTGTGCGCGCTCGCCGCGGCGGCCGTCTCGCCGTTCGCGCTCGCGCAGGGGCTCTCCAAGCGCCCGGTGCGGATCGTCGTTCCGTTCACGCCGGCGGCCGGGCCGGACATCGTGGCGCGCTTGCTCGCGCCCAGGCTGCAGGCGCGCTGGGACCAGCCGTTCTTCGTCGAGAACAAGCCGGGTGCCTCGGGCACGATCGGCGCCGAGATCGTGGTGAAGTCGGCTCCCGACGGCCACACCCTCATGGTGGGGCCGGCGTCTATCGTCACCGCGCCGCATCTCTATCCGAAGATCCCGTATGACGTGGTCAAGGATCTCTCCGCAATCACGAACGTCGGCTCGACGAGCCTCGCGCTCGTGGTGCACAAGTCGGTGCCGGTGAGCACGGCGCGGGAGTTCATCGCCTGGGTGAGGTCGCAGCCCGGCAAGCTCAACTACGGCTCTCCCGGAAACGGCACGCACCATCACTTGTGCATGGAGCTGCTCAAGCTGCAGGCGGGCCTGGACATCGTGCACGTGCCCTACAAGGGTTCGGCGCCCGCCGAGAACGACTTGATCGCCGGCGTCATTCCCACCATGTTCCTCCCTGTGCACGTTGCGCTCCCGAAGATCAAGGCGGGCCAGATCAAGGTGCTCGGCGAGAGCCTGAAGGAGCGCCATCCCTTGTTTCCGGACATTCCCTCGCTGCACGAGCAGGGCGTGACCGGCTACGACGTGGACCTGTGGATCGGCGTGTGGGGCCCCCCGGGAATGCCCGCCGACCTCGTCGCGAAATACAACTCGGAGATCCGCGCGATCGTCGCGCTGCCCGAGATGCGCGAGCAGCTCGCGAGCCAGGGCCTGGTGCCGAACACCGGCACGCCCGAGCAATTCGCCAAGCTCGTCAAGGACGATTTCGAGAAATGGGGGAAGGTGATCCGCGACGCGAAAATCAAGGCGGACTAGATGAAGTCCCTCGAAACGGTGGGAATTCTGGGCCTGGGCAAGATGGGCATGGGGCTCGCCATGCCGGAGATCCCGGAGCGCCTCTAGCGCCTCGCGAGTCGGGCGGCTTGATTCGTGCGGAGTTGACTCCGTCCGGCAAGCTCGGCTACTTTGGAGTAGTTTTTTCGGAGGACACATGGGTGCAACCAGCAATTTGATGTGGCAGCTGCTCGTCCAGTTCCTGATCGTTTTGTTCCTCGTCGTGGCCGTTGCAGGCCTCGCGGTGGGGGTCGGGCTCATCGCTTCCAGCCCGAAGATGGCGCAGTACTTCCACGTGCTGAACCGTTGGGTGTCCACGCGCCACATTCTCAGGCCGGTCGAGGTGCCCGTCGATACGGAACGGGCGACTCACCGGCACTATCGCTGGCTCGCCGGAGGCTTTTTCCTCGGAGGTCTCATCGCGGTTTTCGGACTCCTGACCGGGCTCGACGCGACCGCCGTCAGCGCGGCGTTTGCCGCAAAGCGTTTCGCGCCCGTCGTCGCGATCGCAGTGGAAAGCGCAAAGTGGGTTCTGATCGCGGGCAGCGCATCCGGCGTCGTAGTCGGGGCGATGCTGCTCTTCTATCCGAACGCGGAAAGCATGCTCGAAAGATTCGCAAACCAGTGGGTGTCTCCCCGCCGCGTGACCCGGAGCTGGGACGACATGCGCATGACGCTCGACGTGCTGGTAGAGGCTCATCCCAAGCCCGCCGGCTGGGTCATCGCCTGTACTTCGGTGGCGGCGATGATCTGCGCAGTCATCATGCTCGTGCGCTACTACTGAAAAGCAAGACGGTCGCGATACTCGAGAGTCGGCTGGGCCGTCAGCTCGCCGACCTCGTCGAGAAGCGCGGGGGGCGGCCGCTCCTCGCCCCGGCGCTCGCCGAAGTTCCCGATATCGACCACGCGGGGATCGCCAGGTTGATCGGCGAGCTGGAGACGCGTCCGCCGAAAGCCGCGATCTTCCAAACCGGCGTGGGCACGCAGGCGCTTTTCGCCGCGGCCGATTCCCTGGGGGCGACGCCGAAACTTCTCGGCTTGCTCGCGAGCTGCGTGGTTGTCGCGCGCGGACCCAAGCCCACCGCCGCGCTTCGCTCGCGCGAGGTGCGCATCGATCGCAGCGCCAGGGAACCCTATACGACCGTGGAAGTGCTGGAATCGCTCGAGGAGCTGTCGTTCCGGGGCGAAAGCGTCGTGGTTCAGCGTTACGGCGAAAGCAACCTGGAGCTGGAAAAGGCGCTGCGCGCGAAGGGCGCGGAGGTCGTGGAGATACCCACCTACCGTTGGGCGCTCCCTGAGGACAGCGGACCGCTCGCGGGGCTGATCGAGGCGCTCGATCGCGGCGAGGTCGATGCCACGGTGTTCACCAGCGCATCGCAGGCGCACAACCTGTTCGCCCTCGCCAGAAAACTCGGCAGAGACGGCCCTCTCGCCGCCAACCTGAGCCGGACGCTCGTCGCCTCCATCGGTCCGGTGTGCAGCGCCGCGCTGCGCGAGCACGGCGTGAAAATAGCCCTGGAGGCGAAGCCGCCCAAGCTCGGGCCGCTGGTGGCCGCGCTCGACCGGGCCCTGTCGAGCTAGTACAATGCGCGACCTTCCACGCACAGCCTCGGTTCAATGCCCCGTTCGGTCCGCAATCTCGCGATCATCGCCCACGTCGATCACGGCAAGACGACGCTGGTCGACAAGCTGCTGCACCAGTCGGGCACCTTCGCCGCGCACCAGCACATCGCCGAGCGCGTCATGGACTCGAACGACCTGGAGCGCGAGCGCGGGATCACCATCCTCGCCAAGAACACAGCGGTCGACTACGACGGCGTGCACATCAACATCGTCGACACGCCCGGACACGCGGATTTCGGCGGCGAGGTCGAGCGGTCCTTGTCGATGGTCGACGGCGTGCTGCTCCTCGTCGACGCGGTCGAGGGCCCGATGCCGCAGACGCGCTTCGTCACACGCAAGGCGCTCGCGCTGGGCCTGAACCCGGTTCTCGTCGTCAACAAGATCGATCGCCCGGGCGCGCGGCCCGACTGGGTGGTGAACGCCACCTTCGACATGATGGACAAGCTCGGTGCCTCCGAGCACCAGCTCGACTTCCCCGTCGTCTACGCCTCGGCGCTGCTCGGCACGGCCACCCTCGACCTGTCGAAGCCTGGGACCGACATGCGGCCGCTGTTCCGCACGATCATCGACCGCGTCCCGGCGCCCAAGGGCGACCCCGACGGGCCGCTGCAACTGCAGATCAGCAACATCGACTATTCGAGCTACGTCGGGCGCATCGGCATCGGCCGCATCGCGCGCGGCAGGCTCAAGTCCGCGCAGGAGATCCTGGTGCTGCACGAGGGCCGCGAGCCCGCGAAGGCCGAGGTCGGCCAGGTCATGGGCTTTCGCGGGCTGGAGCGGATCCCGATGGAGGAGGCTTCCGCGGGGGACATCGTTCTGGTCACGGGCGTGGAGGAGACCGCGATCGGCGTCACCTTCGCCGACCCGCTCGCCCCCGAGGCGCTGCCGATGCTGCGCGTCGACGAGCCCACGCTCACCATGAACTTCCAGGTCAACACCTCGCCCTTCGCCGGCCAGGAAGGGCGCTTCGTCACCAGCCGCCAGATCCGGGAGCGCCTGTTCCGCGAGCTGCAGGGCAACGTCGCGCTGCGAGTCGAGGAGACCGCCGACGCCGACGTGTTCCTCGTCTCGGGCCGCGGCGAGCTGCACCTCACGATCCTGCTCGAGAACATGCGCCGCGAAGGCTATGAGCTCGCGGTGTCGCGGCCGCGCGTGGTGACGAAGGAGGTCGGCGGCGCGAAGCACGAGCCCTTCGAAGCGCTCACCGTCGACGTGGAGGAAGCCCACCAGGGCCCGGTGATGGAGGCGCTGGGGGGCCGGCGCGCCGATCTTCTGGAGATGATGCCCGACGGCCGCGGCCGCGTGCGCCTGGACTACCGTATCCCCGCGCGCGGGTTGATCGGCTTCCAGTCGGAGTTCCTCAATATCACGCGCGGCAACGGGCTCATGAGCCACGTGTTCGACGAATACGCGCCGATGAAGGCCGAGATCCCCTCGCGGCGCAACGGCGTCCTGATTTCGGCCGAGCAGGGCGAGGCGGTCGCGTACGCGCTGTGGAAGCTGCAGGAGCGCGGGCGCATGCTGGTCAGCCCGGGCGAGCGCGTCTACGAGGGCATGGTGGTCGGCCTGCACAGCCGCGACAACGATCTCGTGGTCAATCCGATCCGCGAGAAGCACCTCACCAATATCCGCGCCGCGGGAAAGGACGAGGCGATCCTGCTCACGCCTCCGATCAGGCTGACGCTCGAGCTCGCGGTCGAGTTCATCGAGGACGACGAACTGATCGAGATCACGCCGCGCTCGATCCGCGTTCGCAAGCGCTATCTCTACGACCACGAGCGCCGGCGCGCGGCGCGCGCCGAGCCCGCCCCTCAGACCATTTCGTAGCGCTTCACCGCCTTCTCGTCCCAGGCCACTCCGCTTCCCGGACGGTCGGGGATCACTGCCTCGCCCCCGACGATGCGCAGCGGCTCGGCGAGGATCGCCGCGGCCCAGTCCACGTACTCGAGGTAATGGCGGGTCGGCGTCACCGCGAGCAGGTGCGCGCTCGCCTCGGGGAAGAGATGCGAGGACATCGGCAGCTTGCTGCCTGCTGCCAGCGTGGCCGCACGCTGCCAGCCGCTCACCCCTCCGATCCTCTCCAGGTCCGGCATCACGAAGTCGGAGGCCCTCGCGAGGATGGCCTCGCCCATCTGCTCGGGCAGAGAGAAGTTCTCACCGATCTGGATCGGCGTCGCGAGCTCGCGCGCGAGCTCGGCGCAGTTGCGGAAGTCGTCGTGGCGGATTGGCTCCTCGATCCAGGCGACGCCCTCGGAATCGAGCGCTCGACCTCGCTCCAGTGCCTGGACGAATGTTAGTGCCTGGTTGTAGTCGACCATCAGCTCGACGTCGTCGGGAAGCCGTTTGCGCACCGCGCGCACCGCGGCGAGGTCGGCCGCGGGCGTCGGGTAGCCGAGGCGCAGCTTCACCGCGCTGAATCCTCCCTCGAGGAGCTTCTCGGCCTCGTCGGCGGCCGCCTCGGGCGCCATCAGCCCCAGGCCGTTGCTGTTATACGCGCGGATGCGGCGCGGCGCGCCGCCGAGCAGCGTGACCAGGGGCTTGCCCGCCGCGAGCGCGAGCGCGTCCCAGCAGGCACAATCGAACCCGGCCATCGCCATGCGCACGATGCCCTGCACGCCGATCAATTTGAAGCGGCGCGCGAGCTTCGCCCAGAGATCGGCGGGCGCGATGCGATCGCCCCTCACGCTGCGCTCGACTTCACCGAGCACCGTCGCGATCGCCGGCACCACTGCGTTCAGATAGCAGAACAGATAGGAATGGCCGGTGACGCCTTCCTCGGTCTCCAGGTCGATGAGGAGGAGCGGTGCGCTGCGCAGCGTCCCCGCGCTGGTGCCGAGCGGCAGCTTAAGCGGCGCGTCGACGCCTCGCGCGCTGAGCGCGCGCACGGTGAGGCGCGGCTCGCTCACGCGGGCTTTCCGCCTTCGGCGTATAGCGCGAGGATGTCCCACACCGCGCGGTTGGCCGGGGTCGGAACGCCGGCCGCGGCGCCGAGCTGCACCACGCCACCGCTTAGCCACTCGACCTCGAGCCGGTTGCCGCGCTGCAGATCGTGCGCCATTGAAGCCGTCATCTCGGCGGGAAGCCCGTCGGCGCGAGCGAGGCAGGCATCGGCATAGTCTGCGGGGAGGGCGATGCCCTGTGCGCGTCCCACCGCGACCACTTCGCGCATGATCTCGAGCAGGAAGGCGCGGGTGCGCGGGTTCCCGCGGATCGGCCCGATGGTGGTGCGCATCGCGGTGGTGGTCGCAGAAATTCCCACCAGGAACGCGTACTTCTCCCAGATCGCGCGGCGCACGTCGTTGCTCAGCTCCGAGGTCACGCCCGCCTTGAGCAAGGCCTCGTGAAGAAAGCGCGCGCGCTCGGAGATCCTGCCGTCGTACTCGCCCAGCACCACGCGCTGCATCGTCCCGGTCTGGTGGATCACGCCCGGCCGCGAGAGGGTAGTCGCGACGTAGCCGACACCGCCCATCACCGGCGCGTCGCCGAGCTCGCGGCGCAAGATGTCGTCTTTGATCACCCCGTTTTGCAGCGAGATCACCCCGGTGCCGGGCTTCACGAGCGGCTTGATCTGCCGGATCGCAGCCTCCGTATCCCACAGCTTCACCGATAGGATGACCAGATCGATGGTCCCTAGCGACGCGGGATCGTCGGTGGCGCGCACCGTCGGGATGCGAATGTCGCCCTGGGATTCGTTCTCGATGGTGAGGCCGCGCTCGCGCATCGCGGCGAGATGCGCGCCGCGCGCGATGAAGCTCACGTCGTAGCCGGCATGCGCGAGCCGCCCTCCGAAGAAGCCGCCCACGCCGCCCGAACCCATCATTGCGATCTTCATGGGTCGAATGGTAACCTGGCTCGTCCCGGGCAAAGGAGCAATCATGTTCCGTGTAGTTCTTCGCGCCGCCGCCGCGGCGACGCTGGTGGCTTGCGCGCTCGAGCCGCTCACGGTCGTTGCGCAAGCCTGGCCGACGAAGCCGGTGAAATTCGTGGTGCCGTTTCCGCCGGGGGGCTCGGTCGATCCGCTCGCGCGCATACTCGGCGCGAGGCTCGCGGACTCTCTGGGGCAGCAGTTCATCGTCGAGAACAAGACCGGCGCCGGGGGCTCGATCGGCACGGCGTTCGTCGCGAGGAGCGCTCCGGACGGCTACACCTACGTGGTCGTGTTCGACACCCACGCGGTGAACCCGGCGCTCATCCCGAACCTTCCCTACGACACGGTCAACGACTTCGCCCCCGTGATGCTCGTCGGCACGGCGCCGATGGCGATCGTCGCCAACGTCGCCAAACCCTACAGGAGTTTCGGCGACGTGATCCAGGCGGCCAAGGCGAAGCCGGAGGCGCTCAGCATCGGCTCGGTGGGCAACGGCAGCCTCGGCCACCTCGCCATGATCCTGCTGCAGCAGGCGGGCGGGTTCAAGGTCACCCACGTTCCCTACAAGGGCGGCGGGCCGATGATGGCCGACGTGATGGGCGGCCAGGTCGACCTCGGCATCGCGTCGGTCGCCGCGCTCTCCGCGAACGTGAAAGGCGGAAAGCTGCGCGCGCTCGCCCTCACCGGCGACAAGCGCTCGCACACGATGTCCGACGTTCCGACTCTCGCGGAGCAGGGCTTTCCGGGCTTCTCGGCATTCGCCTGGTGGGGCATCTTCGCGCCGGCCGGAACTCCCAGGCGTATCCTCGACAAGTTCCACGCCGAGCTGGTCAAGGTGCTCGGCCAGCCGGATCTGCGCAAGCAGCTGACCGAGACCCTGGGCATGGATCTCGCCGCGAGCAGCCCGGAGGCGCTGCAGAAATTCCTCGTGGGCGAGATCGATCGCTGGGGCAAGGTCGTGCGGAGCAACAACGTTCGCGCGGATTGAGGCGGCTCTCATGAGAATCACCGGCGGCTGTCATTGCGGCGCGATCACGTACGAAGCCGAGGTCGACCCCGGCAAGGTGTCGGTGTGCCACTGTACCGATTGCCAGACTCTGACCGGCTCGGCGTTTCGTGTCGTCGTCCCGGCCAAGCGGGAAGGTTTCAAGCTCAAGGGCGAGCCGAAGATCTACGTGAAGACCGGAGAAAGCGGAAGGAGGCGAGCGCAGGGGTTCTGCTCCAACTGCGGCACGCCCATCTACTCCGCCGACGTCGCGGATCCGCAGGTGTTCAACATCCGCGTCGGCACGGCGCGGCAGCGCGCCGAGCTGCCGCCGAAAGTGCAGATCTGGTGCCGGTCGGCGCTCGGCTGGACGATGAACCTCGAGCCGGTCGCACAGATCCAGAAGCAATGAGGGCCGCCGCTCTCCTGCCCGGCCTGCTCGTCTGCGCCCTCGCGGCGGCGCAGGACTACCCGGCGAAGCCAGTGCGGCTCATCGTCGGCTTTCCTCCGGGCGGCAACGTCGACGTGGTGGGCCGGATCGTCGCGCAGAAGATGGGCGAGGGTCTCGGGCAGCAGGTCGTTCCGGAGAACCGCACCGGCGCCGGATCGATCATCGCCAACGAGTACGTCGCCAAGTCCGCGGCCGACGGCTACACCTTGCTGGTCGTGAGCGGCGCATTCGTTACGCAGGCGGCGACGATGAAGAAGCTTCCCTACGATCCGCTTCGCGACTTCTCCTTCATCTCGACCATCGTGACCTACCCGCTCGTGTTCTCGGTGCGCTCCGATTCGCGCTTCCGCACGCTCGGCGAGTTCATCGCGTTCGTGAAGAGCAATCCGGGAAAGATCAACTACCCTTCGCCGGGAATGGGCACGCTGTACCACCTCGCCGGGGAGATGTTCGTCTCGATGGCGGGAATCGAGATGCAGCACGTGCCGTTCCGCGGCGGTTCCGAGCCCTTGACCGAGGTGCTTTCCGGGCGCATGGAGCTCCTCATCGACGCGCTCACCAATTCCTATCCGCAGATCCAGGCGGGAAAATTCAGGCCGCTCGCGGTAAGCTCGGTGGAGCGCTCGAGCGCGCTTCCCGAGGTGCCCGCGGTCGCAGACAGCGTGCCCGGATACGAGGCGACCTCGTTCATCGGCCTCGCAGGGCCCGCCGGAATGCCTGCGGCGGTGGTCGACCGCTTGAACAGCGAGGCGCGCAGAATACTGGCGCTGAGCGACGTCGGGCGAAGGTTCGCCGAGTGGGGCGGCACGCCGAGCGCGAGCAGCCCTGAGGAGATGAAGCGCCACGTCGGCGCGGAGATCGAGAAATGGAAAAGAGTCGTCGCGGCGAGAAAGCTCGAGCTGCAGTAGCGGCGCTGCTGCTGTTGGCGCTCGCAGGCACGGCTTCTGGCCAGTATCCGGGGAAGCCGGTGCGCTTCATCGTGCCCTCCGCGGCCGGCGGCGGCACCGACATCATCGCGCGCGCCCTCGCGCAGAAACTCTCCGAGTCGCTCGGAGCGCAGTTCGTCGTGGACAACCGCCCGGGCGCCGGCCAGATGATAGGCATCGAGATGGCCGCAAAATCCCCCGCCGACGGGCACACCATCCTGATGGCCGCGAGCACCCTCGCAATCAATCCGGTCATGTACAAGAAAGTGCCTTACGATCCGCTGCGCGATTTCGCTCCCATCACGCAGGCGGCGTCGCTCGCCAACGTGCTCGTAGTGCACCCTTCGCTGCCGGTGAAATCGGTCGCGGAATTGATCGCGTACGCCAAACAGCGCCCGGGTCAGCTCAATTTCGCCTCGGCGGGCGTCGGCACCTCGCCGCAGATGTCGATCGAGCTCCTGAAGAGCATGGCGGGAATCGACATGGTCCACATCCCCTACAAGGGAACCAGCCCCGGCGTGGTGGACCTGCTCGCGGGGCAGGTGTCGGTGATGGCGCCGAACCTGCTCACCGCGCTGCCGCACATCAAGGCGGGCAAGCTGCGCGCGCTCGCGGTGACGAGCGCGAAGCGAAGCGAAGGCTTGCCGGAGGTTCCAACGGTCGCCGAATCCGGGCTTCGGGGTTACGATTCGACTCAGTGGTATGGCGTGCTCGCGCCGGCGGGAACCGCGCGCGCGATCGTCGCGCGCCTGCACGACGAGATTGTTCGCGCCCTGCGCGCACCCGAGGTGATGCAACGGCTGGCCGCGGACGGCGCGGAGCCCGTCGGCAGCAGTCCCGAGGAATTCGCCGCGTTCATCAAATCGGAGATCGACAAGTGGGCCAAGGTCGCGAGCGCCGCCGGAATCCACGCGGAATGAATTTGCGCCGCTGTCTGCTCGTCTTCCTGGCAGGGGCGGGGTGCAACGTTCTCGCCCAGGGTTATCCGGAGCGCCCGGTCCGCTTGATCGTCCCTCAGGCGGCAGGGAGCGCGACCGACACGGTGGCGCGCATCCTGGCCGCCGAACTGCCCAATCATCTCGGACAGCCGGTCGTCGTCGAGAACAAGCCTGGGGGCGCGCTCACGATAGGGCTGGACATCACCGCGAAGTCCACCCCCGACGGCTACACGATCGGGATGGGGCCCGTGGGAGCACTCGCGATCACGCGCCACATGGTGGCGAAACTTCCCTACGATATCGAACGGGATTTCCAGCCGATCGCCCTGGTGACCCGCGGGCACCTGCTGCTCGCGGTCTCGCCCTCGCTCCCGGTGAACTCGGTGCAGGAGCTGATCGAATACGCGCGCAAGAATCCGGGCAAGCTCATGAACGCGTCCTCGAGCAACGGCTCGCCCGGACACGTGGGCGGCGAGCTTTTCAAGTACATGACCGGCACGGAGATCGTGCACATTCCCTACAAGGGCGGGGCGATGGCGATCAACGACCTGATCGCAGGCCACGTGCAGCTGATGTTCGAGAGCCTCAACTCGATTTCCACGTACGCGCGCTCGGGCAAGGTCAAGGCGCTCGCCGTGAGCGGCCCGCGGCGCTCGCCGGGTTTTCCGAACCTGCCGACGATCGCCGAGGCGGGAGTCCCGGACTACGACGCGACCACCTGGAGCGGCGTGATCGGACCTGCGGGAATCGCGAGGCCGGTCGTCGACAAGCTGAATACCTCGATCAACAAAGCGATCGTCTCGCCTATGTTCAAGGCGAGGTTCGGCGAGATCGGAGACGAACCTGCGGGCGGCACTCCCGAGGAGTTCGCGGAAGTGATTCGCAGAGACTCGGCGAAGTGGGCTGAAGTCGTGAAGCGCTCCGGGGCGAAGATCGATTGAAAAATCCTGTAGTCTGATCCGCGTCTCGTGCGTTCATCTACGAATCGGCCGCGTCGCGCGTGTCACAATTTGTGACAATTGGTTACCTCGGCGCAAAGGCGCTTTTGTTAGCATTGGCAGTAGCATGAGGCGGAAGGGCGATGATGAACCGGATCAAAGCGGTTTTGACGTTGAGCGCGGTTCTGCTGGCCGCGACGGCGAGCGCGCCCGCGTTGGCTTGGCACCACGGGCGCGTGCATTTCGGCGTTGTGATCGGCGCTCCGTTCTACCCGTGGTACTACCCCCCCTATTACCCCTACTACTATCCCCCGGTCGTGGCGGCGCCTGCCGTGCCTCCGACTTACGTCGAGCAGGGCGGCGCGCAAGCGGGGCCGTCGCAGTCTTCCTCCTATTGGTACTACTGCGCCGAGACCAAGACCTATTATCCTTACGTCAAGGAATGTCCCGGGGGCTGGCAGCGCGTGACGCCGCGGCCGGCGCCCGGCGGCTGAGCCAACCATGAATCTACTTCGAGTCTCGACGGTATCGGCGGCATCGCTGCTGCTCGTTGCGTGCGTGAGCATGCCCAAAGGCCCCAGCGTCATGGTGCTGCCCGGCACGGGAAAGACCTTCGACCAATTCCGCTACGACGACGTCGAGTGCCGTCAATTCGCCGACGTGCAAATCGGGGGAACATCGCCTTCGGACGCGGCCGCCGACAGCGTCGCAAAGAGCGCGGTGGTGGGCACAGCAATCGGCGCGGCCGCGGGCGCAGCGCTCGGCGGCCGAAGCGGCGCAGCGGCCGGTGCTGGCGGCGGGCTCCTCGTCGGGTCGGCGGCCGGGGCAGGCGCCGGAGAAACTTCCGCGTACGGGCTCCAGCGGCGCTACGACTACGCCTACATCCAATGCATGTATGCAAAGGGCCACAAGGTTCCCGTGTCCGGTCGCCTGACCTCCTCCCAGCCCGGTCCCAGCTACGTTCCACCTCCGCCTCCGCCGCCTCCGCCTCCGCGGTGAGAGGTGCATGAACGCAGGACATCTGGCGGCTGTCTTCGCCGCCGCGACGGCGTTCGCGGGGACGCTCGTGCAGGCGCAGACCGCGTGGCCGTCGAAACCGATCCGCTGGATCGTACCGTTTCCACCCGGCGGACCCGCCGACGTGGTGACGCGCCTCGTGTCCGCGAAACTCGCCGAGCGCGTGGGTCAGCCCGCAATCGTCGAGAATCGCGGAGGGGCGGGAGGCAACGTCGGGCACGAAGCGGCGGCGAAGGCCGCGCCCGACGGATATACGGTGGTGTTCGTCGTCCCGGCGATCATCACCAACCCGTTTTTCCTCAAAGCCAGCATCGACCCGTTCAAGGAGCTCGCTCCGGTCATCCATCTGGACAGGGCGTCGATGGTGTTGTTGACCCATCCGGGGTTCCCCGCGAACACGGTGGCGGAGGTCATCGCGCGGACGCGTGCCAAGCCCGGCAGCGTGAGCTGCGCTTCCTCCGGCGCGCTTCCGCAGGTCGGCTGCGAGATGCTGCGGGTCCACGCCGGCGCCGAGATGATCATGGTGCAGTACAAGGGCAACGCTCCGGCCTTGAACGCGCTGATGGGCGGTGAGGTGAACCTGCTTTTCGACGTCGTCAACGTCGCGCAGGGGCAGGTGAAATCGGGCCGCGTGCGCGCCATCGCTTCGACCAATCCAAAGCGCGGCATCGGCCCCTTCGGGGAGCTTCCGGTGCTCGCCGAAACGATACCGGATTTCGAGCTCGTCACCTGGCACGGCGTGATGGTGACCGCCGCGACCCCGAGGGACGTCGTGCTGCGGCTGAACCGGGAGATCCAGGCGGTGCTGGGAGAGCCCGACATCCGCCGCCGATTCGCCGACGGCGGCCTCGACATCACGGGCGGGACGCCCGAGGAATTCGCAGCGATCCTGAAGCGCGACTACGCCAAGTTCGGAAAGATCCTGATGGCGGCGGGCATCAAGCCGGAGTAAGGCGCCCGGGAGCGGATTTCAGCCGGCCGCCGCCAGCGCTAGCGTTCCGGCGTTGTCGCGGAGCAGCTTGGAGAAATCCTCCGCTGGCTGCGGCTTGCGGAAGAAGTATCCCTGGAACTCGTGGCACCCGTGCTCGCCGAGAAAGTCGAGCTGCTCCTGGGTCTCCACGCCTTCGGCGATCACCTTCAGCCGCAGGCTGTGCGCCATCGCGATGATCGCTTGCGTGATCGCGACGTCGTCCGGGTCCTGCGGAATGTCCTTGATGAAGGAGCGGTCGATCTTGATGCAGTCGAACGGGAACCGCTTGATCGACGCGAGGGACGAATAACCTGTGCCGAAGTCGTCGATCGCCAGGCGGATGCCCATCGACTTGATCCCGTCGAGTATTTTCTTGGAGCTCTGCGTGTCCCGCATCACCATGGTCTCGGTGATCTCGAGCTCGAGGCAGTTCGGTTTGAGCGAGCTCTCGGAAAGCGCTCGCTCGATTTCCCGAAGCAGGTGCTTGTCCTCGAACTGCCGCGCCGACAGGTTCACCGACACCGTGAGCGGGGTCGCGACTCGGCTCTGAAGGGTCTGGTTGTGGGCGCACGCGATCCTGAGCACCCAGGCTCCGATCGGGATGATCAGCCCCGAGTCCTCGGCGTGCCCGATGAACTCCACCGGAGGAAGCAGTCCCAGATCGGGGTGCTGCCAGCGGATCAGCGCCTCCATGCCCGTGATTCGGCCGGTATTGATTTCGACCTTGGGTTCGTAGTGGAGGATGAACTCGTTCCGCTCCAGGGCGCCCTGCAGCCGGGTCTCCTTGGCGATCCTGGCGGACAGGTGATCGTTCATTTCCCCCGAATAGAACAGGTAATTGTTCTTGCCCTGCTCCTTGGCGCGGTAGGTGGCGATGTCGGCGTTCTTCAACAGATTCGCGAAGTCCGCACCGTCGTTCGGGTACAGGCTGATTCCGATGCTCGCGGTCAGGTGGCAGGTCTCGCCCTGGAGCATGAACGGCCAGCGCAGGGCATGGAGGATTTTCTGGGCCACGCTGATCACGTCGCTGGGCTCGCTGAAGTCCTCGATGAGCGCGACGAATTCGTCGCCGCCGAAACGGGCGATGGTGTCGCTTTCCCTCAGGCACATTCTCAGGCGCGCCGCAGCCTCCTGCAGCAGCCGGTCGCCGAACGGGTGGCCGAGCGTATCGTTGATGAACTTGAAACGATCGAGGTCGAGGAAGAGCAGGGCCATCGTCTTGCGGTAGCGCTGCGCATTGTTGAGCGCGTGGGCGAAGCGCTGGTTGAACATGTAGCGGTTGGGCAATCCCGTCAGCGTGTCGTGCGTCGCGACGTAAAGGAGGTTCTCCTCGGCCTGCTTGCGGGCCATGAACTGGCCGATCTGGCTGCCGATCACGCGCACCATCTGCAGAAGCGACGGATCGGGATTGCGGATCTCGCGGCTGAAGAATTCCAGCACGGCGAGGGTGACGTTGCCCGCAAGGACCGGAAAGGCGAACGCGCCGTGTAGTCCCGCCCTGGCGGCGAGGTGCGCCCGCTGGAAGCCCTCGTCGCGGCTCACGTCCGGTATCCAGTGCGGGGTGCCGCTCATCCACACCTGCCTCACCAGCCCGCGATGGGTCGGCTGGAAGGTCATCTCGCGAACTTCGGCGATGAAGTCGGTGAACGGCTTCTCGGGGATGCTCCAGGTCTCGACGCAAGCGACGGCCTTTTTCCGCTCGTCCATGCTCCAGCGCGCCCCGCAGTCCCAGTTGAGCGTCTCGCAGATGGTCTGGACGATTTTCGGGATCGCCTCGGCGAGCGTTTCCGATTCGGCGAGCACGCGCGTCACGGCGTGTTCCATCCTCTCGCGTTGCTCGGCGCGCTTGCGCTCGGAGATGTCGCGCGAGACGACGACAACCTTCGTCACCTTGCCGGCCGCGTCCCGGATGACCCGGCCTTCGGACTCGATGTAGCGGATGCCGCCGTCCTTGAGCACGAAGCGGAATTCGGTTCGCTGCCCCACGCCCGTTTCGACCGTCTCGCGGAAGATCGCCCTGACGCGCTCGCGATCCTCGGGGTGGATCTCCTTGAATGAATCCGTGTCCGGCTGGATCTCGCCGTCCTTGAACACGGTCCGGTACGACGGACTGTTGTAGATGCGCCGGCCTTCGGTGTCGACCATGGCGACCAGATCGCCGACATTCTCGGCGATGAGGCGAAAGCGCTCTTCGCTCTCGCGCAGCTTTTCCTCCGCGCGGCGGTGTTCGGTTACGTCGCGGAAGCTCCACACCCTGCCGATGGTCTGCCCCTCGACGAGCTGGGGCCTGGAATAGCGCTCGAAGATGCGGCCGTCCTTGAACTCGATGGTGTCGAAACTCTCCTGGCCGGGATACGAATAGAGCGCGTTCACCTTATCGCGGAACTGCTCGGGGTCTTTCAGCTGATCGAGGACGAAATTGAGTGCGTCCTCGTCCTTCCCGGAGGAAAGGACATGCGGCGGGAGACGCCACATCTCCGCGAACTGCTGGTTGTACGTGCTGATCTTGCCGAGGTTGTCGACGACCAGAACGCCGTCGGCTGTGGACTCGAGCGTCGCGCGGAGGAGCGAGAGCGATTTGCGGTGGTCGACCTCGGCGGGCCCGAGGCTCCTGCTCTTTTTCATGGCCCTCCCTTTTTCCCTTTTTCTAACGCCGGGTTTGGAATTGTATCCGGATTTGCTGCCCGGGCAAGTACTTATCCAGGCGAAGCGTTACAATTGTTCGTACACTGCGGTCGAATGGAATACCGCGCACCAGTCAGGAGCGAAAACATGAAGTTGCGCAGCATCGAACTCGAAGTGCCCGATCGCGAATCGGCTGTCCGGTTCTTCCGGGACCCTTGGGGCCTGCTGGAGGCCGGCGAGCGGAACGGGACGTCCTATCTTCGGGGCACCGAAGATATCCCCTACGTGGTCTCGGTCGCGCAGGCGGGCGAGCCCGCCGTGGCCGCAGTGACTTTCTCCGGCTCGAAGCCCGAGCTCGCGAGAATCCGCAAGCGCGCTGCGGCGGCTGGGGCGCGGCTCGGCCCTTCCCGCGACTTCGACGAGCCCGGCGGCGGGTCCGGATATCTCGTCGAAGGCCCCGAGGGCCACGTGTTCCGGTTCGTCACCGAGGAAAAGCGCGCGAAAAAACTGCGCCCGGACCGCGACAGGCCACTGCAGGTGACGCACGTCGTCCTCAACGCGCGGGACCGGGAAGCCTGCACGCGCTTCGCGGTGGAGGTGCTCGGGTTTCGCGTCTCCGATCGCACCGGATTCATGAATTTCGTGCGCTGTGACCGCGTCCACCACGCGATCGCCTACGCGCAGTCGGACAATTCCATGCTCAATCACATCGCTTTCGAAATGACCGACATCGACGCGGTGATGCGCGGCATCGGCAGGATGAAGGACGCGGGGATAGCGACCTTCTGGGGCCCCGGTCGTCACGGGCCCGGCAACAACGTCTTCGCGTATTTCGTCGCGCCGTTCGGCGCTGCGGTGGAGTACACGTCCGAAATCCAGCGCGTCGGCAGCTCGTATAGGGCCGGAAAGCCCGAAGACTGGAAATGGCCGCCGAACCGCAACGATCACTGGGGCGTCTCGGCGCGAAACGCCGCCGCGATATCCCAGGCCGAGCGGCAATTCCGCTTCAGGCCGCTCGCCGCCTGACGCTCTCCTTCCGCTGAAGGCATGGTGCAGCCGACCCGGCGCGTGGTCACCGGCCACGACGCGAGCGGAAGAGCGGTCGTCCTGATCGACGGCGCCGCGCCGAACGCGAAGCTCCGGAGGGCGACCGGGCTCACCTCGACGCTGCTGTGGGTCACGGACCGATCGCCGGCGGACAATTTCGGAAACGCGGACGCCGCCGCGCGCGAGATCGGGGTCGCTCCTCCGCCCCGCGGCTCGATCTTCCGCGTCGTCGACTTTCCCCCCGCAGCGGAATTCGGCGCCGTCGACAACGCGGCCATGCTGCGCGAAATGGGGATAGCGTCCGGTCAAGGCGGCGCGCGCCATGCGGGCATGCACCGCACGAGAAGCATCGACTACGCCGTGGTGATCTCGGGCGAGATCACCATGCTGCTCGACGATTCCGAAGTCCACCTGAAGGCGGGCGACGTGCTGGTGCAGCGGGGCACGAACCACGCCTGGGTGAACCGCGGGCGGGAAAACTGCCGCATCGCTTTCGTGCTGATCGATGCGAAGGAGCCGGCGTAGCGCTCAAGAGCTGCCGATCGCGGGCAACAACAGATACGATCCCTGCCCGCCGCCGCTGTGCACGGTGTGCGTCCCGGCGAAGCTCCCGGGCGGCCGGTCGCGCGGATCGTCGTGCAGGAACCAGCCGGAGCCTTTCTGCACGCCGGATTCGCCCGGGCGCTCGAAGTCTTTTCCCTGCAGGGTGAGCGCAAGGCGATGGCCGGCGGGCAGCGCGAGGCTTGCCGGCCAGATTTCGACGTCGACTTCGTAGATCTCGCTGGGTTTCAGCTTCTGCGCCTCGTCGTGCGTGTGCCACGGCTGGTATTCGGTCGAGCGCTGCGGATCGAGTTTTCGCTGCGAGACGCGCAGCCAGCCTTGCGACACCGGGGCTTTGGGCTCGACAGCGGATAGAAACGTGACTTCGTTTCCCCTCGGGTCGAAGGCGCGCAAGGTTGCAAAGAGGTCCATGTCGTCGGTGCTCGACGAAACGAAGAGCTTCGCCTTGATCGGCCCGGCGAATTCAATTGGATGCTCAAGGGGTGCCGTGCGGAAAGTGACTCCGTCGCTGATCGCCGCGTAGCTTGCGCACGAAGATTTTCCGGGTGCCGTGGCGACAAGTTCCTTGCTCGACGCATCGAGATAGAAACGCGTCCACTTCGTTCCCGTGAGCGGCCACTGCGTGTCGCGCGCGACGCGCTTCACCGTGTCGTCGGCGGCGCGCACCGCGACTTCGACCTTGGGCTCGCGCTCCCAGCTGTTGTCGATATCCTTCAGGTACCGGTCGAAGAATTTCCGCTGCAGCGCGACGCTCTCGGGCAAGAGGAACGTCAGGAAGTACGATCCCGACTGGATCTTGAGCCACTTCTCGTGCGAGGCGATGCCGAGCCAGCCGAGGATCGTCCCGCGCAGGTGCAGGCCGAGCCCGCCCCAGTTGGCGACCACGAGCGCCGGCATCTCGATGCGGTCCAGCCGGGCGCTGCGCTCCTCGTACCAGGGGCCGTTCAGCGGGCGCTCGAGGAGGTTCTCGATGTACTCGACGCGGTTCGCGGCGAGCTCTTCGGGCGCGAGGCTCGCCGGCCCGGTGTTGCGCTCGCCCGTGCAGAGGTCGGTGAGAGGTGTTTCGGGATTGCCGTGCTGGTTCCGCAGCACGCTGCGGTTCCACCAGCGCCTGAGAAAACCGCTGCCGAGAATTCCGCCCTGCCGGGTGCGGTCGCGGTAGAAATCGTAGGTGCCCTGCCAGGGAAGGATCGCCGCGAGATGCGGCGGCCTCTGCGCGGCGATCATCCACTGGCCCGCCGCGTAATAGGAGATACCGAGCAAACCGACTTTGCCGCTCGACCAGGGCTGCGCCGCCGCCCACTCGATCGCATCGTGGAAATCGCGGAACTCCCCCGGTGAATTCACGTCGAGCTTCCCGGGTGATTTACCCGAGCCGCGCGAATCGACCTTGACGACTGCGTAGCCGTGCGGCGCCCACATCTCGGGATCCGGCGTCTCGAACACGAGGTATTTGCACGATGACGTCTTCAGGATTTCCGGATGCCGGCGTTGCAGCGCTTCCCAGGCCTCGGGCATGAACTGCGAGAGGTGCACGTCCTTGCCGTAGGGGCCGAGGGTCATCAGCACCGGAAATTTTCCGGGAGAGTCGGGCCGGAATACGTTCGCGCGGAGCAGCGCGCCGTCGCGCATCTGGACGGCGACGTCCTTGTCGAATACTCCCCAGGGCAGCGAGATCATTCTTTCCCTGTCCCCCTTGGGGAGAGGGTTAGGGTGAGGGGCTTGGCCGAAATCAGCACGAAGGCGATCGTGCACGGCTCGTCGGTGCGGTTGCTCCAGGCATGATTGGTGCCGCGCTGAACGAGGCAGTCGCCCGCGCGCAGCAGCACCTCGCCTTCGTCCATCACCGCCCAGATTTCTCCGGAGAGCACGACGCAATAGTCGAGCGTGTGCGTCCTGTGCATTCCGGGGTGGCGGCGGCGCGCCGGGTCGGCGGCCTGCGCGCCCATCTCGGCGAAGAACGTATCCGGGGCGAGGGTCGCGAGGCGCACGCGGTCGGGCGGATACTCGATGATGCGGAATACGGTGCCGCCATCCACGGGCGCGATGCGCCGCTCATGATCGGCGGCGTCCTTCGCATCGGAATTGTCCGCGGGCGAGGAGCGCGTCTCCCACAGCTCGGTCAGCTGCAGCCCGCCCGCCTTCTCAAGAGAAAAGCTATAAGGCGATTCGCCGTCCATGAGGACGACGGAGCGCCCCTTGGCGTCGTGCCCGGTGACCAGTCTCCGGTGCCGTTTCGGCATTCTCTCTCCCCCGGTCATCGGGTAGGGGAGTCCTCGAGGCGGATGCCGGTTCTCGCGATTACCTGTTTCGCGTTGGCACGGTCCGCCTTGAGGAACTCGGCGAACTCGGCGGGCGAATTGCCCACCGCGTCGAAGGCCTGCACCTTCAGGAACTGCTCTTCGAAGCGCGGATTGCGCAGCGCTTTGACGAACTCCGCGTCGAGGCGGTCGACCACCGGCTGGGGCGTGCGCGCCGGAGCGAAGACCCCGAACCAGTTCTGCAGCTGCGGGTCGGATCCCTGCTCGGCGAGCGTGGACACTTCCGGAAGGTACGGCGAGCGCCGCGGGCTCGTGACCGCGAGCGCCTTCATTTTCCCGGAGCGAATCTGCGGCAGCACGATGCCCATCGCGATGAAGGTGACGTCGGCCTCGCCCGACAGCAAGGCCGGGATGATCTGCGCCGACCCCTTGTACGGCACGTGCACGATGTCGGCGCCACCAGTCCTCCTGAACCACTCGACGAAGAAATGCGGCGTGCTGCCGATCCCGAAGGAGGCAAAGTTGATCCTGCCCGGATGGGCCTTCGCAAACGCGACCATGTCGCGCACGCTGTCGTAGGGCACCCTGGCGCCCGCCACGATCACCCCGTTGACCCACACGAGCTGCGTGATCGGCGCGAAATCACGTTCGGCGTCGTAGGGGAGCTTCGCGTAGAGATGCGGGTTGAACGACATGCCGTCGGAGGACGAGGTGCACAGCGTGTGGCCGTCGGGCACCGCCTTTGCGCACGCTTCGAGCGCGATGATGGTGTTCGCCCCGGGACGGTTGTCGACGATCACGGCCTGGCCCAGCGATTCGCCGAGCGGCTGGCCGAGGCTGCGCACGAGGCCGTCCACCACGCCGCCCGCCGGATAGGGAACGATCACGTGGACGGGCTTCGAGGGGTACGGTTGCGCTTGCGTGGCGCTCGCGACCGCGCCCACTAGCAGGAACGTGGCGATCAGTGGAAAGCGCATGCTCCTTCCTCGCGCCGCCTCACTCCGGCTGGATCCCGATTTCCTTCACGATGCGGCCCCATTTCTCGCGGTCGGCGCGAATGGCTTCGCCGACCGCCTCGGGCGTCTCGGCGCCGTCGCTGAAGAAGCCGAGCGTCGCGAAGCGCTGCGCCGTGTCCGGATCCTTGAGGATCCCGTCCATCTCTCGGTTCACGCGCAGGACGATGTCGCGCGGCGTTCCGGCAGGCGCAACGATGAGAAACCAGCCGACGAGCTCGAAGCCGGGGAAGGTCTCCGCGATCGCGGGCACGTTCTCGTAGCCGGGAACGCGCTTCGCGAAGCTCCCCGCGAGCGGCCGCAGCTCGCCGCTCCGGATACGCGAGGCCGCCGCTGGAACAGCGAGGATGATGACCTGAGTCCGGCCGGAGATCGTGTCCTGGATGCCGAGCGGCATGGTCGTATAGGGCACGATGAGGATATTGGTCCCCGCGACCTTGTTCAGCCACGCCGCCATCATCCCGGTGAAGTTGCGCAGGCCGTCGGTCGCGAAGCTGAGCTTGCCCGGATTCGCCTTATCGTAGGCGGCGAGCTCGGCGAGCGTCCTCGCCGGCACGCCCGGATGTACGAGCACGAAGAACGGACCCTTGGCGATCATCGACACCGGCGCGAAGTCCTTCGCCGGATCGTAGGGCAGCGCCTTGAAGGTATGCGGATTGGAGACGAGCGTCGCGGCGGTGGCGCAGAAGAAGTTGTAGCCGTCGGGCGCTGAGCGCGCCGCGGCCTGCCCGGCGAGGATGTTGCCCGAACCCGGGCGGTTGTCCACGACGATGGTCTGCCCGAGCGCACGCGACAGGCGGTCGGTGACGAAGCGGCACACGATGTCGGGCGCCGAGCCCGCCGGAAACGAGACGATGACCCTGATCGGCTTCGCCGGCCAGCCCTGCGCGCTGGTGGGGCAGGTCGCGGCGAGCGTCGCGATCGCCAGCAGCGTTCGCAGGGCGCGCCTCACGATTCTCTCCTCGCCCCGCTCAGCTCACCGGCATGGCCGCGAGCTCGGGCATCACGGCCTGAGCGAGGAGCTGAGCCGAGCGCAGCGATTCCTCCAGGGACAGGTCGCCGAAGGCGAGGCGCGCGAGGACGTAGTTGACGCCGCTCTC
>Ga0209807_1000236_pt1 | contig 24689 bp, 27 predicted proteins | sample GraSoiAngelo_154_FD_186168 | JGI IMG/M metagenome (GOLD analysis project Ga0209807, IMG submission 186168) | Grasslands soil microbial communities from the Angelo Coastal Reserve, California, USA - 14_1009_13_20cm (SPAdes) (version 2) | ecosystem: Environmental > Terrestrial > Soil > Grasslands ... | reverse complement strand
TGCACCGTTGCTGTCGGTCGCGTTCGCGTCCAAGACCTGGAAGCTCTCACCGGCGGGCGCCGGCTGCAGCATGATCTTGTTGACCTTGTTCAACTGATTGGCAAGCTTGCCGTTCAGACTGATGGCGTCTTCTCCGCCGTTGAGCTGGACGAAGATCCGATGGCCGTCGCCGACCGTCATCGTCGCGGTCTTGTCCTTTGACACGCCGATGATGTTGAGGTTGAAGTGCGCACCGTTCGGAGCGCCATTCCCGGTCGTGGTGACGCTGGCCGTGCCAATGGTCGCCGTGGTCGCCGTGGTCGTCGTTGTGGTTGTGGCGGCCTGTTGGGTCGTCGTCTGGCTCGCGGAGGTGGCCGTCTTCGCGGCCGCAGCGTCGGCAGCCGCGGCCGAGGTGACCGCCGGAGCCACGACGTAGGCGCCCGCGACGTACGCTGGTGCGGAAGCGATCGTGATCGCGATGAGTGCGGATAGGACTCGTCCCACGAGGACCTCCCGCCCCTCTCCTCCCTATTACAAGCCGATCATGCTCGACCGCCAGACTCCTTTCTTTGTATCGGCTCGTCTGATTAACGTGGGGCGAGGCCCGCGCGCCGTAGGACTGTCGGCACGTTTAGGCCCGGACGATCAGCAGCGGATGTAGCGCCAAGGACCGAAGTAGTCAGTCACGTCGCGCGATGCGACAGCCCCCTAGTCTTCGATGAGCTTCCGGCCGGCGAATCCCGTCTCGACATCGTGCCAGTAGCTGATGCGATCGCCTTCGCCGAGCTTCCAGCAGAGCAGGACCTCGCGGCCGCGGCGCATCGCGGGGAAGTCGATGAGCCCCTGATCAGGGTCCTTCACGTCGACGCCGAGGTGTGCGATCTCGAGGAGGAGGGCGTTGATCTCCTTCGCGACGGGATCGGTGGGACGCCGGTCGTATGACGCCTTGCGTCGCTGGAGGTCTTCGAGGAGGGGGCGCACTTTCGGCAGGAGGGCTTCGGCCTGAGTCCGGCTGAACGTCGGCATATGCTCGCGTTCGAGTATGGGGCTGGAGGGAGCATCGTGGCGACATACGTTCTTCTCACGAAGGTGACCGCGGCCGGCGTGAAGACGCTGCAATCGAACCCGCGGCGCATCAAGAAAGTCAATGAAGAGATCGAGGCCATGGGCGCGCGCGTTGTCGCGCAGTACGCGACGCTCGGTCGCTACGACTTCGTCAACATCGTCGAGGCGAAGGACAACGAGACGATCTCCCGGGTATCCGTTGGACTCGGAGCTCGCGGCACCGTACAGATCGAGACGTTGTCCGCCATTCCCATCGAGACGTTCATCCGGACCATCGGCAAGAAGAGCAAATAGAAGGACCACGGCAGCAGCGCGTCGGCTAACGGGGCCTGAGCGCCCTCCGCCACTTCGCCTCGTAGGGCTGCTGCCGTTCGGCGAGCGACTGATAGATCGGTAGGGTCGCCGGCTTCTCGGGGTGCGAGATGCGTCCGATGCGCTGAGTGAGCGCCAACGCATCGAGGTTCACCATCGGCTCGTCACCGAGGGTCCGCGTGGTCGCCGGTTTGCTGAATTTCATACCCACCGCAGACCTAACGTTATCCCGGCATCGGCGTGTCTCCATAGCGCGTTCGGTCACCCGACCGGGTGGGGGCTTTCCCAGGACCATACGGCCGCATCGGTGCCGAATACTGCAAACGGATGACTGCCCATCCGCAAGGCGCGAGCGCTAGGCCGGGACTGCCTCCGAGAGGAGGTCGAGGGCCGTTCGAACCGGCGCGTCCGTGGGGATTTCCGCATCACGTGGCGCTTCGACCGACGTGTCGATCACGAGATCGCGCCCGAGCCGGTCGGCGAGCGCCCGACCGCACCGTTCGCCGACCTCCGCAACGTCCGCCGTCACTCCGAGCCGTTGGAGAGAGGCGACCTCGTGCTGGAAACCGCAGGGCAGGACACGATCGAAGGCGGCAAGATCGGTCGACACGTTGAGCGCAAAACCGTGGGTGGTCACGCCACGCGACACGCGCACGCCGATCGCGGCGATCTTCGCGGGCCGGCCGTCAGGCAGATCGACCCACACTCCGGTCTTGCCCCGCTCGGTGCGCGACCCGACCCCGTAGCTTGCGAGCGCGTCGCGCAAAGCCTCTTCGATCGCGCGGACGTACCCCACGAGGTCAGCGCCCTCCGCAAACGCGGTGATCGGATAACCGACGAGCTGGCCGGGGCCGTGGTAGGTGATATCGCCACCGCGGTCGACGCGATAGACAGAGGCACCCGCAGCACGGAGCGCTTCCGGACCCACGAGAAGATGGTCCGTCGTTCCTCGCCGTCCGATCGTATACACGGGATCGTGCTCGAGAAGCAGGAGCCGCTCGGTGCCGCCGTCGCGCACCCGTGTCGCGACCGCCTCCTGCATTCGCCACGCGTTCACATAGGGGACCCGCCCCAGCCAGGTCGCGTGCAGCGATCTACCCAAGGCCGACGTGCCGCTCAGCGTGATACGAAGAGCGGACCAGCGGTCCCGACTCGACATGTCGGAAGCCCATCGTCATCCCCTCGTCGTGAAGGGCCGCGAACTCCGCGGGCGTCCAGTAGCGCTCGATCGGCAGGTGCATCGGCGACGGGCGGAGGTACTGGCCGACCGTCAGGACATCGGTTCCTTGCGCCGCTATGTCCCGCATCGTCGCGACCACTTCCTCGTGCGTCTCGCCGAGTCCCACCATGATGCCGCTCTTGCAGACGAGGTCCGGCGCGCGCTCCTTCGTGCGGCGAAGCACCTCGAGCGATCGGGGGTAGCGGGCCTGTGGTCGCACGCGCGGGTAGAGGCGCTCGACCGTCTCGACATTGTGGTTCAGGATCTCCGGCCGCTCGGCTAGCACCGCATCGAGAGCAGCGGGCTCGCCGACGAAATCGGGGATGAGCACCTCCACTGTTGTGCCCGGTGACTGCGCGCGGATCTCCCGGATGGTCGCGGCGAACAGCGACGCGCCGCCATCGGGGAGCTCGTCGCGGTTCACGCTGGTCACCACGGCGTGTCCGAGCGCCATCTGCGCGACCGCCGCGCCGACGCGAGCTGGCTCGTCCAGATCGATGACTCCCGGACGACCCGTCTTCACCGCGCAGAAGCCGCACGAGCGTGTGCAGGTGTCGCCCAAGATCATGAAGGTCGCAGTGCCCGCGCCCCAACACTCGGCCATGTTCGGGCAGTGGGCTTCCTCGCAGACCGTGTGGAGCGACTTCGACCGCATGAGACGGCGAAGATTTTCGTACTCCGGGCCCATCGGTAGACGGACCTTGAGCCAATCTGGGCGTGCACGGTCGATCGGAACGACGGTGTTTGCGGAGCTGCGCCCTCGCGAGCGCGGCCGCTCGACCTCGCCGGGCATCTCGAACTTGATCGGCGCGAGCTCCCCCATTAGCTCAATCTCCCGGCTTCGCCGCGGAGACACGCTCATGGCTCGCCACGCCTCGCTTCGCTCGGCTAGCGGGGGCCCCTGCCCCCTCACTCCTCACGGCAAAGCCGCTCGTCGCTCGTTTCATCTCAATACACCGGGACCGAGGTGCCGGCGCTCTGAAGCCAGTCACGCACGGCAGTGAGGAAGCGCGCCGCCGTCGACCCATCGACGACGCGGTGGTCGAAGCCGATGACGATGTTCATCATCTGCCGGATCGCGATCGCGTCTTCGTCGGTCACCACGAGCCGCTTGCGGATCGATTCCGATGAGAGGATCGCGGCTTGGCCAGGCGGCACTATCGGACTCGAGACGACTGTGCCCAGGGGACCGGTGTTGTTCAGCGTGAAGGTGCCGCCGGAGAGATCGTCCAGCGTTAGCCGCCGGGCCTTCGCTCGATCGACGACGTCGCGGATGGAACGCATCAGACCCGCGAGGCTCTTGCCGTCGGCGTCCTTGATGACCGGCACGATGAGGCCATCATCTCCGAGGGCGACCGCGTAGCCGAGATTGAGCTCGCGGTGGCGAATGAGTCCCTGATCGGTCCAGCTCGAGTTGACGGACGGCACCGTGCGGAGCGCCTCCACCACGGCTTTCGCGATGAACGCAGCGGGCGAGAGGTCGAAGCCTTCGCGCTCCTGGAATTCGCCTCTGACGCGCTCGCGGTAGCGCATGAGGTCGGTCATGTCGACCTCCATGACGGCATGCGCGTGCGGAGCGCTCCACGCCTGGACCATGTTGTTCGCGATCGCGCGCCGCATCTGAGAGAGCGGCACGAGCTCGTCCCCCGAGAGCGAGGGCACCGGTGCCTGTCGCACCGGAGCCGATTGCGATGGCGCCTGCGGTTGTGCTTGAACGACACGGGTCGGCGCCTGCTGCCGCGACGACTGTCGCTGCGCGATGAAGTCTTCGACATCCTTGCGCGACACGCGCCCACCGAGACCGGTGCCTTCGATCTCAGAGATGTCGATCCCGTTCTCACCTGCGAGCTTTCGGACCGCCGGCGTCGCTCTGACATCGGAGAGATCGGGGCGCTCCGCCGTGGCGGTGGCCGCGCCCGAGGATTGGGGAGCGGGGGACGGACTTTGAGGTGGCGGCGGCGCGGCGCGAGTTGATGCGCGCGCGGCCCCCTCCGGCGCCGAGGGCCGTGATGCCGAAGGCGGCGGCACGGAGGGCCCCCGCTCGCTGGGGGCCCGGCCGGAGGCCGGGGGGACCCCGGCGGGTTGAGAGGGTTTCGGTGCCGCCGCCGTCGGCTGTGATGAGGCTTGGGGTTGGGGTGACGAGGACGGCTGGGCCGCCGCTTCTCCATCGGCGGTGTCGAAGACGGCGAGGAGCGTCCCGATCGGGACGGTCTGGCCCTCCTCGACCTTGACCTCCTTGAGGGTGCCGGCGACAGGCGACGGGATCTCGGTGTTGACCTTGTCGGTCTGCACCTCGACGAGCAGGTCGTATTTGTTCACTTTGTCGCCGGGCTGCTTGAGCCACTTCCCGATCGTGCCTTCGGTGACGGACTCGCCGAGCTTGGGCATCTTCAGCTCAAAAGCCATTGCACACCCCTACTAATACGCGGCCAGCTCGCGCATTTTGGTCGCGATCTTCGCCGGGTCGGGCATGAACCAGTCTTCCTGTGGTTTGTTGTACGGCATTGCGGGAACCTCCGGACCCCCGACGCGCATCACCGGGGCATCCAGGTCGCTGAACGCCTCCTCGGCGATCAGGGCCGCGATCTCGGCGCCGGCGCCGAACATCCGGTTATCTTCATAAACAACCAAACATTTTCCGGTCTTCCGCGCTTCCCGCAGGATTGTTTCGGCGTCGAGAGGCCGCAGGCTGCGAATGTCCACGATGTTCACCGAGATGCCCTCGGCGGCCAGGGTTTCGGCCGCGGCGAGTGAGTGGTGCAGCATGAGTCCATAGGCGTAGACCGTGATGTCTGTGCCCTCGCGCTTCACGTCGGCCGGCCCGAGCGGCACCGTGTAATCGCCGTCCGGCACTTCACCCTTCACCGTCCGGTAGGTCGCCTTGTGCTCGAGGAAGATGACGGGATCGGGATCGCGGATCGCGCTCCGCAGCATGCCGGTGATGTCGTAGGGCGTCGACGGCACGACGACCTTGAGCCCGGGGACGTGCGCGTAGAAGGCCTCGACCGATTGCGAGTGGTAGAGCGCTCCGTGGATCGCACCGCCCCAGGGCATGCGGATGACCATCGGGACCCCCCACGCGCCATTCGACCGATAGCGCATGCGGGCGGCCTCGTCGACGATCTGCTCGAAGGCCGGCGCGCTGAAATCCGCGAACTGCATCTCCGCGATCGGCACGAGGCCACCGAGCGCGGCGCCGATGGCGACGCCAACGATGCTCGATTCGGCGACGGGCGTGTCGATGACCCGATCGGCGCCGAACTCTTCGATGAAACCGTCCGAGACTCGGAATACGCCGCCGCGCACGCCGACGTCTTCGCCCAAGAGAATCAGCCGTTCGTCGCGTCTGAACTCGCTCTGGAGCGTGTCGTGTACCGCTTGGACATTGGTCTTGATCACGAGCCGCGCTCCGGCAGGATCGGCGGGAAATCATCGGGCCGGCGCTCGCGCATGATCGTGTAGACCGCCTCGAAGATGTCGTCGCGATTCGGCTTCGAGAAATAGTCTCCATCGTTGCCGACGGCCACACGGTTCGCGGTTCCGGTGAGCGTGCGGGGCCCGACGTCAAGGTGATCGATCGCCCGCTGGGTTTCGACCACCTCGCGAACAATGTATGCCGACGCGCCGCCGGGGACGTCCTCGTCGACGACGAGCAAGGCGCCGGTTTTTTCGATCGATTCGGCGATGGCGTGATCGCGATCGAACGGGAGCAGCGTCTGGACATCGATGATCTCCGCCTCGATGCCCACGCCCGCGAGATCTTCCGCGGCTTCCATCGCGATCCGGCACAGGGCACCGTACGTCACAAGCGTGACGTCCGAGCCTGAGCGGATCGTTTCGGTCACGCCGAGCGGGATCGTGAACTCGCCGATGTTTTCCGGCAGAGGTTCCTTGAGGCGATAGCCCGACAGCACCTCGATGAGAATTGCCGGATCGTCGCCTCGCAGGAGAGTGTTGTAGAGGCCGGCCGCGCGCGTCATGTCGCGCGGCACCGCGACGTGGAGACCGCGCAGCGCCGAAATGATCGTCGCCATCGGCGATCCCGTGTGCCAGATGCCCTGCAGCCGATGGCCTTTGGTGCGGATGAGCACGGGCGCCTTCTGTCCGCCACCGGTGCGCCAGTGCAGCGTCGCGAGGTCGTCGGAGGCGAGCTCGAGCGCGTAGAGCAGATAGTCGACGTACTGGATATCGACGACCGGCCGGAGTCCCCGCAGGGCTGCACCGATCCCCTGCCCGAGGATCGTCGCCTCGCGGATGCCGGTGTCGATGACGCGCTGCTCGCCGTGCTTCGCCTGCAGTCCCTCGAAGACGAGGTTGACGTCGCCGAGCTTTCCGACGTCCTCGCCGAGGATGAGGATCCGCGGGTCGCGCTCGAGGTTCGCGTCGAAGCACCGCAGGAGCACCATCCGGCCGTCCACCATCTCGGCGTCGTCGGGGTACGCCGGCGCGACCGAGCCGATCCGGAGCGGAGACTCCGCCGAGCGGCTGTAGAGGTGCGAGTTGAAAAGCTCGTCGTTGTGCTTCGCATACGACTCGGCGAACGCGGCGAGGTCATCACGCGCGGATCCCGCGCGGCCACGGAGCGCGGCGAGCGCCCGGCGCGCCGTCGACGCGATGAGCCGCCGGCTCGGAGGATCAGTGGTGCGCAGCTCCTCGACAAGCGCGTCGAGGTCGGCCTGGTCCTCGGCGGCCGCCGCCTCGAGGACCGTGAGGGCCTGCTCGCGCTCGGCGTGGATCGGCGCTTGATACGCCTCCCAGGCTTCCTCACGGATGCGCTCGACGTCGGTGCGGCTCGCCCGCTCGAGCTCGTCAAGGGATGCCGCGTCCGTCATCTCTTCGCGAATGAGCCACTCGCGCATTCGTCGGATGGGATCGAACTCGATCTCGAAGCGCAGTCGCTCCTTTGACTTGTAGCGCTCGTGCGAACCGCTCGTCGAGTGTCCCTGCGGCTGCGTCATCTCGGTCACGTGAATGACTGCGGGGATGTGCTCGCGGCGGGCGCGCTCGGCCGCGACCTGGTAGACGTCGCAGCACGCGACATAGTCGTGGCCCTTCACGGTGTACAGCTCGATGCCCGTTCCGTCCTGCTGGCGGCGGAAGCCCTCGAGTACGGCGGAGATCGAGCCCTTCGTCGTCTGAAACTCGTTGGGCACCGAGATCCCATAGCCGTCGTCCCACACCGAAATGACCAGAGGGATCTGCAGGACTCCCGCGGCGTTGAGGCTTTCCCAGAACACGCCTTCGCTGGTTCCCGCGTTCCCGATCGTCGCGAAGCAGACCTCCTCGCCGTCGCGCGAAAAGCCGCGCGCGACTGAGCGTGCGGCGGGCGATTCGCGGTACAGCCGCGATGCCCACGCCAGGCCCACCGAACGAGGCATCTGCGCCGCGACCGGCGAGAGCTCCGACGCGGACTGCCCGGTCGCGAGGAGGTCTTTAAAGCGTCCCCGTTCGTCGAGCGTGCGCGTCGCGAAGTGGCTGAGCATCTGGCGGCCGGCGGAATTGGGGTCGCGGACGACGTCGGGATCCGCGTAGAGCTGCGCGAAGTATTGCGAGAGATCGGCGAGGCCGACCGCGAACATGAAGGTCTGGTCCCGGTAGTACCCGGACCGCCAGTCACCCGGCCGGAAGGCGTGCGCCATTCCCAGCTGGGCGATCTCTTTCCCTTCGCCGGAGATGCCGAAGGGCGCCTTTCCAACGAGGACCTCTCGCCTCGACAGCTCGCTCGCCGCCCGGCTGCGCACGGCGAGGCGGTAGTCGGCGAGAACGTCCTGAGCGCTGAGGCGGAGCTTCGCTTTAGGAGTGGTGACCGCGATGTCGGGGCGGGTGCCCGTCTTCATCCACCTTCAATGGTGCCAGTTCCGGGCCACTAGGCCGCCGCGGCTTGCTCCGCGCGGTCGAGGAATGGAAGTGTCGCGGCGAGGAACTCGTCGGGTCGCTCCGCTTGGGGCATATGGCCACAGTGGTCGATCAGCGCGACCTGCGCCTGCCGAAGCGTGGCGTGCACGTCGGCGAGATGCCGTAGCGGAAGCACGAAGTCCTCGCGGCCCCACACCACCAGGGCCGGACCGGTGTAGAGCGCGGATCGTGCCACCCATGCGTCCCGCAATGAGCGTCGCACGCCGCGGATGCCCACCCCCGCGGAGAGCGCCCGCACGAATTCCGGGAATGAGCTGTTGCCGTACCGCTCCGCTTCCTCGTAGAGCTCGGGCGTGATGCGTCCGGCGTCGTAAAAGCACGTGCGGAGCACGTTGCGCGCGGCGCCGCGAGGTCGGGGTAGCCGTGCGACGAGACCGAATCCAGGCAGCGAGCACGCCCGCAGGAAGAACGCGACGTCGCGCCCGAGACCGCCGGGGGCGACGAGGACGATCGAGCGGGTCCTGATCGGCGCGGTCACGGCCGTCATGTATGCGATCGCACCACCCATCGAGTTCCCGGCGATGTGCGCGCGCTCGATCCCGAGAACATCCATTGCGGCGATGACGAAGCGCGGGTAAAACGCTTCCTCGGGCCCGAAGTAGCGGACACGGCGAGGCGCTTCACTCTGTCCAAAGCCTGGAAGGTCAAGCGCGATGACCTGACGTCCGGTCGAGGCGAGGGCAGGCATCACCGGTCGCCAGTTCTCCGCCCAGCCACCGACGCCGTGAACGAGCACGATCGGTTCCCGACCGCTACCACCGTCCTCGACGAGAATGCGTGTCCGCAGACCTTCGACCGTGATCGTGCGTGGCTCCATCTCTGGCTATCCTGCTCCCCGAGATGCTTTTCTACTACCTCTGCACCGTCGGCGAAAAGCTGCACCGAGAAGCGTATCCCCAAGGCGCCCAGTCGAAGGATGCCGACGTCTACAAGTGGGTCTTGCTTCACTCCGGTTCACCGGCGGTCTGTCAGCGAGAGCATCCCGCCGCGCACCGCTGGCGTCCGGACGAAGGCGGAGACGAGGAGCGCGTCGTCCGCAGTTATGCCGTGCTGCAGTGGGACAAAGAGGGCTTTGAGTTCGCGAAGACAAAGCCCGACGTCGGCGAGCGCTTCGATTCGCGCTGGGGCCCGTCGCTCGTCGTCGAGCGCTCGGACGACCCGACCACCGGCACGTACCTTCTGCTGCGGATCTTTCCGCATGGGTACTTGGGCAAGCCGGGCGAGCTTGGCCTCAAGCGGCGCGACACGCCCAGGGAGCTCGTCGGCAAGGTCTGAGACTAGCTCTGGTGCCGGCGATGCTCGACGTGATGCACATGCTCATGTGCATCCTCGGCAACCCTCGGTGGATAGAAGAGTCCGGCCACGTAGAGCTTCGTCGGGGCCTGCGCGTACGCCGACAACAGGAGATGGACGTCGTACCGCTCGGCGAGACCCGCGCCCCACGTCTCGCGGAACTTCGTCGCCCACGATGGGCCGTATCGCGAACGTGTCGCCTGCGCGAGCGAGTGAAGCTCCCAGTCGAGCACCGGGAGCTCGTGCGTCGTGTCGCATTCGTCGCTCGCGCAGCGAAAGCGAAGGCGGAGCGGGAGCTGGACGACATCGATGTCCGGCTCGGGTCGAACGAACCCCATCGTTGACGACCGCGCGCGCGAGAGCTCGAGAAGCGCCTCGACCGAGCCGCGCAGGTGCGGCCGCACGAAGGGCCATCGCAGGCGCCACCCATCTTTCGCGTCGACGTATCCCGTCGGGATGATCTCTCCCTGCACGGTATGGGTCTCAGGCCGCGGGTCGCGCTCGTCGCGCGAAGCGCCGAGCTGGAGCCACGACCAGCGCTGGACCGGTGGGTCCGTATCCGCGCCCTTCCACGGAAACGGCGCGAGGCGAAGGAGCGTGCCGCTCGCGCGGTCCTGCGCGATGACCCCAGGACGCTCGATCGGAAACTCGTTCGCCGCCATGGTCTTCGCGAGCACGAGGACATCACGCTCGATTCCGGTCTCCATTGCCATGAAGCCAGAATAGGGGCGCCGATGCTCGACGGACTGCGTCGTGAATTCCCCGAAGTCATCACGCTCGCGCGCGCCATGCCGCATCCACATGTCGCGCGCGCCTCACGCTTTTGGTCGGTGACGGCGGCGTTCGGCGCGGGGTTCTTCGCATCGGGGATCGTCACGATCCTGGTCTCGCTGCTTTTTCGATTGACAACCCGCGAGACACCGCTCCCAGCCCCGTTCGAGCTCGCGGGCCTCGCGGGGACGGCCGCAGCGCTCGCGGTCGCGTGGGTTGCCGGCGGGCGGTCCGCAGTGGCTGGCTACGTGGGAGTCCTGGTCCTCGAAAGGCTCCTCGGTCTGCCCGCTGAGCTCCGCTTCTGTGGCGAGTCCGGCGGATCTGCCGCCCTCGGAGGCCGGCTCTGCTCGGTCGGGGGCTACGTGATCGCGCTCTGGCCGCAACTGCTTGGCGTGGCCGTCGCGATCGCACTCGTTCGGTGGCTGCGCACGGGCCCGGGCGACCGCAATCCAACGCTCGAGGCGGCCGGGGTCTTCATGCTCGTTGAAAGCCTCGGCGGCGCCGTCCTCAACGTGATCCTCGGGCCCGCCACCGTTGGGGCGCCCGTGTGGCCACTCTTTCTTCTGGCACTGACGGTCGCCGCAGGTGTCGCCGTTGGATACACGGTCGTTCGCCGAGCAACGCGAAAGCCGCGGACGCTCGGAATCGTCGCGCTGGTGATCGCCGCCGAGTTCGCGCTCCTCTCCCTGCCGCAACTCGTGAGTCAGCTCGCCGAGACCCGCGGCACGAACCTCATCGGGCCGTTCGAGCTACTGGCCTATTTCTCGCCGGTGTTCGCGATCGGTGCCGCGGCGATCGTCCTCTTGGTCGCGGCCGCTCGGACGGTCAACGCGACCGGCACTGCCTAGCGCTTCGGATCGGGCCGCGAGATGTAGATGCTCGGCACCGTCTTCACGCGCTCGACCCAGACGGAAGGCGGAGCGTCTTCCTGGGGCGCAAAAGACGTTGGCACTTTCGGGGCATTCACCGGCGAGGGTTCAGGCTGTGAGCGGGCAGCCTCGCCGGTCTCCACGTCCTGTCGTGGATGGTTCACGGCCAGTTGGCCCGTCGCCACGAAAACGAGTGCCTCTCGGATCGCGCCCTGGAATGAGGCGCCCGCCCGGTCGGTGAGCTGCCACGGTGAGATTCGTGAGACGCGAACGGCCAGAGTTTGCTCGTCCCCGCGTACCTCATGCGTGCCGACGAGGACCCGAGCGAATGGCCCGAGGTCCGGGACGGCCATCTGACCAGCGACCTCATCGTCGGAGAAGCGCACCAGGACTTGGGCACGGCCTGCGCTGACGCGGAGGTCGCCCGGTCCACCGCCGCTCTTCTGATCCGACTCACTCGAAGAGGATTCAGCATCGCGCCAGCTTCCCGCCGAGCTCCGAAGAGCGATCACCTTGCCGAGACCCGCTCGTTCTCCGACGGCGCGGGCGCCGCGGAGGACGATCTCGTCGTACGGACCGATCCCGGCATCGTCGGCCCTTGAACCGTCGGGTCCTCCGTCGAATGCGAGGTAGATGCCGGCCGCCGCGACTGCCATGGACCCACGGTAACAGCCGATTACGGCGCATCCTGTCACCCAAGCGGACTACGGCCCCGACCTGATCCCGGTCCGTACGATGGGATCGTTGATTAGTACAAAAGAGATGGCGCTCGCCCGCGAGCACCCGCGCGGAACGGAACGCCGGAGACTCCTTCCCTACCGCGAAGCGCTGAACGACGTCGCCGCGTATGCCGCACTCGCCGAGTCCGACCGCGATGCGATCGTCAGGTGGGCGGAGACGCGCAGGCGGATCAAAGTGGCGTACGGCATCGATCACGACCCCGCGAATCTCGCCGACCCCCTCCTGCCGGAAGAACGACTACGCGCGCACGTGATCGCAGGCGAGCGCGCGGCCGCGCGGCGTAACGACTTCGCCGACCCGGGCGGGGATCTCATCGGGGTCGTTGCTTCAGTCCGGCGGAGCTAGCCCCGAGCGACGAGAGCAGCGACGACCAGACCGAACCCGTTGAAGAAGCCGTGCAGCGCGATGCATGGATAGATGCTCCCGGTCGATGCGCGCATGTAGCCGAGACCGATGCCGGTCGCCAGGATCACGGGGATGTCCAAGATCACGCCGTGCGCCAGCGTGAACGCGACCGCCGTGATGAGGACCGCGATCGGTGAGCCGAGCGGTGCGAAGAGGTAGAAGCCCAGCCCGCGGCAGAGCGATTCCTCGAAGATCGGCACGAAGACGGCGATCGCGAACAGATTCGCGGCCCACTCGCCGATGCGCGCGGGATCCCAGAACTCCGGGACACCCTGCTCTCGGCCGGTACCGGAGATCAGCCCAGCCTCGAGATACGAGACCGCGTACGCGGCCACAAGTGTTGCCGCGCCGATGAGCAGAGCGCGGCCCCACGACGGGGGCGCGCGCAGCGCGAAGGTCTCGCGGAATGGGAGCCCGCGTGCGATCAGCAGGACGACGAGCAGCAGCACGGCGTCGATCGAGATCGCGAGGATCGCGCTCGAGTACAGGAAGAAGAAATCGGGCGCAAGACCGCCGAACCCGTTGAGCCGCAGCGCATAGCTCGGAAGGGCGAGGAAAAGGATGATGAGGGCCGCCCAGACGACGATCCGGACGGGGTGGAGCGGTCTGCTCAGGCCACGGCGTGCGCGACGCGGAGCGGTTCGAGCAGCGCGAGCGCGCGGTCCATCTCCTCGAGGGTATTGAAGTAGTTCGGCGATAGACGTATCAGACCGGGACGGTTGTCGCAGATGACACCGGCGGTGCGGAGCGCGGTCACCGCGGACGCGGGATCTGGGTGCTCGAGCGTGACGATCGGCGTGCGCTCGGTCGCGTCAGGCGGGCAGCGGATCGTCCAGCCCTGATCAAGGGCGCCGTCGACGAGCCGCTGCGAAAGGACCTTGTGCCGTTCGCGGACCTTCTCGATCCCGATCTCCGCGAGCAGCTCGAGCCCGGCGCGCGCCGCGTAGATCGCCGCGACCGCCGGCGTTCCGTACTCGAATCGCCGCGCACCCGTGCCGTAGTCCAAGTGCTCCACATCGAACGCGAATGGCTCCTTAACGCCCCACCAGCCGACCGCACTCGGACGAGCGCGCCCGGCGACGCTTCCGCGGGCGTAGAGGAACGCGATCCCCGGGCCGCCCATGAGCCACTTGAGCGTGCCGCCGACGAGATAGTCGATGCCGCTCGCGGTCACATCGAAGGGGATCGCGCCGATGGACTGGTATGCGTCGACGACAAGGATGGCGCCTTTGCGGTGGCAGATCTCGGCGAGGGCGCGTACGTCCTGGATCCAGCCGGTCGTGAAGTAGACGTGCCCGGTGCACACGGCGGCCGTGCGCTCGTCGACAGCGCGTTCGAAGAGCTCGAGCGGGACGCGCACACGGTCGGGGCTCCGAACGAACTCGACGCGTGCGCCCCGGTCCGCCACCGCAAGGAAGGCGTGACCGTCGGTCGGAAAATCGAGATCGGACACGACCACCTTCGGCCGCTTGGCATAGTCGAACGTGCTCGCGATGCCAACCAGACCCGCCGACACGTTGGGTTCGATCGCGATCTCGTCGATCGACGCGCCGAGCACGCCCGCGAGGTCTGCGCGAAGCGCTTCGTACTCGCCGATCCAGTTGTCGTACCAGGCGCGCCCGCCCTGGTCGGTCCACTCCGCCAGGAACCGCTCGACCCGCGCCCGTCCACGGCGGTGAAGAGGCGTCAACGAGCAGTTGTTCAGATAGTTGAACCGCTCGGTGATCGGGAACTCCGCGCGCCAGGCCTTCTCGTTCTCTTCCATCACCAGCCCGCCACGTAGCTCTCGCGCCGCGGGTCCGCGCCGCCTTCAAGTGTTCCCGTGTCGAGGCGACGGACCGCGCACACCCCCGCCGCGGCCGGCGAGAAGTCCGGAAGCATGCGGATGACGTGCCCGCGGCGTGCGAGACCCTCACGCACCTCAGGTGAGATCCGACCCTCCACGGTCAGTACCCCGGGCTCGTATGCGTGCGGGTGGAATGTCCACGGGAACGAGCGCGAGATCACCCGCGGCGCCTCGATCGCGGCCTGCGTATTCATCCCGAAGTCGACGATGTTGCACACGACCTGGACCATCGCCTGGCACTGCGCGTCCTCGCCCGGGCATCCGAACGGCATGAGAGCGCGACCCTCCTTCATGAGCAGGGCCGGATTCGGTGTGAGGCGCGGTCGTTTCCCCGGCGCGATCGCGGACGGATGCCCGGGTGTCGTCCAGAGCTGCGCGCCGCGCGTGGACACGATCATGCCGAGACCGCGCACGAGCGGAGCTCCGAGTCCCGGATCGGATGGCGTCGCGGCAAACGCGTTGCCTTCGGCATCCATCGCGCACGCGAACGACGTGTCCGGCGCACCCACGCCCTCGGCGACGCGCGGGCGATAGCCGCGAGGCCCGGCGCGCCCTTCGAAGCGCCACGGGTCCCCTGGCTCGGGTAGCTCGGGATGGGCGCGAGCATCGTCGATCAGCCCGCGGCGGATCGCCGCGTAGCTCTTCTCGAGAAGTCCCTCGATCGGGACGTCGACCTGCTCGGGGTCTCCGAAGAAGCCCTCGCGGTCGGCGGCCGCGAGCTTGAAGGCCTCGACGTAGCGATGGAAGAAGTCGAGAGTCCCCGGCCCCATCCCCGCGACGTCATAGCCTTCGAGCAGGTTCAGCGTCATCGGGACAAGCGGGCCCTGCGACCACGGACCGCACGCGTACACGTCGATGCCGCGGTACGACGACTGCACCGGGGCGTCGATGCGCACGCGTTGCGCGCGAAGATCTTCCCTGGTGATCGCGCCACCGGCCTCGCGCATGAAGGCCGCGATCTGTTCGGCTATGTCCCCCTGGTAGATGGCGTCGCGCGCGGCCAGGATCGCGTTCGCGCGCCCCTCGCCCTCGTGAGACCGCTCGATCGCCGAGAGTCGACGGAAGAGCGCGCCGAGATCCCGCTGGACGAGGATCTCCCCCACCCGCGGCGGCCTTCCGTTCGGCAGGAACACCGCCGCGCTCGTCGGCCACTCCCGCAGACGGTCCGCCAGCCGCTCGATCGCCACAGCCAGGCGCGGATAGACCGGAAAACCGTCGCAGAGCTCGATCGAAGGGGCGAGGATCTCGGCGAGCGAGAGGCGGCCGTGACGCGCGAGAGCCGTCAGCCACGCGTCCGCCGCTGCCGGCGTCACCGATCGAGCCACGCCGATCGGCATGTCGTCACCGTGCCTGGCGCGATAGGTCTCGAGATCGAGCGACGCTGGCCAGTGGCCGAGGCCGTCGATCGTCTCAGGGGCGTCCATCCCCGGCCGGAAGACGATGATCGGAGCGACACCACCGAAATCGGTGAGATGGCGCTCGAGAACGTTCAGGGCGATGCCGGCCGCGACGCCGGCGTCGATCGCGTTGCCGCCACGCTCGAACATACGCGTGCCGGCGAACGTCGCCAGGTAATGGCAGGAGCTCACCATGTGGCGCGACGCGAGAAGTGCGGGCCGGCCCTGGGTGACGGCGATCGGCGGATTGGTGCTCTCGATCGGGATCTCGCGCACGAACAAACTTTACTGGGTACGCTCGATCGATGCGGATCCTCGAATGGCGTGTTCCGCCGTACGACAACGGCACGTACATCGTGGTCGACGATCGTCGCGAGGCGCTCGTGATCGACCCGGCCATGGGCGAACGTCTGGTCATCGATGCGGCGCGAGAGCACGGTCTTCACCTGGTCGAAATCCTCAACACACATGGCCATCCCGATCACATCTACGGCAACGCGGCGGTCAAGGAGGCAACGCGGGCGCGCCTCGCGATCCACCGCCTCGATGAATATCGTCTCGGACCCAAACGGCCGCCGGCCTCGATCTCGATAACGATCCCGCCGTGCGACGCCGACGACCTCTTCGACGAAGGAACGCTGACCTACGTCGCCGATCTCTCGCTCACCGCGCTGCACACCCCTGGGCACACCGAGGGCTCGACATGCTTCTACTTCGAGCGGGAGAGCGTGCTGTTTTCGGGCGACGTCCTCTTCAAAGGAAACACCGGCCGATGGGATCTTCCCGGCGGAGACCGAGAGCAGATGGAACGGAGCCTTGAGCGCGTAAGCACGCTTCCCGGGAACACGAAGGTCTACCCCGGGCACGGCCCCTCGACAACGATCGGAGCGGAGCTGCCGAATCTTCGGCAAATGCGCGAGATCGGCGTCTTGCCCGGTCTTCGCGTGTGACACGCCTTCGGCTGGTCGCCGACCGCGACCATCCGGCCTTCGTGCGCACCAAAAGCGGCTACGAGATCACCCTGAAGGATCCACTTACACGCTGAGCAGGTCGGACAACGGCCGAGTCGCTGAGCGACGGCACAGAACGGCGTGACGGCCGTGTATTCGAGCGCGTTGAGGCGCTGGGGCCGGCACACGCGCAGCGAGGCATTTGAGCGCGCGAGAAGCAATGGCACATCCACAGGTTTCTAATCGGCGGGAGCTACAGCCCCGCTAGCTGATCCACCCGCGAGGACTCACCCGCCATCCGTAACCACATGCCAGTACGCGCTGGGCGAGGAGCGGCGGCCCGACCGACAGGTCGCCGCTCCAGTGCTACTCGGTGACGCCGAGGATGTTGAACCCGTTGTCCGCGAAGATCGTGTCGCCCGTCACGGCACGGGACCAATCCGATGCGAGGAAGACGGCGACGTTCCCGACCTCGTCCTGGGTGATGTTGCGGCGAAGCGGTGCCTTCTCGACCATGAGATCGCGTGCCTGCGAGACGCCGCGCACGGCGCTGCCGGCTAGGGTCTTGAGCGGCCCGGCGGAGATCGCATTCACTCGGACGTTGTGTGGGCCGAGATCCGCCGCGAGGTACCGCGTTTCCGCCTCGAGAACGGCCTTCGCCATGGCCATCGAGTTGTAGCTCGGCACGACGCGTTCGACCGCGTTGTAGGTGAGGCTCATGACAGATCCGCCTCCGGCCTTGTCGAAGAGGGGCAGTGCCGCCCGACTGAGCGCAACGAGTGAATACGCGCTGATGTCGATGGCCGTCTTCAGGCCGTCGCGGCTGATCTCGTGGAACCGGCCCTTCAGGTCCTCGATCGCCGCGAACGCGATCGAATGCACGAGGATGTCGAGCTTGCCCCACCTGCGATCGATCTCGGCAAAGAACTTGTCGATCTCCTCCTGTTTCGAGACGTCGCACGCGCCGACGGGTATGGACTCATGTTTCGGCAGCGTCGCGACCAGCTCCAGCACGTTGTCCTTCAGGCGGTCGTTCGGCCAGTTGAAGGCCAGCTCCGCGCCCTCGCGCTGGAACGCGGTCGCGATCCCCCATGCGATGCTGCGTTTGTTGCCCACGCCCATGACGAGCGCTTTCTTGCCCTCGAGCAGACCCATCGCCGTGAATCATCCCAGATGTCGAGCCTCGGCGTCGCGTGATTTGCTGCATCACGTCTGCAGCGAATTGAGATCGGCGGCGGTCAGGCGCATGAGAAATTCGCGATCCGGCTCACCCGGAACGGTGACTTGCTTCAGCGGTCGGAATCCGGCTTTCTCGTACGCGCGGATCGCCGGTGTGTTGTTCACCGATGGCCCGATCACGCACACGTCGATGCGGTGAAATGGGAACGCCACGTCGCGTAGGAACGCGCGGATCATCGGCGGACCATGACCTCGCCCGATGAGCTCCGCCTCGCCGATGAATAGATCGACACCGATGGCATCCTCGCCGAGCGCCAATGCCTCGGCGTACTCGGGCGAGTCCGCGATTCGGTAGTGTTGGAACATCCCGGCGGGCCGTGTGTCGATCAGCGCGAGATAGCGGTACGTCGGGTCTTTTCCCTGGATCGCGTCCCGGTATTCCTGGATCTCCGCATCTGGATAAGGCATCTTGCCGCCGTCGTTCCACCAGCGTTCGACATGGGGCTCGAGGAGCCAGCGACGGACGAGATCCAAATCGTCTTCACGCAGCGGCGTGAACGCGTATGCCACACCGAAATCATGGGGGCTAGAGTCAGCCCCGTGACCAGCGCCGCCGCGGCGGATCTGAATCGCCGGCGCGGCGAGTACGGCATCGACGCTCCCTACGTTCCGCTGTGGATGGGAGTCGGGTCCGTCGTCGCATTCGCGGTTTTCTTCATCGGTTCTGCGCTTTCCATCCCCGTCCTGGCCGCAATTGCCCCGAACCTCGGGCTCGCCTTGGCCGCGAGCGTGGCTGACTATCTCTACGCGTCGCGGTACGGGAAGTTCGCGGTGTGGAGAGACCTCCTGCTGTCCCTCGGCCTTCGGGGCGACGAGCGTGTTCTCGACATGGGCTGCGGGCGCGGGGCGGTCCTTCTAATGGCGGCCAGGCTCCTGCCGCGCGGTCGCGCCGAGGGCATCGACCTCTGGAAGACCTCGGATCAGTCAGGAAACGCGCTCGAGGTCACGAAACGCAACGCGGAGCTGGAGGGCGTCGCGGATCGAGTGGATCAGCGGACCGGCGATATGCGCGCAGTGCCCTTCAAGGACGAGTCCTTCGATCTGGTTCTCAGCAATCTGGCGATCCACAACATCGCGGATGCTGCCGGTCGCGCAAAGGCGATCGACGAAGCGATACGCGTACTCCGGGGAGGCGGCCGCGTCCTCATCGCGGACATCAACGCGACCCGCGAGTACGAAACGCGGCTGCGAGAGCGCGGGATGGTCGACGTCGAGCGCCGCTCGCTCGGACCGCGGATGTGGTTTGGCGGACCGTGGGTCGCTGCCTCTCTCGTGCGGGCACGCAAGCCTTCTAGCTAGTTCAACCGCTGCGGACGGTCATCGTCGTCGACCCTGCGGCCACGCCAGTACCTGATCTCGCCGCGCCGTCCGCCTCCGGGCCGCGGGCGACCTTGGCCTTGCGTGAGGAAGTACGCGACCGCTCCGAACACAAAGCCGACCAACGTCACGTCGCTGAACAACTCAAGCTGGTAGGCGATCGTCTCGCCCGCGGCCGCGACGAGACAGATGAACAAGAGTCGCCAGATGGCTTGGGTCATGATGGGCCGTTCCGTGGCAAGAACGACGCCTCTTTCGCCCAGGCACCGCATTCCGCGAGCTCGTCCTTGGTGACCCAGCCGCTTCGAACCGCGAGACGCAGCTCATCACGAAGAGTGGTCTCGAGCATCTCGGGACCGTCCGTATTGAACGAGAACCGGACCTTGTGTCTCTTGAACACAGCGATGTACTCGCCGAGCTCGTCGGCGTCTTTGACGACTTTCGAGTCAAGGTTGGACGAGGGGCAGATCTCGAGAAGGACGCCCCGCTCGGCGAGCCGCTTGCACAGCGCCGCATTGCGCGCCGCGTGGATCCCGTGGCCGATCCGGTCGGGTTCGAGGTACTGGAGCACCTCGTCGACGCTCTCCCAATCTTCGTCCTCGCCGGCATGGACGGTAACCCCGAGCCCCGCCTTGCGGGCTCTCTTGAGGAGGGTTGCGTAGTCGCGGTAGTGGAACTCTGGATTCTTTCCGCCGGCGATGTCGATGCCGATGACGCCACGGTGGCGGTACGCGATCGCCTTTTCGACGAGGATCGAGTTCAGGGTTTGATCGAACGTGCGATCCAAACAGAAAATGAGCCCGGCTTTCACCGGGTAATCGAGAAGGGCACGATCGAGGCCGCGGATGGACGCATTGATGATGTGGTCGAGGTCGCGTTCTCCGCCGCGATTCCGTTTCATAGGATTGTAGCGAAGCTCGAGGGTCGTAATGTTCGCCTTGCGGTAGGCGCCACCGACCACCTCGTAGACGGACTGTTCGACCGCCAGCGGGCTCGATTGGATGAGCTCGGTCCAGTGGTAAAGCGCAAGAAAGTCTTCGAACGATTTCTTCGCTTGCTTGCGCACCGTGATCAGATCGACGAACTCCCAGTAGTCCTTGGTCGGCAAGCGAATTCCCTGGTCATGCGCAATTCCCCACATCGCCGCCGGATCGACGGCGCCGCCAAGATGGACGTGGAGCTCCGTCAATTCATCCCCAAGGGGGTGTGGCATGCTCGCGAAGGCTAGCTGACCTCGCGCTCGCGCCTTCTGGCGGGCGCTCTAGGTGTTGACGACCCGCAACGTGAATCTAAGCGGCTCTCCGGCGAAGTCATACGTGACCTCCCAGCAGCCGGCTTTGGCGAAACTGATGGAGCTCCCAAAGTTATCGCTGTTCATGGCGCCGATGCGGGAGGGCGCGGCACCATCCTCAAGGCGCCGCCCTGTAATCGTGATCTGCCCGCTCCGGAGGGCCATCGCGTAAAGCTTGGAGTATTTGCGCTCAAAGACGCCGTCATTCGGCAGGCTGACCCAGAGTGCATCGTTTCCTATCCAGTTCTCGCCAGCGGCCCAGGCCTCGCGCGACGGCGTCGCGGTTGGTTGCGGTGACATCCCAGCAAATATCGCGTCCATCACCCTTTGGGGCGGAACCATCCGCACGATCGTCGGCTGGCACTCGACCGCGGTAGGCGATATGGACGGTGACGGCGTCGCCGAGCTAATCGGGCCACACGCCGCGAAGGCGGCAGCAACGAGTATTCCGAGTCGCATCGCCAGGATTACAGCGCCTTGGAACCTCCGGTTCCCTGGCACAACCGCTCAGCCAGTCAGCTCTAGCTGCCTTGCTCCCTTGTGGGCGGCCTTCGGACCCGGCGGCGGCGGCGCGGCCGCGAAGGTGCGCCTTCGGGGTGATCGCGCCAGACGATATGCCCGTCGTCGTCGGCGGAGGCGATCTGGACAAGGCGGTCCCAGAATTCGGCGCGCCGGATGTCTTGCTCGGCTTGTTCGCGGCTCACATCGCGCTCGAGCATGACGTCGCAGTCGTAGGGCGAGCCGACGACCTTCCAGCCATTCTCGGTGAGCTGGTCGAGCAGGTAAGCGATCTCGGTGAGGCGCTTCGGCGTCTCGGCGACGTACTGCCGGAGCCATCCGGAATACGTGCGCTTTCCGCGATCGGCTCGATCGAGCTCGTCGCGGACCGTTCCGAACACGTGGATGAGGATGTACGTCGGCGACGACGCCACGTGCGGGAGTTTAGCCGCGCTCCTCGACGAAGCGGTAGCCGCCGTCGGAGTCCTTTGCGATCACGACGAGAGCGCCGTTCTTGAAGCCTGTCTGTCCCTTCAGCGCCTGGCAGATCAGGTGGTAGTGCTCGTGCTCGGGCGGCACGCATTCGCAGCGCTCACTCTTGATCTCCGCGTCGAAGCGGCGCGCGCCGATGCGCAGCGCCACACGCTCGCCGGGTCCTGGGAAAAGCTTCCAAGCGTCCTTGGTGATCAGGATGCGGGTCTTTCGAACGTCCTCGCCGCTAAGCCGGTGTCGATAGGTCGATCGGGAAACACTCATCTCTGCACATATTTTCGCATGAAACGCGCCCGTCTGCTCGCACCGAAACGGGCTTGTCCGCTTGACGCGCGTGCTAGGGGTCGTCCGCCACAGCGGCGTCGGGGTCGTCCAGAAAACGGGCGAGGTGCACCACACGCGCGTTCGAGCGGGCGGCGCGCAGACCGGCGCCTATCTGCAGCATGCACCCCGGGTTCGCGCTGACGATCACATCCGGCGACGCCTCGAGGATCTTGCGCACCTTGTCCTGCTGGAGCTGCCGCGAGATCTCGGGATGGGTCAGGTTGTAAATGCCAGCGCTTCCGCAGCACCGCTCGGCATCGTCGATGTCGATAAGGACCACGCCTTCGATCGCCCGCAGGAGTGCCCGAGGCTGCGCGCGGATCCGCTGCCCGTGAGCGAGATGGCAAGCATCCTGGTACACGACGCGGATCGTCCGGCGAGTGCGGACCGGAACCGGTTTCGCGACCTCGCTGATGTCCCTCACGCGAGCCGCGAACGCTCTGGCGCGGTCCGCCCAGAACGGATCGCCGGCGAGGACGTGTCCGTAGTCCTTGAGATGCGCGCCGCAGCCGGCGGCGTTGACGACGACCTTCCCTTCGCTCCCCGAAAAGGCATCGATGTTGAGGCGCGCGAGCTCGCGCGCGCGTTTCCCATCGCCGGCGTGCGCGTGCAGGGCGCCGCAGCAGGTCTGCTCCCCGGGGACGCTGACGACATGTCCCTGGCGCTCGAGGAGACGTACGGTGGCGCGCTCGGTATCTCCGAAGGACTCGCGCATGATGCATCCCGCGAAGACGCTGACGTCGGCGCCTTCACGGTCGACACCGCGGAAGGGCGCGCCCTCGGCAGGAGCCGCGAGGGAGGACGCCCAACCGAGCCGCCCGGGCAACCGAGCTGCAAGACGCGCGAGACCCAGCCGCGCGCCGATGTCGGCGAGACGTGCCGCGAGTGCGAGGCGCCGTGGGCGCGCGACCGTCTCGAGCGCGGTACGCGCGAACGCCCCGCCGTCGTCCCGCTCCCGGAGGACCTCGCGCGCGCCCTCCATGATCCGACCGAACGGCACACCCGACGGGCACGCGGTCTCACACGCGCGGCACACCAGACACGCTTCGAGATGCTCGACGGTCGTATCGCTCGGCGCGGCCGGGCTCGCGACGACCATGCGGATCAGCTGAATGCGTCCGCGCGGCGAGTCCGCCTCGTCGCCCAGCACCCGGTACGTGGGGCAATCGTTCAGGCAGAGGCCGCACGAGATGCACGTCGCGAGATCCTCGGAGCTGACGTGGCTGGAAGAGAGAGCGATGTCCCTAGCATACGGACGATGGCGATCGGCACCGCGAGCGTCGCAGCGCGATTGCGTGAGGTCGTCTCGAGCGACCACGTGATCGACGATCCCGCGACGCTGCTTCCCTACTCGTACGACGCCTCGTTTTGGTCACTGCGACAGCGACGCACTCCGAGCGCCGTCGTCGTGCCCGAATCGACCGCCGAGGTCGTCGCGGTCGTCCGCATCGCGAATGAGACCGAAACGCCGCTCGTGCCGCGCGGGGCCGGGACCGGGCAGACCGGCGGCGCAATCGCGCCCGAAGGCGGCATCGTCATCTCGTTCGCGCGTATGCGCGCGATCGTCGAGATCGACCGCCGCAATCTGCAGGCGATCGTCGAGCCGGGTCTCGTGTACTTCGATTTTCAGAGCGCCCTCGCCGATCAAGGCCTCTTCTTCCCGCCCGATCCGGGAAGCGGCCGGGCGTGCACGCTCGGCGGGATGGCCGCGAACAACGCGAGCGGACCGCACGCCGTCCGTTGGGGCACGACCTCGACGTACGTGCTCGGCGCGGAGGTCGTCCTGGCGGATGGGTCGGTCATCACCACCGGCGGCGTCCATTCGAAGGCGCTCAAGTCCTCGAGCGGGATCGACCTCACGAAGCTCTTCGTCGGATCGGAGGGCACGCTCGGCATCTTCACGCGCCTGCGGTTGCGCGTGCAGCCCCGGCCGCCGGCCCGCGCCGTGATCCTCGCGGGCTACCGCGCTCTCGAGGACACCGTCGCGTCGCTCGACGATCTCTTCGAGGCGGGGATCCTTCCGTCCACGGCGGAGCTTCTCGACAAGAGCGCGGTCGACGCGCTCCAGCTCTGGCGTCCCGAGCTCGAGCTACCCGAGGGCGAGGCCGTCCTCTTTATCGAGGTGGAGGGCACTCCCGAGCAGGTTGCCGCCAACGTGCGCTACACGGATGGCATCGTTCGCAAGCGCGCGACCGTGACGCGCTTCGCGGAGGATGAGAAGGAGATCACGCGACTGTGGGCCGGGCGCAGCGGGCTCGCCGCTGCGACCGCCCTTGCGCATCCGGGAAAGCACCGCATCTTCGCGGGCGAGGATCTCGCCGTGCCGCTTTCGGAGATCCCGCAGACGGTGCGCCGGGCGCGCGAGATGGGGGCCGAGCTCGGGATCGCGGTCGTGTTCTACGGGCACTTCGGTGACGGCAACGTGCACTCGGCGATCCTCGTCGACCCCGAGAATCCCGACGAAGTCCGTCGCGCGGACGAGCTCGCGGACCGGTTGCATAAGCTCGCGATCGAGGTCGGCGGCACCGTCACCGGGGAGCACGGCACAGGCGCGGTGCGCGCTCGCTACATGCGGGCCGAGCACGGCGACGCACTCGACGTGATGAAGCGGATCAAGAACGTGATGGACCCGAAGGGTTTGCTGAACCCGGGAAAGCTCTACGGCCCCTAGAAGTACCCGTAGTCCGTGAAGACGAGTCTCAGGAACGCGAGCCCGCACAGCGCGATCAGCAGGATCCGGTGGGTCAAGATCGCTCGCGGATTCT
>Ga0209807_1000234_pt1 | contig 24747 bp, 25 predicted proteins | sample GraSoiAngelo_154_FD_186168 | JGI IMG/M metagenome (GOLD analysis project Ga0209807, IMG submission 186168) | Grasslands soil microbial communities from the Angelo Coastal Reserve, California, USA - 14_1009_13_20cm (SPAdes) (version 2) | ecosystem: Environmental > Terrestrial > Soil > Grasslands ... | reverse complement strand
TGCCCAAGATCAAGGATCGGATCCTCGAGTACATGGCCGTTCGCAAGCTCGCTCCGGGCCTGCGCGCGCCGATCCTTTCATTCGTTGGCCCGCCCGGCGTGGGCAAGACGAGCCTTGGCAAGTCCATCGCGCGAGCGATGGGCCGCAAGTTCATACGCATGTCCCTCGGCGGCATACGCGATGAGGCCGAGATCCGCGGCCACCGGCGCACCTACGTCGGCGCGCTACCGGGCCGCATTCTCCAGAACATGAAGACGGCCGGCGAGGTGAACCCGGTGTTCATGCTCGACGAGATCGACAAGGTCGGCGCGGACTTCCGCGGCGACCCGAGCTCGGCACTCCTCGAGGTCCTTGACCCGGAGCAGAACAACTCGTTCAGCGACCACTACCTCGAGGTGCCGTACGACCTCTCGAAGGTCATCTTCATCACGACGGCGAACGTCGAGGACACGATCATCCCGCCGCTCCGCGACCGCATGGAGATCATCCGACTCCCCGGTTACACCGAGGACGAGAAGATGCACATCGCGAAAGGCTTCCTCCTGCCGAAGCAGCTGAAGCAGCACGGTCTCGAGGAAGGCAAGCTCGTGATGGGCGACGACACGCTCCTCCGGCTCATCCGCGAGTACACGCGCGAGGCCGGCGTCCGCAACCTCGAGCGGGAGATCGGGACGATCAACCGCAAGGTCGCGCGAGCGATCGCCGAGGGCAAGGCCCAGACGGTCGAGGTCAAGCCTGAGGACCTCACGACGTACCTCGGTCCCGAGCGGTTCGACTACGGCCTCGCCGAGAAGGAAGACCAAGTCGGCGCGGCCACCGGCGTTTCGGTGTCCGAGCACGGCGGCGACGTCCTCACGGTCGAGGCGACGATCATGGACCAGGGATCCAAGCAGGAGGAGTTCGTCCTCACCGGCCAGATCCAGAAGGTCATGGAAGAGTCGGCCATCGCGGCGCTCAGCTACGTGCGGGCGCACTACGCGGAGCTCGGCGTGCCGAAGGGCTTCTTCAAGGACCACGCCATGCACATCCACGTCCCGGCGGGGGCCATCCCCAAGGACGGTCCGTCGGCCGGCGTGACCATGGCAACCGCGATCGTGTCGGCACTCACCGGCCGGAAGGTCCGCAAGGACGTCGCGATGACCGGCGAGATCACGCTCCGTGGACTCGTCTTGCCCATCGGCGGCGTCAAGGAAAAGCTTCTCGCGGCGCACCGCGCCGGGATCAAGATCTTCCTCATGCCGAAGAAGAACAAGAAGGATCTCGTCGATGTACCGCAGGAGGTCATCGACACGGTCGACATCAAGTTCATGGAAACGATCGACGAGGTGCTCAAGGCGGCGCTGTTGCCCGGACCGAACGTGACCCCCGCGCAGATCGAGGCGGCACGTCCGAGCATCACGCCGTCCGCGCCAGCGCACTAATTTCCGGGGGCGGAACCGATGCCGGTCGAGTACAAGGACTACTACAAGACGCTGGGCGTTCCGAAGAACGCCTCGACCGACGACATCAAGAAGGCCTACCGGAAGCTCGCGCGCCAATACCACCCGGACGTCAACAAGAAGGCGGACGCCGAGCGGCGCTTCAAGGAGATCAACGAGGCTCACGAAGTCCTCAGCGATCCCGACAAGCGAAAGCGATATGACACGGTCGGACCCGAGTGGGAGCAGTTCGCGCAAGGGCGCGGACGTCCCTCGGGGACCGGCGGCTTCCAGTACGTGTACACGGGACAGCCCGGCGAAAACCCGTTCGGCGACGATGCGAGTGGGTTCTCCGACTTCTTCCGCACCCTCTTTGGACAGGCCGCGAACGGCGGGTTCGCCGACGCGGACGATGTGTTCGGTCGCACACGTACGCGGACGCGATCGCGCGCCAGACAGGGCGAGGATGTCGAGGGCGAGGTGGAGGTCAGCCTGCCGGAGGCCTACAAGGGCACCGAGCAGGTGATCCAAATTTCTCGAGAGAACGGCGGGCCGCCCAGGCGACTCACCGTCAAGATCCCGCCGGGGGTGAAGGACGGGCAGCGGATCCGCCTTGCGGGGCAGGGGAATCCCGGCGTGGGCGGAGGTCCGGCCGGCGACGCGTACCTCCGCGTTCGCGTGAAGCCGCATCCTTTCTTCACGCGCGATGGGGACGACCTCCGCGTCGACCTACCGGTCGCGATGCATGAAGCGATGCTGGGTGGGGAGGTTACCGTGCCCACGCTCAAGGGTCGGGTCACACTTCGTATCCCGCCCGAAACGCAGAACGGGCGCACCATCCGTCTCGCCGGCCAGGGGATGCCCCGCGCGGGCGGCGGCCACGGGGATCTCTACAGCACCGTCAAGGTCGTCATGCCCACGAAGCTCAACGAAAAAGAGCGCGAGCTCGCGCGCGAGGTTGCTACGGCGCGCAGCGGGGAGAACGTCAGGAGCCATCTCCTCTAGGAGGCGAGCGGTTCCGGATTGAAGGTACTCAGTGATAGATCCAAATAAGCTCACGGAAAAGTCGCAGGAGGCGCTTCTCGCCGCGCAGCAGAAGGCGCGCGACGAAGGCCACGCGCAGCTCGACGTCGAGCACCTCGCGTCCGCGCTGGTTGACCAGGCCGGCGGCATCGTGCCGAGTGTCCTGACCGCGCTGGGCGTCCAGCCGGCGCAGCTCTCGTCCGCGCTCGCGACCGAACTGCAGCGACAACCGAAGGTCACGGGCAACGTGCAGCTCTCAGCCTCGGCGCGGCTCGGGCGCGTGTTGCAGCAGGCCCAGAAGGAAGCGCAGAGCCTCGGCGACGAGTTCGTCTCGACGGAGCACCTCCTTCTCGCGATGAGCGAAGACCAGGGGTACACGGGTCAAGCCCTGAAGCGGCTCGGCGTGACGCACGAGCGCGTCCTCAACGCGCTCAAGGACGTTCGCGGCAATCAGCGCGTCACCGACCAGAACCCCGAGGGCAAGTACCAGGCGCTGGACAAGTACGGCCGCGACCTCACGGACCTGGCGCGGAAAAACAAGATCGATCCGGTGATCGGCCGCGACGAGGAGATCCGGCGCGTCATCCAGGTCCTCTCGCGACGCACCAAGAACAACCCCGTGCTGATCGGCGAGCCCGGCGTCGGCAAGACCGCGATCGTCGAGGGGCTCGCGCAGCGCATCGTGCGCGGCGACGTGCCCGAGGGGCTGAAGGACAGGCGCGTGTTCGCGCTCGACATCGGGTCGCTGCTCGCCGGAGCGAAGTACCGCGGCGAGTTCGAGGAGCGCCTCAAGGCGGTCCTGCAGGAGATCGCCAAGAGCGAGGGCCAGATCATCCTGTTCATCGACGAGCTGCACACTGTCGTCGGCGCCGGAGCAGCCGAGGGAGCCGTCGACGCGGCGAACATGCTGAAGCCGATGCTCGCGCGGGGCGAGCTCCACACCATCGGCGCGACGACGCTCGACGAATATCGCAAGCACATCGAGAAAGACGCGGCGCTCGAGCGGCGCTTCCAGCCGGTGTACGTGGGGGAGCCAACGCTCGAGGACACGATCTCGATCCTTCGCGGCTTGCGTGAGCGGTACGAGATCCACCACGGCGTGCGCATCCAGGACGCCGCGCTCGTCGCGGCCGCGACGCTCTCATCCCGCTACATCACCGACCGCTTCCTGCCCGACAAGGCCATCGATCTCGTCGACGAGTCCGCGTCGAAGCTGCGCATGGAGATCGACTCGATGCCGGCCGAGCTCGACGAGGTGGAGCGTGCGGTCTCGCGCCTGGAGATCGAGCGCGAGGCGCTCAAGAAAGAGACGGACGCAGCTTCGAAGGAGCGCCTGGGCAAGCTCGAGCGAGAGCTCGCCCACGCCAAGGAAGAGGCCAGCGTGCTGCGCGCGCACTGGCAGCAGGAGAAGGCCGCGATCACGGAAATTCGGGAGAAGCGGCAGCAGCTCGAGGCAGTCCGCGCCGACGTCGAGCGCGCCGAGCGCGCCGCGGACTATGCGAAGGCGGCCGAGCTCAAGTACAGCACCGTCTCCAACATCGAAAAAGAGATCGCGAGCGCCGAGAAGCGGCTCGCGGAGCTACAGAAGAATCAGAAGATGCTCACCGAGGAAGTGACGCCCGAGGACATCGCCGACGTCGTCGCCAAATGGACCGGCATCCCGGTCACGAAGCTCCTCGAGGGCGAGGTCGCCAAGCTCCTGCGGATGGAGCAGAACCTGCACCAGCGCGTCGTTGGCCAGGAGGAAGCCGTGACGGCGGTGGCGAACGCGGTGCGTCGCGCCCGCGCCGGGATGCAGGACCCCAACCGTCCTCTCGGCTCGTTCCTGTTCCTCGGTCCGACCGGTGTCGGGAAGACACTGCTCGCGAAGGCCCTCGCCGAGTTCCTCTTCGACGACGAAAAGTCGCTCGTGCGTCTCGACATGTCCGAATACATGGAGAAGCACACCGTGGCGCGGCTCATCGGCGCGCCACCCGGCTACATCGGTTTCGAGGAGGGCGGCCAGCTGACGGAAGCCATACGGCGGCGCCCGTATTCAGTCCTCCTGCTGGACGAGATCGAAAAGGCGCATCCAGACGTCTTCAACGTGCTCTTGCAGATCCTCGACGACGGCCGCCTCACCGACGGCAAGGGCCGAACCGTCGACTTCAAGAACGTCGTGATCATCATGACGAGCAACGTCGGCTCGACATTCATCACCGAGCTCGCGGAGCAGCAGGACCTCCTCCGCAAGCGCGTTATGGACGCGCTGCGCGGCCAGTTCCGGCCCGAGTTCCTGAACCGCGTCGACGAGATCGTCATCTTCAAGAACCTCGTGACGCAGCAGCTCATGGAGATCGTCGAGAAGGAGACACGGATCCTGGCGCGGCGTCTCCTGGAGCGGAAGATCACCCTTGAGCTATCCGCCAACGCGACGTCGCTCATCGCCAAGGAGGGCTTCGACCCGGTCTACGGCGCGCGCCCGATCAAGCGCACGATCCAGCGGCTCATCATCGACCCGCTCGCGCAGAAGGTGCTTTCCGGAGAGTTCAAGGAGGGCGACACCGTCTTCGTCGATGCGCAGGACGGCAAGGTCGTTTTCTGGAGCGAGCAGTACGCACAGCAGAAAGCCGATGAGACCTCTCCTAACGGCGGCCGCGTGCCCGCCGCCGCGGGCGGTCGGAGTAGAAGGGCGAACTAGAGACCCCTCCGGCACACCGTGCGCGTGGCCGGATGACACGCTTTGCGCGTGGGGCGGTTTGCGCTACTCGGCCTGGCGCTTCTGCTGGCCGGGTGCGGTTCGCACGCCGAATCGGGCAGCTTGACCGTCGATCCGCTGGCGGCTCTCGAGCAGAATCCTCAGGCAGCCCTCGCCGCCGCGAAGCACCCGACGTACAAAGCGACCTACGAGATGAACATCGGCTCGCTCCTTCCGCAGCAATCGGCGGCGCCGGCAAGCATCACGGGCACGCAGACGTATGTCGCGCGGCCGCCGGACTTTCGCTGGGAGTTTGCGGCAATGGAACGCGTTCAGTTCCGGATGGTCGTCATTCTCCACGGGTCGGACGCATTCATCTGCGTCGACGGCGCCAGCGCCGGCTGCTACTCGATGCCGATCGTGTACACGCAGCAGATGCTGGACTCTCTGAAGGTCTCGCCGCTCGACTCGATGCTTACGGCAACGAAGGATATGGACGTGACGGTCCTGCCGCGCGAGCGGATCGCAGATCGTGATGCGGCGTGCTTCCGGTGGCGACCGCGGCCGACCGCACCCGGCTCGCCGTCGCCGACCTCGTTGAACTCGCTGCTCGGGCAGCTGGGCGACCTGAAGCTCGAAGCCTGCTTCGCCGCGGATGGCGTGATGCTCCGCACGCTCACCTCGGCAGGTGCGTTGTTCAGTGTCGAGCAGCGCGCGACCAGCGTCACCGCGACCGTGACCGATGCCGACTTCACGCTGCCGTATCCGTTGACGACCGCGCCGTTCCCGATCCCGACGTCCGCGCCAATCGCCCCGCAGACCCCACGGCCGACCCCGACCCGCTGACGCACTGATTTCGGGTCGGGCGCGATATACCGGAGTGGTGAGACGGTGTCTCGTCGTGCTCGCGATCGTCCTGGCATCGTGCGGCGGGACAACCGCGCCGCCTCCGTCCTCGTCGCCTGCCGTCGCTGCGACCGCGAGCCAGTCCGCGGCGTCGCCGACCGCCTCGCCGACGCCTTCGCCGACGATACGGCCGATCGTCGCGGTGCTCGAGGGCATCGATCCCGCGAGGCTGAACGACCACATGGTCGCGCTCGCTTCATTCGGCTCGCGTGACGTGCGCAACCCGGATCATGCGAAGGCCGTGGCGTATCTCAAGGAACAGCTCGGCGCGATCCCCGGCGTCACGGTGCGGTCGCACTTCGGCACGTACCAATCGCTTCCGCTCGAGAACATCCTCGCGTTCATCGACCCGCTTGGCCCGGCGCCGGACCAGGGGTGGGTCATGATCTGCGCCCACTACGACTCGATCGCGAGCTTCCAGCCAGGATGGACGCCCGCGAAGGCGGCGACGATGGCCGCGCCGGGTGCGGACGACAACGGAACGGGTACCGCAGCTCTTCTGGAATACGCGCGCGTGCTCGCGCAGGAGCGCTTTACGCTCCGGCAGCGGATCGTTCTCGCTTTCTTCGACGGCGAGGAGCTCTTCTTCAAAGGAAGCGCGTCGTACCTGGGCTCGCTCGATACGCCGTCGCCCTATGCCGCCGTGATCAATATCGACATGGTGGGGTTCAACCCGATCGCCGATCGGCTCGACCTCATCTATTACACGAACGGATCGGCTGCGCTTCGGGACCGAGTGATTTCCGCGAACGATCGCTACACGATCGGCGTAACGCCACTCGTGCCGCAGCTCGCGACGAGCGGCGCGACCATTCTCGATGCGGCGCCGTTCGGCCTCGCCGGGATCCCCGCGGTCGCGCTCGTGCAGCGGTACGGCGAGAACGACGCGACCTTTCCCGGGAACTACACCTTCCACACGGTGAACGACACGCCGGACAAGGTCACGAACAAGCGACTCTGGTTGAAAGCCGCGAAGCTCACGCTCGCGACTGCGCTCGAGCTCGCCCGCTAAGCGCCACCGCTGCGCGCCGAACACGCCACGACTTCCAGCTCCACGCTGCGCCGGCAATCGCGAGGATCGTCCATCCGACCCAGGACACGAGCACGCCGAACGCGACGTCAGCCCGGACCGTGATGGTCGTCTCGTCCTGGATCGCTGCCCAGCCCACGGCCGCGGCGCAGTACGGCATCCCGGCCGCGATGACGAGCACCCCGATAGAAGCCCAGAGCCGGACGGAACCGATTCGCATTCCGGCCGAGCCTAGGCAGCGCTCTTACGGGACGAGGCTCAAAGCGGAATAAATTCGGTGCAGGAACCGGCTCGGAACGGTCGCAAGCTTTCTCGTGTCGACGAACCCTGCCTCGCTCGCGAGGTCGCTCCATGTTTCAAAGGACAGCGGGTGGGGTACCCAGGTGTTGCCGCGGTCGCTGTCGTACTCCACCAGGATGAGCCGACCACCGCGCTTGAGGTAGCCCCGCACGAACGTGAGCACGCGTGTCTTGTCTTCGACGAAATGAAGCGAGTTCGCCATAACGATCCCGTCGAGGTCACTGAGCTCGAGGCGCCGCGTGAAGTCGGCGACCTCGACGCGTAGCTCGGCTTGCGGGACCGACGAGACGAACGCGGTTCGCAGCTCCGCCAGCGCGCCGCGGTCGCGGTCGATCGCGTGTATGACTCCGTGCGGGCCGATGAGGTCGGCAAGCGCGAGCGTGAAGGCTCCCGTGCCGGCGCCAAGATCGGCCCATCCGCCGCCCTCGCCTTGCGTGATGCCACGCGCCAGGAGCGCGACGTGGTCCTGATGGTTCACGACGACCCGAGCTCGCTCTCGCGCCAGCCGTCGGTCGAAAGCGCGAGGGTCACCGGTCCATCCGCCTCCAGTCTCACGAGCATCGTCGCGCCGAACCGGCCTTGACGGACTTCTATGCCGTTGCCGCGAAGAGCGCCGCAGAACGCGTCAAAGAGGCGCTTTCCGAGCTCGGGTGGCGCCGCCGCGGTGAAGTCGGGTCGGCGGCCGTGGCGAGCATCGCCATAGAGCGTGAATTGGGGCACCGCGAGCACCATCCCGCCGACGTCGGTGAGGGACCTTTGCATCTTGCCCGCCTCCTCGAAGATGCGTAAGCCGGCGATCTTGGCGGCAAGCCGTTCGCCGTCCTCGGGGCGGTCGTTCGCGCCGACCCCGACAAGAACCACGACACCGGATTTGATTTCGGCAACATGCTCTTCGACTACGTCTACGGTGGCGGACCGAACACGCTGAAGGATCGCGCGCGTTAGCCGCTTACCCCTAACTGGAGCGTCACTCCAACATCCAAGGGTTGTCGCCGCGGACTACGGTCTCGACCTCCGGCGCGGAGAGGTGGCCGGGAGTGAATACCGTCATGTTCTTGCCGAGCGGAAGGCGCGTGATGAACGTCACTTTCCCGAAGCGATAGCCGTGCTGAAAGAGGAACGTCGTGCCGTCGATCTCGAGTCTCTGCCGATGGGCTGTCGAGGTCGCCGGCACTTACGCCAGTATGTCCCTTAGAGATCCGGCCAAGGATCCTCGGGGAAGCCGAGGGTCGGAAGTCCCCAAGGATCCTCGGGGAAGGTCGTCGCGGGCACGTCGATGACGCTCGGAGCGGGATCGACGATGACGCTCGGAGCGGGATCGACGAGGACGGTTTGGGTCGGGTCGTCGGCAAACGCGACGGTTCCGAGCAGCCCGAGGCTCAGGATCGCCATGACGAGTGCTGTCAGCACACGCGAGCGGAACGGTCTCATCTCGTTCTCCCCACATTGTCCGCGCCGACAGCGGCCAGTATTGTTCCAGCAGTCTAGAGAATCCGGATCGTTGCGCGCACTGTCAGTTCGGTCTAGACAGGGGAGCGTCGGTGGCGAGTCTGCCTGAAGCAGTTCAGAAGCCGGTGACCTTGGGCGAGCGGGTCCGCGCCGCTCGACACGCCCTGGGATTGAGCCAGGCGCAGCTTGCCGGCGACGAGCTGACCAAGGGCTTTATTAGTCAGGTGGAGGCGGGACTCGTTCGTCCCTCCCTCCGCTCCTTGCAGGTCATTGCCTCACGGCTCGGCCGAAGCCTCGACTACTTCATCGGCGACGAGTCGCTGGCGGGCGCGAAGCGCCGCGTCTTCCACCGCCTCGCGGCGCAGGCCGCGATAGAACGCCGCGAGTGGGCTGCGGTCCGTCGGGAGGCCTCGTCCGCGCTGGCGCTGCAGCCGCAGGGGGGCGAGCGGGCCACGCTCCTCCGCTACCTGGCGACGGCTGATACGGCAGAAGGCAAGAGAGAACAGGCGTTCGAACGACTCGCCGAGGCCATGGCCCTGGTCGACGCGAACAGCGACGCGACGGAGCTCGCCCATCTGCTGCACGCCCGGGGCGTCTTGTACGTCGAGCATGGTCAGCTCGCGGCCGGCGCTGAGTCGCTCGAGGCCGCGCGCGATGTCATGGAGCAGCGCGAGATCACCGATCCGCGTCTCCGCGCGAGAACGCTCGTCCATCTCGGCACCGTCTACCGCCGGCTCCACCGCACGGTGAAGGCCCTCGCCACGTATGAACTCGCGCTCGCCGTGGCGTCGCGATCCAGTGAGCTTCGCCTCGCCGCGCAGAGCTACATGGGCGTCGCCGTTGCGCTCTACGACGCGGGCGAGCTTGACGGTGCGATCGGCAACTACCAGCGGGCACTCGGGCTGCTCGAGCGCGTTTCCGACACCGCAGTCGAGCTGTCCGTCATGCAGTCGCTCGCGACAGTGCAGTTCGAGCACGGCGACATGAACGCCGCACGTGAGACGGTCGATCGCTGCAGCGAGCGCGCCGCGCTCGCCGGCGATGTCCGTGTCGGCGCGATCGTCGACGTCCTCCGCGCGCGAATCACGCTCGCGGAGGGCGATTCCGAGAATGCGCTTCGCCTTGCCGAGAGCGCCGAAGCCCGCCTTGCCGATCTTGGCGACCACCGCCAGCAGGCCGACGCGCTGCGCGTCGGCGCCGCAGCCGCTCACGCGCGTGGCGACTTCGCGTCGTCCGACCAGGCGTACCGCAAGGCGATCGAAATGCTTGCTTCGATCGAGGATCACCCCGATCTATCGACGCTCGCCGCCGAGTACGCGCAAAAGCTTCGAGCGCGCGGCGATCTGGAGTCCGCATTCGCCTACCTCGAGCTCGCGCGCGATCCCGCCGCCTCGCGCCCGGCGTCCTGACCGCGTAGCGCCGTAGCATCGGGGGCGTGCCCCTCGATGCCCTCGCCGTCGGCAACGACGCCATCGCGAAGGTCCTCGACGAGATCGGCGACCTGATCGAGCTCAAAGGCGAGAACGTCTTTCGCGCGGTGACCTATCGAGCCGCGGCACGCTCGATCCGCGACCTGCGCGAGCCGCTCACGAAGCTCGTCCAGGAGCGCCGGCTGAAAGAGATCCCAAAGGTCGGATCGTCCGTCGGAGAAGCGATCGAGCAGATCGTCGCCACGGGCCGATCGAAGCGTCACGACGAGCTTCAGGCCGCCGTCCCGCCCGGTCTTCTGACGCTGTTGCGGGTGCCCGGCGTCGGCCCGGCCACTGCGCGGACCATCTACGACGGCTTGAAGATCACGACGATCGAGGAGCTCGAGGAAGCCGCGAAAGACCACCGCCTTCAGCAGCTTCCGAAGATCCAGGCGAAGACCGAGGAGAACATCCTCCGCTCGATCGCGGCCCTGAAGCAGCGCACCGGCCGCTCGCTGCTCCACGAGGCTCGGGCGGCCGCCACGACCGTGGTCGACTACCTCCGCGCGGAAACCGGTGTCGTCGAGATCGCGATCGCGGGCAGCCTCCGCCGCTACAAGGAGACGATCGGTGATGTCGACATCGTCATTGCGGGCGATGACGCGGCACCGATCTTCGAGGTCTTCGCCCGCGGGCCGACAGTCGAGCGCGTGCTCGCGCGCGGCGACACGAAATGCTCGGTCATCGTTGACCGAGGGCTGCAGATCGATCTGCGCGTCGTTCCCGCGCGTTCGTTCGGCGCGGCCCTTCTCTACTTCACGGGCTCGAAGGAGCACAACGTGCGCCTGCGCGGGCTCGCCCTCCGCCGGAAGCTCCTTCTAAACGAGTACGGCCTCTATCGCGTGGGTGCGGAGGCGCGCGGTCAGGAGATCGCGTCGGTCACGGAAGAGGAGGTCTACGCCGCCCTTGACATGGACTTCATCCCGCCCGAGCTCCGCGAGGATCGGGGTGAGGTCGACGCCGCCAGGGCGCATGCGCTTCCGACGCTGGTCGAGGTCGCACAGATACGTGGCGACCTGCACACCCACACGAACTGGACGGACGGCCGCGATCCTCTCGCCGACATGGCGCGACGGGCTCGCGCGAAGGGCTACGCGTACCTCGCGGTGACGGACCACTCGCCGGGTCTCGGCATGACCAACGGCCTATCACCCGAGCGGATCGAGGCGCGGCTCGCCGAGGCCGCGCGCTTGAACGCAGAGCTCGCGCCGTTCCGCATCTTCGTCGGCACCGAGGTCGACATTCGCGCGAACGGCGCACTCGACTATCCGGACCAGCTTCTCGCGAAGTTCGACATCGTCAGCGCCTCGGTGCATTCATCGTTCGCGCAGACGCGCGATCAGATGACCGCGCGCGTCGTCGGCGCGATGCGTCACCCGCTCGTGACGGCGCTCTCGCACCCCACCGGCCGGCTTCTGGAGAAACGCGAGCCTCACGCGGTCGACCTCGACAAGGTCATAGACGCGGCGGTCGAGACCGGGACATGGATCGAAGTGAACGGCGGACCCGAGCGCCTCGATCTTCCGGATACGTGGATTCGGAAGGCGGTCGAGCGCGGCGCGACGCTCGTCGCGAACTCCGACGCGCACGCGATCGAGGAGCTCGATTGGATGGACCTCGCCGTGGGGACGGCGCGACGCGGTTGGGCGCCCCAAGGACGGCTCGCCAACGTGCGCGATCTCGACGCGATGCTCGCCTTACGGAAGAAGCGCTGATGCCGCGCGCTCGGTTCGTCGTGCGTGGCTCCGTGCAAGGCGTGAACTTTCGCGCGAGCACGGTGCGCGAGGCCCTGCGCCTTGCGATCACCGGTCGCGTGTGGAACAGCGACGACGGGTCGGTAGAGCTGGTCGCGGAGGGCAGCGGTGGCGCGCTCGCGTCGCTGCAGAGCTGGTTGAACGATGGTCCTCCGGGCGCGGATGTGACCGAGGTCTCCAGGACCGAGCTCGGCGGGAAACCGCGTTACGAAGGCTTCAACATCACGTGGAGCGCGCCAAGAGGCGATTAGCGGCGGCGCCTTCTTTTGCGTCCGGGCTTCGGAAAGTAGGCCTGACGGCGGCGCTCCCGTTCCCACGCGGCCTCGCGCGGCGGCAGGTACGTCCAGTAGAGGTACACGACGAGCGCGACGTTGGCGGCGATCGACAGCATGAGCACCCAGAAGGGCACGCCCTGCCGCAGGAGGACCAGATACCAGATGAGGAAGACGACATTGGTCCAGAAAGCCCAAGGTCGGACGCCGATCTCGGGAGGAGGCGTCGTTCGGCTCCGCCAGTTGTACCAAACGATGTTCGCGATGAAGGACACGACCACCGCGATCACTGCGGGCCAATAAAAACGGGATTCGCTGTTGAATGGCTGGAAGAAGCGATCAACGAAGTGCTGGGGATCGAACGGCATGGACTGGCTATACTAGTCGCGCTGCGAGCCCTCCTCTCTGTCTCTGATCGCACCGGACTCGACGCGTTCGCGCGCGGATTGCAGAACCTCGGATGGGAACTCATCGCCACCGACGGGACGCGGGCCGCGCTTGCCGCCGAGGGCATCACGTCGCGCTCGGTCGAAGACGTGACCGGCCAGCCTTCGCTTCTAGGGGGACGTGTGAAGACGCTCCACCCGAAGATTCACGCCGCGCTCCTCGCCCGCCGCGACGATCCGACCCATCGTGAGGAGCTCAAGCGCGAGGGCATCGAGCCGATCGACCTCGTCGCCGTCAACCTCTACCCCTTCGCGGAGCACGCGGCCTCGGGAAAGAGCGGCGGCATGCTGCTCGACCAGATCGACATCGGCGGCGCAACGATTCTCCGCGCAGCGGCGAAGAACTACGAGCATGTCGTGGTCGTTGCCCGGCCGGAGCGGTACGCCGCGGTGCTCGACGAGCTGAAGCAGCGGAGCAACGTCTCGCTCGAGACCCGTCGCGTGCTCGCCTCCGAGGCCTTCAGCCACACCGCCGCGTACGACGCGGCGATCGCATCCCGCTTCGCGAGCGAGGCGGGGGTGCAGTTCCCCGACGAGCTCACGCTCTCGCTCCGCAAGGTCCGGGACCTGCGCTATGGAGAAAATCCGCACCAGCAGGCCGCGATGTACGCGGTGCGCGGTGAGGACGGCGCGATGACGGCGATGCAGCAACTGCACGGCAAGGCCACGAGCTTCAACAACATGCTGGACATCAACGCGGCGTGGCGGGTCGCCATCGACTTCGCCCAGCCCACCGTCGCGATCATCAAGCACCAGAACCCGTGCGGCGTAGCGTCAGACAACGAGATCACGAAGGCGTACCGGCGCGCGTTCATATGCGACTCGGTCTCGGCGTTCGGCGGGATTGTCGGAGCGAACCGCATCGTGACGCGCGAGCTCGCCGAGGCCATGGAGGGGACGTTCTACGAGGCGATCATCGCGCCCGGGTACGAGGACGAGGCCCTGCCCATCCTTCGGCAGCGAAAGAATCTGGAGATACTCGCGGTTCCCGGCCACGCGATCGTCGGTGGACGCCTCGCGCGCAAGGACGGCGGCGCGTTCGATTACAAGCGCATCGCCGGCGGCATGCTGGTGCAGACGCCCGATGAGTCAGCAGCCGACGAGGGCAACTTCAAGGTGGCGACATCGCGCGCGCCCTCGCTAGAGGAATTGACCGATCTGCTGTTCGCGTGGCGCTGTGTGAAGCACGTGACCTCGAACGCGATCGTCCTCGCGAGGGGGCTCGCTACGGTCGGCGTCGGGCCAGGCCAGATGTCACGCGTCGTCGCGGTCGAGACCGCCGTACGTAAGGCGGGCGAGAACGCGCGGCTCGCGGTCATGGCCTCGGATGCGTACTTCCCGTTCCCTGACGGCATCGAAGTCGCGGCGCGCGCTGGCGTGACGGCGATCATCCAACCCGGCGGCTCGCTCCGCGACGCGATGATGATCGACACCGCGAATAAGAACCACATGGCAATGCTCTTCACGGGGCGTAGGCACTTCAAGCACTAGCGAAGCGCGCGTTCGAAGCGTTCGCGATGGTCGTCGAGATAGCCGACGTCCGTCAGGAACATCTCGCGCGGCCTATCCAGCTCGACGAGCCTTTGCATCCCGGGGTCGCCGAGGCGCGCCTGCTCTTCCACGAAGCGCGCGACATGTATGAGGCGCGCGCGGAGCGACGCGATCAAGTCGGATCGGTCTTCGAGGCCGTACGCGTCGCAGAAGACCCGGAGCCGCCGCGTTCGCTCGCGGATTTCGGGAATTGCGCTCGCCCCGGCGATGAGCGGAACCCAGCAGAACGACGCGTTCGCCACGTCCCAGATGCGCGGTCCCGGCCCCGCGAGATCCCAGTCCAGCGTCAGCGCGAACTGCCCGCCCCGGAAGAGCGCGTTCCACGGCGACCAGTCGTTGTGGCAGATGAGCTCGTGCGGCGATGGGCCGACGAGACGCCAAGTGGCGCCGGGCGACGGCGCAAAGCGGGCGACGAGGTCGTGATAGCGACGGAGCAGGCGAGCCGCGCCGATCATGTGATCTTCCCGAAACACGGAGTCGGGCAGCGGCACGGGAGTGCCGGCATGTGCTTCGCCGTTCAGGTACTCGAGGATCTCGCGGCCCTGCTCGTCCATGCCGCGGGCGCGCGGCGCGGGGAAGTTTTCGCTCTCGAGAAATCGCAGCAGCTCATGGACTGCCGGCGTCCACGGACCGGCGCGGCGACGGACAGTGTCGCCAACACGGACCGCGTCGTTCAAGTTTCCGCCCAGAGAGCGTTCTTCGGCCATAGGGAGCGAGGCTAACGCCAGCTCATCGCGCGCTAGTCTCGATCACGTGCTCGCCGTCGCGCCCGCGGATCTCGCAAAGCTGCCGTCTACGCCTGGGGTCTATCTCTTCATCGACGCGCGCGGGCATCTGCTCTACGTCGGCCGCGCGTCGAACCTGCGATCTCGTGTGCGGACTTACTGGAACGCCGGCCTCGACCGGACCGGACTACGTGGGATGGTCCGCCGGGTCCGGCGTGTCCTCGCCGCCCCGTGCATATCCGAGCATGAGGCCGCGCTGCTCGAACGGACACTTCTCGAGCGCCTCGACCCACCCTTCAATCGAACGACCGGTTTCGAAACGGTCGTCGGCGTTCGATTGAGCTCGACCCCACCAGGCATCGCGGCCGTCGTCGAGCTTGGTCCAAGAATCGATCGAGTCTTTGGGCCGTACCTCGGATGGGCGCCGACGTACGCGGCTGCGTCCGCGCTCACGCGGCTCTTTCCGGTGCACTTCTGCCGTCCTCCGGGAGAGTTGGACAGCATCGACCGAGACCTCGCTCGAATGCGCGGCGTCGGAGAGCACGATCTCGTCGAGCTCTCGCAGCGGGCGGCGAATGTATTGGATCGCGAGCGGTCCGCGGTGACAGACGCCGTCGACCGCGTCCGACGGGAGCGCGAGCACGCGTCGGAGCTGCGCCTCTACGAGCGCGCATCCGAGCTCCAACGTCAGATCGACGGAATTCTGTGGATCACGCAACGACAGGATGTAATGCGGCTCGGCGATAGCGGCGACCGGTGGGTCGCTGACGAATCGCGGATCGATGCGGTCGTCGCGGCGATCGGCTGACTCAGAATTGATGATGACCGTATGCGGCTCATGCCTTATGTGGCGTTTGCGATCGCCGCCGCTCTCGTGGTCGGCTATCTCGGGTCGCCGGGTCTAGTCGTCGCCGGAGTCTTCCTCCTCGCCGGGTTGGCGTCCGCCGCCGTCCTCCGCCGACGACGTTAAGCAAGCTCGATGTAGCGGAAGGCCTCTGCGGCGGGCATGTTCCAAGTCGACCCGGTGCTCTTCGCCCACCAGCGCATGCGCTCGGCAAAACCCTTGCGGCCGCCGACCTGGCTCTTGTGCGCTTTGAGCGCCGCGATCTTTCCGTCGATCGACCCCGAGATGTCGAACCAGATGTTGGGGTCGCGCGTTCCGAAGAGGAGCACGCGCGAGACGCGGTGGTGCTTGAGACCGCCGGTCAGCTGCTCGGGGAAGAAGAGGTGGTCCCGTGCGGCGATGACGCCGTCGAGCCCGCTCCATCCAGCGACGCGATGGTCCGGATGCACCTGGTAGTGACCCCACGGATCGTTCGTGAACACGACGTCGGGCTTGTGCTCGCGGATGGCCAGGCACACCTCGGCGCGCAGCTGCATCGTCCGCTCGAGCTCGCCATCCTGGTGCCCGAGGAAGACGAACTCCTTCACGCCGATCGCTTCGCCGGCCGCGCGTTGCTCGCGCTGCCTCGTTTCGGCCATCTGCTCCGGCGTCATCTTCGGGTCGTGCGTGCCCTTCTGGCCGCTGGTGATCACGCAGTACGTCACGTGCGTCCCCGCCGCGCGGATCCACGAGGCGAGCGTGCCGGAGCAGCCGAAGTCAACGTCGTCGGGGTGGGCGAAGACCGCCATCGCGCGCTTCGGGATCCCGAACGCCGGCGCCACTAGACGTTCACTTTGCGTTCGTCGAGTACGCGATCGTAGAGATCGACGATCCGGTCGCCGACGCGACGCCAGGTGAAGTGCTCGGCGCGGTCGCGCGCACCGTGCGCGAGGTGCATGCGGAGGCGCGCGTCGGTCAGGACCTGCGCCATGGCATCGGCGAGCGCCTGGTAATCGCCGGCCGGCACGAGGAGCCCCGACTTCCCGTTCTCGATCACCGTCTGCAGTCCGCCGACGCGAGTGCCAACCACCGGTGTGCCGCAGGCCATCGCTTCGAGTGCCACCAGTCCGAATGACTCTGTGAGCGACGGCACCGCACAGAGGTCCGCGGCAGCGTAGTAGAGGGCGAGATCTTCCTGTCCTCGCGAGCCGACGAACGAGACGTTCGACTCGAGCCGGTGCTCGTGCACGAGGCGCCGGAGTTCGAGGATCTTCTCGGTCTCTGGTGCGTCGTCACCGGGGTCAAGGGCACCGCCCACCACGAGGAGACAGATGTCGCTCCGCATGTCGGGATGACGCTGAAACAGCAGACCGAGCGCGCGTAGGAGAACGTCGATCCCCTTGATCTGCTCGATGCGACCCACGAACAGGATGAGCCGCTCGCACTGGTCACGGCCGAGCTTCTCGCGTGCGTCGGCCTGTCGGACCGGATGGAACAGGGTCGGATCCACACCGCAGGGAATGACCGCGACGCGTGAGGCGTCCGCGCGGTACAGCCGGCGCAGCTCGCCGAGCTCGATCTCGCTCGCCGCGACGACGGCCGCCGACTTCTTCACAGCATCGCGTTCGATCTCTATCCGGATGTCGCTTTCGCCGTCGATGTCCTCATCCATGACCTCGCGCTTCACGAGCCCGAGGGTGTGGAACATCTGGACGACCGGTATGTTCCAGGTCTGCTCGAGCGTCCGCGCGACTTTTGCAGAGAGCCAGTAATGCGCGTGCACGAGGTCGTACGGCTTTCCCTCAGAGGCGGCGTGCTCGAGAAGCTTCGCCGTGAATTCGTCGAGGTGCTCGTACACGTCCATCTTCGGCCAGTAGCCGATGGGGCCGGACTGAATATGGATGACCCGGGCGTTCGGACCGAGCTGCTGGATCCGCGGGTCGTATTGCTCGCGCCAGCGAGTGAAGACGTCGACCTCGATCCCTCGCGCGCCGAGGTCACGCGCAAGCTCCCGCACGTACACGTTCATGCCACCGGAGTCGCGGCCGCCGAGCTTCGCCAGGGGACACGCGTGGACCGAGATCATCGCGATCCTTCGGGTCATGACCGGGTGGCCTCAAGGCGGAGCAGCCAGTGATCGGTCCCGCCGAGGTCGTACTTGTACGGCTCATCGCCGCGCAGAAAGTCGTAGGTGCGTAAGCCCTCGGCGATCGCTGATCGGATCGCATACGCCGTGCACGCGATGCCGACGGAGAGCGGCGCGAGGTTCGGGTCGTACGCCGCGTTGTACAGCGCGAGCGTTCCTTCGTAGGCGAAGCCGAACAGCACCGCGGCATCTTCGCCGTCGACGCTGAGCACGCCCAGACGCAGCCAGCCGCGCGCCGCCAGCGTGTCGGCCACGTCGCGAAAGAACCGTTCGGTATCGGGGGTCATGAACTCGGCCTTTTCGCCGCGCGACCTGCGATGGAGCGCGACGAACCGGTCCGTCACCGCGGCGCGCTCGTCCTCCGCGCCGAAACGAAAGGCGACCCTGCGGCCGGTCTCGAGGCGGCGGAGCTTTCTTCGGAGCTCGTGGCGCTCCTTCTTTCGAAGACCCTGGACGTAACCGTCGAAGCTGGCGGGCAGCTTCATTCGCGGGGCGGTGACCAGCCTCTCGACTTGGACCTCGTAGCCAGCGGCGGTGAGAATGGGCGACATCGCACCTACGGTTCCCGTTTCTTCCGGGACGAAGTCGAGACGAATGCGCGGCGTCCGCTCGGCCGCGATCCACTCCGCGAGTGCGCCCGCGACCGTGGGTACGTCTTGTGGCGCCGCGACGATGTCCTGGTAGTCGGTGAACTCGCCGCCCGCGAAGGAGATCGTGCCGTCCGCGTCCCGGGCCAGCGCAGCGATTCCGCGGTCCGCGATCCCGAGCGTGATCTCCTGGCGGCGATCGTGTCGGCGCGCGAGACGGATCCAGTCTGGCGTGAGAAAGACCGTCGGATAGGCGCGACGCCGGGCCAGCTCGGACCATTCGGGCTCGAGCGATGCCGGATCGCGCGCGATACAGACCGGGTCAGACGTGGTGAGGATCATCCGAGTCTAGGGGAGCTCACGCTCGGGTGAACGTGCGCGCCGCTCATAGAATTCCGCGGTGAATCGAGCCCTCACACCGCGAGTGATCGTCGCTCCCCAGTCGTTCAAGGGTTCGGCAGATGCGGTCGCAGTCGCTTCGGCGATCGCGCGTGGCATACGCCGAGCGTGGCCGGCCGCACGGATCGAAGAGATGCCGCTCGCCGATGGAGGCGAGGGCACGGTGCGCGCGCTTGTGACCGCCACGAACGGCGGCGTGCGCAGATCGCGCGTGCACGATCCGCTCGGTCGCGAGATCGACGCGGAGTGGGGAGTACTCGGCGACGGCGTGACCGCGGTGGTGGAGATGGCGGCGGCGAGTGGTCTCCCGTTACTCGAGCTGAGCGAGCGCGACCCGCGCATCACGAGCACTCGAGGGACGGGGGAGCTCATCCTCGCTGCGGCGACGAGCGGCGCTCACCGTGTCGTCATCGGGATCGGCGGAAGCGCCACGAACGATGGGGGCGCCGGTATGGCACGAGCATTTGGGTACCGCTTCCTCGATCGAAGCGGCAATGACCTTCCCGAAGGCGGTGCGGCACTCGTGCGGCTCGGCCGCATCGATGGCCAGACGGACCCGCGTCTCGTCCGTCCCTCGATCGAGGTCGCCTGCGACGTTCGGAATCCGCTGCTCGGGCCCGAGGGCGCCTCCGCAATCTACGGCCCGCAGAAGGGCGCCACTCCCGAGATCGTCCGCGAGCTTGACACCGCGCTCGCGCGTTACGCGGATGTGGTCGAGGCCTTCGTCGGCAGGCCGATACGCGATGTGCCCGGCGCGGGCGCGGCCGGTGGACTTGGCGCGGGACTACTCGCGTTCCTGGATGCGCGCTTAGTGTCGGGAGCCGAGCTTGTCCTTCGCGCGGTCGGATTCGCCCAGCGCATCGCCGGTGCGGATCTGGTCGTGACCGGCGAAGGCCGTGTCGATCAGCAGAGCGGATACGGCAAGCTCACGGGTGCGGTGACCGCAGCCGCCCGGCGCGCTGGAGTGCCGGTCGTCGCGATCGCGGGCAGTCTCGGCGCGGGACACGAGACGCTCGGTCTCGATGCGATCGTCATCGCAAGTGAGGGTGTCGCGATCGCGGATTCGATGCGAGAGCCGCTGCCGCTCATCGAACGCGCCGCAGAGCGCGTCGTGCGTGCGCGAGCGTCGGTTACGGACTAGCGTTACGCCGCCGATGCAGGTCAAACCAACACCTCCGCTCGAACACATTCCCGTCGATCGCACGCCGAGCCTCGAGCTGGTGCGGATAACGGAGGCCGCGGCGATCGCCGCGGCACATTGGATGGGCCACGGCAACAACAACGAGGCAGATCAGGCAGCGGTTGAAGCGATGCGGAAAACCATGGAGGACGCGCGCTTCAACGGAATGATCGTCATCGGCGAGGGCGAACGTGATGAAGCGCCGATGCTCTTCATCGGCGAGCGCGTCGGACGCGGCGAGGGACCGGAGCTGCACATTGCCGTCGATCCTCTGGAGGGCACAAATCCGGTCGCAAAGGGCCGCCCAAACGCGTGCGCTGTCATGGCTGTCTCCGAGCCGGGTGGCCTCTTGCATGCGCCCGACACCTATATGGAGAAGCTCGTCGTGGGTGCACCTGCGCGCGGCAAGGTCGACCTCGATCGACCCGTCGCGGAGAACCTCCGGATCATCGCGCAGTCGCTAAACCGCGATGTGAGCGACCTCACCATCGTCATCCTCGACCGGCCGCGACACGCACAGCTCGTGAACGACGTGCGTGCCGCCGGCGCGCGTATCAAGCTCATCGAGGACGGCGATCTCATGGCGTCCCTCTCGGTGCCTATCGCCGGCACCGACGTGCACGCCGTGATGGGTACGGGCGGCGCGCCTGAGGGTGTGCTCGCCGCAGCCGCGCTCCGCTGTCTCGGCGCTGAAATCATCGGACGTCTTCGCTTCCGAAGCGACGAGGAGCGGCGTCGCGCAAAGAAGATGGGGATCGCCGACGAGGCTCGTATCTACCGGACGGAGGATCTCGCGAGCGGAAACGATCTCCGCTTCGTCGCTACCGGTGTGACCGACGGCGAGGTTCTCAAAGGCGTGCACTTCTTCGCGCGTGGCGCGCGAACGCATTCGTTGCTGCTCGACCGGCTGATGGGAAAGCTGCGGTTCATCGACACGACGCACTTCGAGGACATCGATCACCCGCCGCTCATCCGGCTGGAATGACCTGGGGCTAATACGTCTCGGCGGACCTCGGGAGCGAGGCAGCCCCGTTGCGGACCGCACGCATCAGCACTTCGTAGTTCGCGTCTTTCAGGACGCACCCCGCGCCGAAGGCCCGCGCGACATCGCAGACTTCGGCGTCGAGCGTGTACATCACGACGCGTGTGTCAGGGAGCTCGCTCGTGATCCACTCGAGCACCTGGACGCCGCGCCCGCCGGGCATCTCGTCGTCGAGGATGACGACGTCCGGCCTGAGCTCCTGAGCCGTCCGGACAGCCTCCGGGGCATCGCGCGCCACGCCGATGCAGTCCATGTCGCGCTCGGCGTTCACGAGATAGCGGAGGTTCTCGCGCACCGACGGATGGTCGTCGACTACGAGGACGCGGATCCTTCCCCCAAGCACCATTGGCAGTCTAGGTCGAGCCGGGGGCCGGCACACTGTCGATTTCGGATTGACACGGCGAAAGTCTCCATCTAGCTTCTTCGGGTGCCTGTCACGCGCACGCGAAGGCGTCGACCCGCGCCACTCTCGCCCTCCCTCAAGAAGCTCGGCGAGCGCCTGCGCGACGCCAGGATCGCGTCGGGCATGTCGCAGGCCCAGCTCGGGGCGCCGTATTTCACGCGCGCGCATGTGAGCGCGATCGAGCTCGGCAAGATCCGGCCGGCCATGAGGTCGCTCGAGCACATGGCGAAGAAGCTCGACAAGCCGGCTTCGTACTTCCTCGACGACGCGGATCTTGAACGTGCCCGTGGCGAGCGAGATCTCGAGCTCGGCGCGGTCGCGGGCCTTCTCACATTCGCCTCAGCTCAGGAGGCGCTGCGCCGTGCTGAGAAGCTGCTCGACGCGGGAGGTCTCTCGGTGCGCGACGCCGCTCGAGTACGGCTCTACGCCGGCTCGGCCCTCAATCTTCTCCAGCGCGGCCGCGAGGCGATCAAAGCGTTGACCGTCGCGCAGCGCCTGGCGGGCGAGCTGGATGACGAGCCGCTCGGCCGCGCGGCCGACTATCAGCTCGCCGTGGCCACACGGATCGCCGGGAATCCACGCGGAGCGCGAGAGATGCTGGAGACCCTCCTTCGGCGGATCGAGACCGCGAAGCCTGCGGATCAGCTCCTCCGGCTCCGCGTGCTCATCACGATGGGCGGCTGCGCGCAGGACCTCGGGGAGCCGCAAGCCGCGACCACCTATTACCAGCAGGCCCTCGAGTGGTCGAGTGAGATCGGCGACCTCGCGCGGATCGCGTTCATCCACCAGGGTCTCGGTAACGCGTATCGCGCGCTCGGCGACCACGACGCGGCCGCCGGTCACTACCAGAAAGCGCTGGCTTCGGCGGAGCTCGGGAAGGACCTCGTAGGCGTGCTCATCATGCGCAACGCGCTCGCGGTGATCGCGGCCGACGCCGGTCGCACCGAGGCCGCCTACGAGCACGTCGCCCGGGCTATCGAGATCGCGCGCGTGTCGGGACCGGCCGCGTACCTCGCTCATTGCTACGCGACCCGGGCCGAGGTCGCGCTCAAGGCCAAGGATGCGCCGCTCGCACGCGCCAGCGCGGAGGCCGCGATTGCGGCGGTCGGGGAGCGCGGCGCGGATGCCGACCGCGCGGTCGCGGGCGCGACGCTCGTCCTCGCCGAGCTCGATCTCCGCGACGGCGATGCCGCGAAAGCGGAGCGACGGATGCGCGACGTTGCCGCGATCTATAAGGCGCTGGATGCGAAGGCCGAGCTCGGCGACGTTCTCATGCGGTTGTCACGCACGGCGAAGAGACGTGGAGATCTCCGTTCGGCCGAGCGCTACTCCTCTCAGGCCTACGCCGTGACCAAACCGAAGAGCGCGAACGTCGAGATATAGCCACCGAGCGCGGGGGGCGCGGGTGGCACGGGTGAGTGGGTTGCGCGCGAGGCGTTCATCCGGCCGCGTCGCTCGGAACGGGTGTTCACACCTCGAAGCGGACCGGTAGCCGAGTGCGCAACCCCGAACCCAGGACAGGACCCGCGCCCTCGGCTCAGTCTTTTTGTTGGCGCTCCGCAGCCGTGAGCACGTTTCGAAGTAGTAGCTCCGTCGTCACAGCGCCCAGGCCACCCGGGACGGGGCTGAGCGCAGCGGCGACCGAGGACACGCTCTCAACATCGACATCGCCGACGATCCCGTGCGGCGTCACGTTGATTCCCGCGTCGATCACCGTCGCTCCGCGAGCGAGCATGTCGCCCTTCAGGAATCCGGCACGGCCAACCCCGACCACGACCACGTTCGCTTCTTTTGTGATCGCCCCGATATCCGCTGTCTGGCTGTGCGCGATGGTCACCGTCGCGTCCTCATTGAGGAGGAGATACGCGACCGGTCGCCCGACGACGGTACTGCGGCCGATCACGGTCGCACGCGCACCGCGGAGGCTGATGCCGTGGAACTTCAGCAGCTCGATCACCGCCTCGGCCGTAGACGGTACGAAGCGCGGCCGTCCGTCGGCGAGCAGGCCGACGTTGAACGGGTTCATGCCTTCAACGTCCTTGGCGGGAACGATGTGGTCGACGATGTGCCCCTCGTCGAGGGTTCCGGGCAGGGGAGTGAGCAGCAAGATCCCGTGGACGCGGGCATCCGCGCCAAGACGCTCGAGCGTCATGACCAGCTGACGCTCCGACGTGTCACCGGGGAGATCTATCTCGTCGACAGCGATGTCGAGCTTCTTACCGCGTGCCGCGAGCCGTTGCTGGTATGTGTTCGCCGCTGGGTCGATCCCGACCGAGACCGCGGCAAGTCGCGGCGCAATCCCGCGCGCATGCAGAGCCGTGCTCCGCTCGCGCGACCGCGCGTGCATTTGTTCGGCGAGTGGCTTGCCGATGAGCAGCCGCACGGTGCTACCGCGCGATCCGCGACTCGACGAAATCGGTGATGCGCCGGCGCTGCTCGTCGCTGCCGTCAACCGCGCGATCGAGATGTTCCGAGATGGCCTTCACCTGGGCCGGATCCTTTATCGATGCGAGGTTGATCATCACATTGAGCGCCGCCCCGCGAAGGGCGGTTTCCGCCATGAGCGCGCCCACGCCGATGTCGCTCGCCGTCATCGGGCTCGCGCTCGCGACGCCGCGCTCGCATGCGTCAAGAAGTCGCCGCGCCGTTTCGGCGACCTCCAGCGGGACCCGCGACGCGGCAAGGAGCGCGGCCTGCATACGTTCCTGGCGCTCCTTTTTCTCTTCGTCCGTCTTGCGCGGAAGCTTCATCGCCTCGGCTACGCGCGCGTAGGCGGCGCTGTCATCCTCGACGAGGCGCAGGAAATCCGATCGGAGGTTGTCGGTCTCCTCGATGTATGCCTCGAGTGCTTCCGAGCGGTCCTTCTTCATCGAGATGCGTCCGACCATCGCCGCGAGTGCCGCGCCCATCGCGCCCGCGTACGCGGCGGCGCTTCCACCTCCGGGCACCGGCGCATCGGAGGAGAGATCGTCGCTGAACGCGCGCAGCGAGTGTTCGATGAATCGATCGGCCATGGGGACGGGGGCGAAGTGTACGTGCTAACATTCGTCGAAACTTCATACGCGATCCCTTTCATGCAGAGAGGCTGAGGGAACGGCCCGATGACGCCTCGGCAACCGGCGGAGTCCCGCTGCGGTGCCAATTCCG
>Ga0209807_1000232_pt1 | contig 24799 bp, 25 predicted proteins | sample GraSoiAngelo_154_FD_186168 | JGI IMG/M metagenome (GOLD analysis project Ga0209807, IMG submission 186168) | Grasslands soil microbial communities from the Angelo Coastal Reserve, California, USA - 14_1009_13_20cm (SPAdes) (version 2) | ecosystem: Environmental > Terrestrial > Soil > Grasslands ... | reverse complement strand
ACGCCGGCTCAATGGCGCAGGACATCGAGGCCGGGCGCGAGACCGAGCTCGAGGCGATGACCGGCTATGTCGTGAGGAAAGCGAAGGAGCTCGGCGTGCCGGTACCGGTCACAGAGAGTGTATACAGGATGGCGAAGGGCGTGGAGTTCGCCGCTCGCGCGAAGCGCGCGGAGAAGTAGCCTTCCGCGAGCTTCGCCCTAGTGTGCCGGAACGATAACGATGCTGGCGTCGCCGGCGATGAACAGGGTGCCACCGTCCGGGCTGACCGTCATCACTGGATTGGATCCCGGATCGCTCGGCAAGGTCACGGCAGGTACGATCTCGGGGAATAGTCCCGTATTGGAATCAGGAGCAGCGGTAAGATCGTACGTGTGCAGCACGGTGCCGATCGAGGAGTAAGCGCGCGAGCCGTCTGGCGACAGCGCAGCCGCAAACGCTGTCGGAAACGAAGCGGCAGGCGGAATGCTTCCCAGCACCTGGAAGTTCGAGTCGAAGATGCGGACTCCACCGAGGAGTATGCGAGTAGCCCTGCGGTCGAGCGCGGGTCTGGGCGAACCGAAGGCCACGTCCGGGCCCTGGGATAGGATGCCGGTAGAGGCGTTGTATAGGTAAGCAAAGTTCCCCGAAGATGATCCGCCCTGTGCCAGCACTGCGCGCGATCCGTCGGCGCTCCCGCCGGCTGTTCCGTTCGAGAGGAGTGCAAAAGGATATGGATACTGGGTAAACACACCGTCGAGAAGGGAGTACTTGAACGTTTCGGTAAAGCCGCTCGCATTACTCAGTCCCGTGGTCACGACAGCGTTGCGGTCGTTTGCCAGCGCCAGCTGGCTCAGGAAATCGGATATGAACGGTGGCGCGCTCGTCGATGTCCCCGCCGCCAGCGTCGCAGAATTGAACGGGATGATGGCCCGATCCGAGGTGGCGAGCAGTTTCTTTCCATCGAGAGTGAGGACCAGGTCGCGCAGGGCGGGTACCTGGACATTCGCAGGCGCCGACCACGCCGAACCGGAGAAGGTGTAACGGAAAATCTCCGGCGAGGGAACCGGCGCGGTCCCGAAATAGGTGACTCCCACGAGCAATGCCTTCCGCTCCGCGTCGTAGACGATGTTCAGCGGCACTCTCAGAGTGACATTGGGGTTTGCGAGGGGGTAAGCGATCGTTGTCGCCGTATAGGTTGGCGCGTCGGCCACGACGAGGTCTGCCGTCGATCGCACGATGCTGGGATTGCCCAGCTGGTTCGGGACGCTCACCCGATGAGTCCCGGCCGCGAGCGACGGGTGGGTCACCCGAACTTCGGTGTCGCTTACCACCGTTCCGCTTGCGACTCCCGAACTGCCGAAATTGACGGTCGCTCCGCCCGGGTTATTGAACCCCGACCCGCGAAGTATCACTTCCAGCTCCGGCCCCGTAGTCGCCGTGTAGGGATTCACGGAAGTTACCTTCGGAAGCTGCAGGTTCAGCGAAACCGAGAGCGGCGCACTGGTGGATGCTTGGTTAGGCGGCGTATAGGCGAACGTGATCGTCGCCGATCGCGTGCCTGGATCGAGCGTATCCAATTGGGTCGGGTCGAGGCTCAAAGTAACCGTCGTGCCCGAGGAGCCGCTAGTCGGCGACACGGTGACCCAGGGCTGCAAGGATGCCGTGGTCCAGCTCAAGGTCACGCCAGTCGATCCGACACCCACATTCTGGGTGAGGGCCGCTGCGACAGACGTGGTGTCGATCGTGAAGCTGGGCGACGACGGGCTGAACGTCAAGGATGACGTCGCTACGACGTACGTAACCCCGGTCGACACCGTCTGAGTCGCGGTGCTGAGAACGACGGTGGCCGTGTAGGTTGCGGGCACGAGATTGGTTGTGTTGGCACCGATGGTGATCGATCCGGGGGCCGTACCGTTGGCCGGTGCACTCAGCCAGCCGGTTGCCCCGGCGCCGTAGCTGATCGAAGTCGAAAAGCCCAGGCTCACATTCTGCTGAGTGGACAGGGTCACGTCCTGAGTCGCGGGAAGAGTCCCGGTACTCGACGCGTTGAAGGTCAGCTGTGCCGGCGACCTCGTGAGGACTGGCTCGCTCACTACATAACTCACCGCGACCGAAACGGTCTGGGTCGCGGTCGTGAAAGTGAGCGTCGCGGCATACGTCCCCAGCGCGAGATTGGTCGTGTTGACGGTGGCGCCCTTCGTACCCGGCGCACTGCCATTGGGTGGCGGGTTCAGCCAGCCTGTGGCGCCCGGGCCGTAGCTGATGCTGGTCGTGTAGTTGAGGGGCAGGCTGGTCTGCGTGATCAGGGTAAAGAGCTGCGAAAGCGGCAGCGGGCCTTGGCGGACAGCGTTGAAGGTCAGCTGTGCGGGAGACACGGAGAGCGTCGGTTCGCTCACCGTGTAGCTCACCGGAACATCGAGCGTGTTTCCGTTACCGGTGACGCGCACGACGGCATTGAGCGTACCGAGGGTTCCCGAAGCGTTGACGCTGATCGAAAGCGAGGTCGGCAGCGCTGCCCCGCTCGCGGAGCTCGCGCCGTTGATATTGAGCCAGCCGCTTCCCGATTGATACACGACCGACGCGTTCCAAGCGTAGCTCGCCCCGCTCAGTTCGGAAATTCCCAGGTTTTGTGCGACGGGGGCCGGGGCGCCCTGCAGCTGATTGAAGCTCAGGCTCTGCGGACTCGCGGCAATCCCGACCAGTGGCTCGATCGTGTAGCTCACCTGCACGTCGCGAAACGCGAGAATATTCCGGTTGGCGTCTGCGATCCCGAGGCTGAGCGTAGTCGTGTAGGTGCCAGGCGCGAGGGAGGTGGAGACGATGGCTGCGGTGTAGGTCCAGTTGTTGCCGCTGCCGGTGAGACGCCCTCGGTTCTGATAATCGAGCCAGGTGGGCGGATCCGCCGGAACCGCCAGGCCGACAAGGGCAGCGTCTGACCGCGATATCGTGATCTGGATGTTCTGCGTGGGCGGAATCGCGCCGTCGTGTACGGCGGTAAACGAGATGCTGGCGGGACTGACCGTGAGGCCTGGCGCAGTTGAAGGGTCCGAAGCGCTACCGCCGCCTCCGCCGCCGCAGGCGGCGAGCAGCATGGTAAAGGCGACACACAGCGCTTGTGCGCTGCAATAGGCGCGGCCGATCATCTTCCCTCCCTCTTGCCTTGGCGACGGATGACAAGCATCCGGCGACAGGCCCTTTTTTGTTCGACGTGTACCGGTAAACACACGCCGTTGAAAGATCATTCCACAGCGATAATGTCGAGTCAAGAAGCCATCCCGTGGACGGTCACATCACCGCAGCGAATGGCTTGCAGGAGCCGCCATGAGAAAAGCACGCGCAAACATTTGGGCGCTCGTTCTGTTTGGCGCCGCAACGGCGGCTTGGGCGCAACCCTATCCCGCAAAACCCATCCGCATCGTCGTCGGTTTCCCGCCCGGCGGCGGCAACGACATCATCGCGCGCATGGTCGGAGCGAAGATGCAGGAGACCTGGGGCCAGCCCGTTGTCATCGACAACAAGCCCGGCGCGAACTCCATCATCGCGGCGGAATTCGTCGCGAAGAGCGCGCCGGATGGCTACACGCTGCTCGTCAACGCAACCGGCGGCATGTCTGTCAACCCGGTGCTGTACGCCAAGCTTCCCTACGATTCGCTCAGGGATTTCGTCGCCATCAGCATGGTGGGCTCCTTTCCGCTCGTGCTCGTCGTACATCCCTCGGTGCCGGCTAATTCGGTGCAGGAGCTCGTTGCGTACGCAAAAGCGAATCCGGGAAAGCTCAACTACAGCTCGGGCTCGACCGCCTTCCAGGTCGCGAGCGAAATGTTCAAGCAGATGACGGGAACCGACTTGCGCCACATTCCCTACAAGGGCAGCGCCGCCTCGATCACAGCCGTGATCGCGGGCGAAGTGCAGATGACGATCGTCGACACGCCGCCGCTCGTAGCGCAAATCAGGGCCGGGAAGGTCAAGGCGCTGGCGGTGACGTCGGCGAAGCGCGCCTCCGCGATGTCCGAGCTGCCGACGATCGCGGAGTCCGGGGTGCTCGGCTACGAAATGGCGCTGTGGATCGGCGTGTTCGCGCCCGCAGGCACGCCGCGCGACGTCGCCGGAAAACTGAACGCCGAAGTCGTGCGCATCGTGCGCCTTCCCGAGATCCGCGAGAAGCTCGACGCCATGGGCGTGGAGCCGCTCGGCAACACTCAGGAGCAGATGGCGGAATGGATCCGGCGCGAGATCGCCAAGTACGGCCCGGTAGTAAAGGCCGCCAACATCGAGGCGGAGTGATTATTCGAACCAGGCCACGCAGTCGATCTCGACGTTGACGCCTTTCCTGTGCGGGGTCGCGCCGATGCAAGTGCGCGTGACCTTCTCGCCCTGAAGGAAATCGCGGAAGGTCTCGTTGAACGCCGGAAAATCTTCGGCGTTCCGCAGCACCACGCGCATGTTCACGACGTGCGTGAAATTCAATCCCGCGGCGTCCAAAACGCTCCTGATGTTGGTGAGCGTCTGCCGCGTTTGTTCCCGGATGTCGGCGCTCACCACCTCGCGCGTTTTCGGATCGAGCGGTCCCTGACCCGATACGAAAAGCAGATTTCCAGCGCGGATCGCCTGGGCGAGCGGCGAGGGCGTGCCCTTGTCGGTGAAGCCCGTGGTGGGGGCGCTCTGCGAGGTGACGATCTGCTTGGGCATGGGCTACTCGAACGCCGCCTTGATCTCGGCCGGTATCGGCATCGCCTTCAGGCGGTCCGGGTCTTCGGGATGACGGTGCGCCCAGACGCGGATCTCGTAGCCTTCGACTGCGCGCACGCCCCGGTTCAGCACCGCATGGCCGACCTCGAAGGTCTTGTCGTTCCACTTGTCGACGTGGGACTCGATCACGATCTCGTCGCGGAACTTGCAGGGCGCGAGGAAGCGCGCCTTGGCCTCGACGATCGGCAGCCCCATGATGCCGTATTTCTTCCCGAGCGAGTCCCAATCCAGGCCCACCGAGTCGAAAAAAAGGCGCGTGCTCTGGTCGAACCACTCGAAATAGTTCGGATAAAAGACGATGCGCGCGGGATCGGTATCGCCCCAGTGAACGGCGACGTTGTGGCGATAGGTTTTCACGCGTTCGAGTCTCAGGCGCCGGATTATAGCGCCCCGTCTCGAGGCGACGCGCATGCTAAACTCCAGGCGCTCGACTCGCCCTCGTCCACCCCGGGAGCAAGACTATGGCGGACCCCAACAAGACTAAGGTAACCATCCTGACCGGGACGTACCGAATCAAGGGTTACATCGAGCTGATGCCGGGCGCGCGCGTGACCGACTACATGGTCGAGGCGAAGGACTTCATCGCAGTGACCGAGGCCGAAGTCTGGGAGCTCGGGGACCGCAAGGTGATGACCGCGCCCTTTCTCAACGTGAGCCGCCGCCACATCCAGATCGTCACGCCCGGACATTGACCCTCGCTGCGGACCGATGGCATTGAAAACGGTAGCGCTGCTTCATCCCGGCGAGATGGGCGCCGCAATCGGCGCCTGCCTCGGTGGACGCGGCCTGCGGATCGTGTGGGCGTCGGCCGGCCGCAGCGCGGCGACCCGTTCGCGCGCGAGCGCCGCGGGGATGGAAGATCTCGGAACGCTCGAGCGCGCGCTCGGCGTGGCTGACATCGTGCTGTCCGTGTGTCCGCCGCACGGCGCGCTTGCGCTTGCCCGCGAGGTCGCCGGCCACGGCTTCAGAGGCATCTATATCGACGCCAACGCGGTCTCGCCCGCGACGGTACGCGATATCGGCCGCGTGGTCGAAGGCGCCGAGGCGACGTTCGTCGACGGCGGCATCATCGGTCCCCCGCCGATTCGAGGAGTGAGCTCGCGCATCTATCTGTCGGGCGGACCCGCGAGGGACATCGCGGCCGTGTTCGCCGGCAGCAACCTCGAAGCGATCCCGCTCGATAGCGCAGCCGGCGCCGCCTCCGCGCTCAAGGTCTGCTACGCGGCCTGGACCAAAGGCACGACGGCGCTGCTCGCCGCGATCCGCGCGCTCGCGACACACGAAGGGATCGAGGCGGCGCTGCTGGAGGAATGGAAACGCTCGCAGCCCGAGCTGCCGAAGCGCTCCGAGGTCGTCACCGCGCAGGCGCGCAAGGCCTGGCGCTGGATCGGCGAGATGGAGGAGATCGCGGCGAGCTTCGAGGCCGCGGGCCTGCCCGCAGGCTTTCACCTGGCGGCCGCAGACCTCTACCGCAGGCTCGAAGGCTTCAAGGACGGCACGACTGCCCCGGCGCTCGCCGAAGTGACCGCCGCTTTCAGGCGCGGCGCGCCGCGGCGGAAGGGCGCCTCGGGCGATCGCCGCAGGAGCAGTGCACCGCGTGCGCAGGAAGAAGCCGCACCGGCACGCTTCAAATTCGGCACCGCCGCGATCAAGCGCGACGCCGCAAAGCGGCTGCGCTCGCTGAAACGCAGCTAGGGTCAAACACGGGTCCCCAACTTCTAGGAAATCTCGATGAAAATTCTGCTCGCGGTGGACGGCTCCAAGCACTCGCTCAAGGCCGTCAGATGCCTGATAGAGCACGCCGGCTGGTATCGCGAGAAGCCGGCGGTCGAACTGGTCAACGTGCGTCTGCCCGTGCCCAGGATTCGCGGGATGAGCGCCGTAGTCGGCGCGACCCAGATCCGGCGCTACTACGACCGGGAGGGAAGAGCGGCTCTGTCGAAGGCGAGGAAGCTGCTCGACGCGGCAGGGATCAAGTATTCCGCGCACATCCTCGTGGGGCCCGTGGCCGAGACGATCATCAGGCAGGCGCGGCTCGCCCGGTGCGATCTCATCATGATGGGCACCCGCGGGATGAGCGCGGCGGCCAGCCTGCTGCTCGGTTCCTGCGCAAATAAGGTAGTGAACGTCTCGCCCATCCCGGTGCTGCTCGTGAAGTGACAAGCCGGCGGATTCCGCCCTTATCGGAGGTGTTGCCAATGGCCAGGAACGACGCAAGGGACAAAGCGCCGAAGACAATCGATCTGGAGAAAGTGGCGCGGCTCATCGACGCGCTGGAGCGCGATCTCGCGAAAGTCCAGAGCGGGTCCCGCGACGTTCAGCTGTTGAGGGACGAGGTGGAGACCCTCAAGAACGTTCTCAATTCGCCCATACGCCGCCCGCACTGGGTGAGGGAAGGACTGCACGGCATGCGCCAGGCCATCGAGAACGGGCTCGAAACGATCGTCGCGGACGGCCTGAAGGCGGGCCAGTACATCGCGGAGATCGGAAGAATTCTGGGGATGTGAGGGAGGATCTCGTGAAAAACTCCTCGATTTCCGCTGCAATCCTGCTCGTCACGGCCGTTGCAGCTTGCGGAGCGAGCGTGCAGGCACAAGGCGACAAGCGCGCCGTCGTGAGGCTCGATCCGGCGCTCGATGCATTGGTGTCCCCCGACGCCAGGCTGGAGCTGGTAAAGGGCGGCTTCGGGTTCACCGAGGGCATCATCTGGGTCGAGAAAGGCCGCTACCTGCTCTTGAGCGACATGCCCGCGAACGTAATTTACAAGCTCACGCCGAAGGGCGAGGCGTCAATCTACATGCACCGCAGCGGCTACACACAGCCGGATATCTGGCGCGTGGGCTTCGAGCAGACCAACGGCAAGAGCCCGAACGATCCGCTGTTCGAGAAGTTCTACATGATCGGCTCGAACGGGCTCGCCCTCGACCGCGAGGGGCGGCTCGTCATCGCGACCTGGGCGGGAAGGTCGATCGACCGGATCGAGAAGAACGGCAAGCGCACCGTCCTCGCCGACCGTTTCGAAGGCAAGCAGTTCAACGGCCCGAACGACGTCATCGTCAAGAAAAACGGCACGATCTACTTCACCGACACCTACGGCGGCCTGCGCCTTCGCGAGAAGGACCCGCGCAAGGGCCTGGACTTCCAGGGCGTCTACATGATCAAGGGCGGAAGCGTGAGCCGGATCATCGACGACATCCCCAACCCGAACGGCCTCGCCTTGTCGCCCGACGAAAAAATTCTCTACGCGAACGGCAGCCGCGACAAGTACGTGCGCCGCTATCGCGTCCTGCCCGACGACACGGTGACCGACAGCCAGATGTTCATCGACATCAGCGGCGATCCGACTCCCGGAATCACCGACGGCCTGAAGGTGGACGTCAGGGGCAACGTCTGGGAATCGGCGGCGGGCGGGGTTTGGATCGTCTCGCCCGAAGGCAAGCATCTCGGTACGATACTGACACCCGAGCTCGTCGCCAACGTCGAGTTCGGCGACCCCGACCACAAGACCCTGTACATCGCCGCGCGCACCAGCGTCTACAAGATCCGTGTGAATATCGCGGGCATTCCGTAGCGCTCTCCGATTTGCGCCGTTCCACGGCCCGGACCCTGCGTTCTGGGAGGGGATTACCTGACGCGTATTGTAGGGTTTGACTGACATTCCCGGCAGCGGTGTCCTCCCCCCCGGCGGAACGGGTTATGCTTCGCGCAAGAGGGGCCCGGCGGGAACCGTGGCTTGGGCACGGCGCTCGAAATTCAGGGTTTCGCGCTTTGAAACGCGTCCCAATGCGACAGGGAGGCTAGTCATCGACCCGATAGCAAAATACGGCACTCGCCGCGGGAAAAGTGGGCTTCAAATTTTTTTCGACTTTTTCCCCGGAGCCCGGCGGCTGATACTGATCATCTGGCCGTTTCTGGTGATTGTCGCCGTCTTGTTGTGGCTGTCGAGCGAGAGCATGAGCGTCCTGGTCGCCGTGCGCTCGTTTTCGGAAGGCGAGAGCCTCTGGTCGAAAGGCCAGAAGGAGGCGGTGTTCCATTTGATGCGCTACGCGGAAACCCGCTCCGAAGCCGACTACCAGAAATACCGCGACGCCATTCTGGTGCCGCGCGGAGACCGTAAAGCTCGTATCGAGCTTGAAAGACCGGATCCCGATTACACCCTGGTCTGGCAGGGCCTGATCGAGGGACGCACGCATCCCGATGACATCCCCCATGTGATCAAGTTGTACCGCCGTTTCCGCCAGGTCAGCTTCATGGCGGAAGTCATTGCGATTTGGGACGAGGCGGACCGGATGGTCGACGAGCTGATCCTGGCGGCCGACCAATTGCACGAGCGCGCATCATCCCTCAACGCGACGGAACAGAGCCTGCGGCCTATTCTTCATCAAATTCTCGACATCGATGCGCGACTCACGCCGCTGGAAGGCAGATTTACCAAGAGGCTGGGCGATGCCGGGCGCACCGCGCAGTTGCTGCTGCTGATCGCCAATCTGGCGGTTGCGACTACTCTGATTCCCATCGGCATCTTCCTGTCGCATCGGATGATCCGGCGCAGAGAGGAGGCGGAGCGGGCGCTCAAGCTGAGCGAGGAGCGGTTCAATCTTGCCGTGACCGGCAGCAACGACGGGCTCTGGGATTGGAATCTCGATACCGGCGAAGTCTACTACTCGCCGCGCTTCAAGCAGCTGCTGAATTTCAACGAGGGGGAAATGGAAGACACGGCGGAGGCCTTGACCTCGCGCTTGCATCCGGAGGACACGCCGGCCCACGAGCAGGCCATCGACGGGCATCTGCGGCGCGGCGCGCCGTTCGACATCGAAGTGCGGCTGCAGACCAAGACCGGTGAATACCGCTGGTTCCATTTCCGCGGGCAGTCGGTGCGCACCAGCGCAGGACGGGCGATACGCATGGCCGGTGCAATGACCGACACGACCGACCGCCGGCTGACTGCAGCGGAGCTGTTTGCCGAGAAGGAGCGGGCACAGGTCACCCTGGCGTCCATCGCCGACGGCGTGATCACGACCGACACCGGTGGCTGGGTGGAATACCTCAATCCCGTGGCGGAGGCGTTGACCGGCTGGACCACGGTTTCGGCGCGAGGATTGCCGCTGCAGGCCATCCTCCGTACGTTTGACGAAACCACGCGCAAGGTCACGTCCAACCCGATCGAAATGGTGCTGCGCGAGGAGCGCACCATCGACGTCTCGGCCCCCATGCTGCTGGTGCGCAACGACGCCTCGGAAATTCCGATCGTGCAATCCGCCGCCCCGATACGCGCCCGCACCGGCAAGATCATCGGCGTGGTCCTGATCATGCACGACGTCAGCCGCGAACGCCAGTACGTCGCCAAGCTCTCCTACCAGGCGAGTCACGACGCCTTGACCGGCTTGATAAATCGCACCGAGTTCGAGCGCCGCCTCGGCCTCGCGCTCAAAAGCGCGGCGGAACAGAGCCGGCACCACGCGGTGATGTATCTCGACCTGGACCAGTTCAAGGTCGTCAATGACACCTGCGGTCACGCCGCCGGCGACCAGCTCATGCGCCAGGTCAGCGCCGTGCTGCTCAAGCGCCTGCGCGAGGGCGACACGCTCGCCCGCCTGGGGGGTGACGAGTTCGGCGTGCTCCTCGAGAACTGCCCGCCGGATCATGCGGTGCGCATTGCCGACCAGTTGCGACAGACCGTTACGGACATTCATTTCACCTGGGAGACCCGTTCCTTCGGTACCGGTGTCAGCGTCGGGCTGGTGAACCTGAAAGACCGCCCGTTCACGCTGGGTGACGTGATGAGCGCAGCCGATGCGGCCTGCTACATGGCCAAGGAGAAGGGCCGCAACCGGGTGCAGGTGTATCACTCCGAAGACAGCGAGATGTCGGTGCGCCAGGGCGAGATGGAATGGATCAGCCGGCTGCAGAAGGCGCTCAAGGAAGATCGATTCGTGCTCTATACGCAAGACATCAAAGCCCTGGACGCCGGGCGCGAGCACGGCACGCACTGCGAGATCCTGATCCGCCTGCTCGATGAACGCGGCGAGCTGGTGCCGCCCATGGCGTTCATCCCGGCGGCGGAACGGTACAATCTGATGCCTGCGATCGATCGCTGGGTCATTCGCACCGCATTCGCCACTATTTCCAAGGAACAAGCCGAAGGCGGTGCCGTTTTCGAGATATGCTCCATCAATCTCTCCGGAGGCTCGATCGGCGACGAGGGCTTCCTCGATTACGTGCGCGAACAGTTCACCCACTTCCCGGCGGTGCTGCCTCAGTCCATCTGCTTCGAGATTACCGAGACCGCTGCCATAGCCAGACTCGACCAAGCGACCCGCTTCATAAACGAGATGAAGTCGCTCGGCTGCCGCTTCTCTCTGGACGACTTCGGCGCAGGCATGTCCTCGTTTGCCTATCTGAAGCATCTGCCCGTGGATTTCCTCAAGATCGACGGCGGGTTCGTCAAAAACATGGCCGACGATCCGATCGACCGCGCGATGGTCGAGGCGATCAACAGCGTCGGCCATATCACCGGCAAGCAAACGATCGCAGAATTCGTCGACGGCGAACGCGTCATCGCGCTGCTGCGCGAGATCGGCGTGGACTTTGCTCAAGGCTACGGCGTGGCCAAGCCAAAGCCGTTCGGGCGACGCCTGCAGATGGCGGCGGCGACGGGCTGACGCGCAACGCGTTCACCGGGCTCGTTCCGCTCGCGCAGGGCGGAGGCTCGAGCCCCCGCATCACGGCGAAAAAGCGAGGGGATAGGGAAATCCCCTAGTCCGCACCGGTAAAACACCGATGGACCGGCAATCGCGTGGTCAATACTATGCCGCAGTCATATTCGGTGTTCACAACATTAAGGAGATGTGAAATGGGTGCGATGTACGAGTTATCCCCTAACCCCACCTGGGTGGATTCGCTGCACGGTTACGTCAAGCCCTATTGGGACGCGCTTCTAAACGGAGACTTTGCGACAGGTGTGTCATCTGCACAGCTCACGGTCCCCGAGATGCAGGGATGGATACTGCAGACTTATCCTTTCATCCACGCTTTTCCCAAGTTCCTTGCCGAGGCACTGATCAAGGTCGAGGACGATTATTCGCGTGCGTTCCTCATCGACAATATCCGCGTCGAAAAGGCCCACGCCGAGCATTGGATCTGGATGGGAATGGGCTTCGGCCTGAAGAGGGAAGAGATGCTCGACCTTGCAGAAGGCAACAAGCCCGTGCTGAGGGACGTGCAGTCGCTGACCGACTGGCTCTGGTACATCAATACCAAGGGGTCGTTGGCCGAAGCGGTCGCTGCGACCAGCTTTGGAATCGAGGGGATGACCGGTGATCTTGCCAGGAAAGTCGTCGCCGGCTTCGAGTCCTACCGCGGCAGACCGGGCGTCGAGATGGGCCCGAAGACCTACAAGTGGATGCGTGAGCATAGCGAGTACGACGACGTGCATCCGAAGATCGCTCTCGAGATCATCAAGCGCTATGCGACCACCGAACGCATGCAGATGCGCGTCATGCTCGCGGCCAAACGCAGCATTCAGCTTCTCGACCAGGCGTTGCATGTCGGTTACCAGGCATACACGCCGGCGGATGGATTGCTGGGACCGTCTACCGAGAAGCGCGCCGCCGATCGGCGTAGCGATCGTCGCGTCATCGCTCAGCTTCTCCCCTTTCCCGACCGCCGTTTCGCCGACCGCCGCGGGCGCGCCAGGCGCGCAGTGGCTTAAGCTTTCCGGTCCCATGCCGACAACGGGCACTTTCGGGTGCCCGTTTTTTTTTTGCTCAGGCGCGCCGCTGCCGGAAACTCACCGCCGCTCCACGACGCGCACCATGCGGCTATTCTTGTACTCCGACAGCCACACGGCGCCCGCCTGATCGACGGCCATTTTCCGCACTTGGGAATCCAGTCCCGGCAGGGGGAACTCCGAGAATTTGGCGGTGGCGGGATCGAAGCGCACGATCTTGTTCGCGGTGAACTCGTCGAACCAGATCTTCCCGTGACGATCGACCGCGATGTCGTAGGGGCCTGAGTCCGGCGTCGGGATCTCCCACTCGCGGATCGCTCCGGACTCTTGGTCGAGCCGCGCGATTTTGTTCGTGTTGTACTGCGTGAACCACACGTTGCCGTTCCGGTCGAGCGCCAGCCGGCGCGGGCCCGAGTAGCGCGTCGGCGGCGCATATTCGGTGATAGCGCCCGTCGCCGGGTCGAGCCTGCCGATCTTGTCGCCGGTGAACTCGCAGAACCAGACGTGGTTGCGGGAATCGACCACGATCCCGTAGGGCCGCGATTGCTTCGTCGGAATCGCGTACTCCTTGAAGGTCTCCGCCCGGGGATCGAAACTGGCGACGCGGTTGCCGCGGATCTGCGTCATCCAGATCAGCCCGTCGCTCGCGAGGAACAGGGTGTGGGGACTCGAGCGCTCCTGCGGCAGCGGGGTGCGCTTCATCTCGCCGCTCCTGGAATCCAGTCGCCCCAGATGATTGCCGCGGCTCTCGCTCCACCAGACGAACCCGCTCGAGTCGGCGACGATCCCGTGCGGGCGCGCGACCTTGGCGGGGATCGGGAATTCCCTGAAGCCGCCCGTCTTCGGGTCGAGACCGCCGATCTTTTCCCCGTAGCGCTCCACGAACCAGACGTGGCCCCGCGGGTCCACGGTCAGGTTGTGGGGGATCGCCGTGCGTGTGGGAATGTCGAACTGCGTGATGACGACGTCGGGTTCACCGACCGTGTTGCGGTACGCGACGGCCTTGGGCACGTTCAGCCCCAGCGGCTTGTCGGGGCCGAAATGCTTGCTGAGATATACCGCAATTCGCTCCACCTCCTCGCTTTTGGACGCCATCGCTTCCTCGTCCGAGATCGATTTGTAGTTCGGCGGGCCGATCTCCTCGATCCGCCCCATGTCGATGACGACCTTCTTCCAACCCAGCCGATCGAAGCGGCGGCTGACGAAATTCACCGGGCCGTGGCAGTTCACGCAGCGATTGATGACGAGCTGCTTCACGCCGTCCTGGTCGTCGGGAAGCTGCGCAATCCAGTCCGCCGGCGTGAGAATCGGCGCCGATCGCTTGAGAGCTAGGTTCAACAAAATCTTCGTCCCTGGCGCGATCTCGACGTCCGCCTTCGCGCTCTCCGAGTGTCCGCCCATGCCGGCGGACACCTCGCTCCTCCCTGCGAAGAGCCCGGGCGCGCTGTAGTTCCCGCTGCGCGAGAATACCGTGACGGTGATTCCCCGCTCCACGTTGCGGATTTTCACCGCCGCACCGGTCATGGGCTTGCCGTTCTCGTCGCGAACCGCGCCCTGAAGGCTGCCCGTGTCGATCGTTTGCGCAGCGGAGGTGTTTTGCCAGAACCACAGACCGAGAGAAAGCACGACGACTTTGAGCATGGCATCCTCCATGAAAATCACCCGCGAGCTGTCTTAGCGCACCGTCTCCCCGCCCGTGACGGGATGGCCGATTCCGAGCGGCTTGGCGTCGATCAGGATGAAGGCGACTCGGGCAGGCTCGGTGCCGCGGTTGATCCAGGCGTGGTTCGTGCCGCGCTGCACGAGCACGTCTCCCGCCTTGAGCTTCACCGTCGAATCGTCCATCCGCATCTCGAGCTCGCCCGCGAGAACGATCACGTAGTCGATCGTCTCGGTGCGATGCATCGGCCCGCTCCTGCCTGGAGGAATTTCGTTCACGGTGAACCGGGTCCCGTTCGGCGGCGGCGGCGTGCCGAGCATGCGCGCGCCCATGTCTTCGACATTTTCGCCGACCGAGATGTCGGCGGGCGTGCAATCGGTGCACCAGATGAGGGTCGAGATCCCGCCCGACTTCGAAATCCGCTTGTTGGATGCCGTCGCGTCGATGAGAACCTTTGCGGTCCGGTTTGCGCCGTGCCCCGTCACCACGCGGCGGACCGGGGCGGAGTCTGTCATCGTGAGCCGGGCAAGTGGTGCCTACTTCGCCTCGTCGACGCGCGTCAGGGTCGCGGGTCCTTCGCCCACGATGATCAGCCAGGCCTCCTCGTCCTTGGCTCCGTCCCAGTGCACCTGCTTGGCGAAATGGGTGACGAACGAGCCGGTCGGCATGGCTACGGTGAGGTTGGGATCGAACTTGTTGCCGGTGGCGACCCACCAGGTGCCCTTGATCACGGTGATGAAGCGGTCGTTCGGATGAAAGTGCGGCCGGCTGAAGTTGCCCGGCTTGAACCGGTTCATGACCACGTACAACCCGGGTTTTTCCGGATCGCCGACGAGCACCGCCTGGTTGACGCCGGCGGCGCCGGTCGGATCGCGCCACTTGAGCTGATCGGGCGATCGGTACGCGAGCGCCGCGGGGTTGAGGTCGGCTGCGAAGGCCGCACCCGCCCCCAGCAGCAGCAACAGGATTCCAGCACCACGCAACACGCGACGAGAGAATGAACTCATTTTGGCCCCCCTTGAGATCACCTCCGTATACGCGTTTGGCGGCGAACCGTCAACGCCCATCCCGGCTGCGGCGAGCTGGCCGCCGAGACCACCTCTGCTTACTCGACCGCGCGTCTCTCCGTCGCGATCGCCGGCGTGTCGAGATAGATCGTTTCACCCGATGCGAGGAACTGCTCGAACCTCGACTGATCCACCCATACGTGGCGTTCCAGCCCCGTCTCGAGCCACCGAATGGTGAGGCCCCGCGCCGTCTCGTCTACCGCTATCCTGATGTTGGATGCCATTTGCATTCTCCTTCGCTTGTCCGATGCGTTCCCAGCTTACTTTCGGATAAAAGGAGGTGCTGTTGCGCGTTCCACCAGCGTTCAGTGGAATATGCACACCGGATGAGGCATCCGATTGGAAACCGGGGTCTGTCCCCGGTTATTCCGGCCGGTATTTGGTCTCCGGCTTGACGCTCTTCTTGCGCTTTTTCTCGCTGATCTCGCCGTTCTCGATATAGCGGCCTTCGACGGCGCGCTTCGCCGCCTCGTCCCATTGCGGCAGCCAGTCGCCGAGCGAATAGCCGAACCAGGGCGCCTGCGGGCGCAGCTTCGGCAGGCCGAGCTCCTCCCAGATTTTCCTGGCGCGCTCCATGTATTCGCGCTTGGGCAAGGCGAGCGGCGGCATGTCGCCTTTCATGGTGGCGTCCATCAGGAGCGTCGAGTCCTCTTCCTCGCCGTGCTCGCGCTTGGGGCCATGGCCCTGGCCGCGGTGCGGCAGCGTCTGCACGTCCTCGAGCGGGTTCATGCGGTACGCCATGGCCCACAGGAGCGCGTCGGCGTTGTCCGGGTCGATGTCGTCCGTCACCGCCACCGTGATCTTGCCCATGTCGCCCTTGAAGAAGGCCGCGCCCCGCAGCGCGCGCCACACCTCGGTGCGCGGCATGCCTTTTTCGCAGCTGATAACCGTCACGCGCAGCAGTCCCGTCAGCGGTTCGTGAAGCGTCACTCTTTTGATTCCGCGGATGCCAAGCGCCTCGCGCAGGTGGGCGAGGAACAGCGGCTCGTAGGCGACGCGCTTGATCACGCTCGATTCCGAAGGCGCGACTTGGCTGATGTAGGAGGGAATGACCGGGTTCCTGCGCTGCGTGATCGCGGTCACGCGCATCGGCATGTTGTACTCCTCGAGCGCGACGTGTCCGTGCGATTCGCCGAAAGGCGCCTCGGGCTCGCAATACTCGGTGTCGATCAGGCCCTCGATCACGAGCTCGCTCTCGGCGGGGACGAGCAAGTCGACGCTCTTCGCGCGCACGACATTGATCGGGGAGCCGGCGAGGCCGCCCGCGACCGTGAATTCGTCCACGCCCACGGGCAGCTTCTGCGGCCCCATGAAGGCCACGTAGGGCGGGCAGCCGAGCACGATCGCGCAGGGCATCGTCTTCTTCCCGAGCTTCTGGTATTTCACGTAGTGCAGGTAGCCGCCCGCGCCGCCGACGCGCGTCGCCATGCGCACCACCAGGCGGTCGGAGGATTTGAGCGCGGCGCGATAGGTGCCCATGTTCTGCACGCCGGTCTCGGGGTCGCGGGTGATGACGTTGGTCGCGGTGAGGGTGGGTGCGGAATCGAAGCCCGGTGTCGAGATCGGGATCGGCAGGCGGTCGAGCCCTTTGCCTTCGCCTTTCAGATCCTCGCCCGCGTGCACGACTTCGTGGCACGCGGCGTTCTTCACTTCGCGCGGCGCAATGGGATGGGCGATGGCGCGGTCCCATTTCCCCTGGATCTCGCTCAAGGGCGCACCCATTCCGGCCGAGTAGATCGCGCGGTTCGCCGCGATCGCGCCGACCACGACCGGAATGTCGTACTTGCGGCCGCGGCCGTCTGTGATATTCGTGAAGAGGAACGCTTTGCGCTCGGCTTCGTCCATCCCGCCGACGAACTGCCAACGCACCAGCGGATGCAGCTCCGAGTCCTTGTCGACCGCCCTGGATATGGTGAGGAGCAGCCCACGCTTTTTCAGCTCCTCGAGGTGCTCGTGGAGGTCGGGATAGCCGCGCGCCGCGGTCGCGACGCCGGTTTCGGCGGGATGGTTCATTGCTTGGGGATTTTCGCGGCTTCGACGACTTTTTTCCACTTCGCCGTCTCGGACACGAGCAGGGCGTGCAGCGCCTCGGGCGTGCTGCCTTGCGCGTCGACGCCGAGGTCCTGAAGGCGCTGTCTCACCTCGGGCGCGGCGACCGAAGCGTTGATCTCGCGGTTCAGGCGCTCGATGACCGCCTTCGGCGTCTTCAGGGGCGCGGCGACGCCGTTCCAGGCCGAAGCCTCGTAGCCGGGCACACCGGCCTCGGCAAGCGTGGGTATGTCGGGCAGGCCGGCGAAACGGTGGTCGAAAGTCACCGCGAGCGCCCGCAGGCTGCCGCTCTTGATGTGCGGCACCATGGGGGCGAGGATTTCGAGCATCGCCTGCAGGTCGTTGCCTTTGAGCGAAGTGATGATGAGCGGCGTGGTCTTGAACGGCACCGTCTGGAAGTCCAGTCCCGCCATCGACTTGAACAGCTCGGCCGCGATGTACTGCGTGCCGCCGGGGCTGGTCGTGCCGACGTTGAGCTTGCCCGGGCTCGCTTTCGCCGCCGCGATGAGGTCGTTCACCGACTTGTACGGCGATCTTGCGTCGACGACGAGCGCCATTCCGAAGAAACCCACGGTCGAGATCGGAAGGAAATCCTTCGCCGGGTCGTAGGGCAGGGAATTGAAGAGCGACACGCTCACGGCGTGTCCTTGGTTGAACCAGAGCAGTGTGTAGCCGTCGGGCTCGGCTTTCATCACCGCCTCGGTGGCAACGACCTGCCCCGCGCTCGGCCGGTTTTCGATGAGCACCTGCTGTCCGAGCTGCTGCGAGAGCTTTTGCGCGACCACGCGCGCGGTGATGTCCGCGACCCCGCCCGCGCCGTAGGGGAGCAGGATCCGGATCGGCTGGGCCGGATAAGTTTGTGCGCACGCGCCCGCCGCGCTCAACAAGAGCGCGAGGCCGCAGATCCAGCCCATCGCTTTGGATCTGAGAATTTTTCCTTCCACGGGTCCTTCCTCCTGAACGGGTATGTTACGCGAGCCCTTACGGCCAGTCATGCCGATACGGCCTCGTTTTCCGGGCGAGCCTGTAAGCCCGCCGCATCCTCGATCGCTTCGCGCAGAAAAAGCTCCGCGGACAAGGACAGCTGCAGATTGGCGAGATTCATCGCGTCGGGGGGAGAGTCGCTTGTCGCTAAATTAGCGACGATCATCGCTTATATAGCGACAAGAGAGTCAAAGCCGTCCCGGATCGCCGGGCCTGAGTCGCCTCACCGCGGGCACCAGCAATCCGGCCGCACGCGGAACACGCCCTGCGCGGTTTCACCGAGGATTCTCTCCTTCAGCGCCTCGTTTAAGGTTGCGCCTTCGACGACTTTCCTCGGCTCGGGGTCCCCGATGGGGAAGGGTTGGTCGGACCCCAGCATTATTTTTTCCGCTCCCGCCTTCTTCACCAGGTATTCGAGTGAATCCGCATCGAACACGCAGGAATCGAAGTACATCGCCTCGAAGCCCTTGCGCGGGTCGGCGTATTTGCCCTGCGAATTGGCGTGGTTGCGCGCGAGGCGCCCGAGCGCGTAGGGCAGGGCGGCGCCGCCGTGCGAGAGCACGAATTTCATGCCCGGGAATTTCAGGAGGTGCCCGGAGAAGAGCAGCCGCGACGCGGCGATCGAGGTGTCGGCGAGCCGGCCGATCGCGTTCACCAGATCGTAGTCCGCAAGCCGCGGCTCGCCGCACAGGAACATCGGGTGAAGGAACACCGCGGCGCCGAGGTCCGAGGCTGCCTGCCAGAACGGATCGAGCGAAGGATCGTCGAGATTGCCGGAATTGCCCTTGGGAAGCGTTCCGATCATCACACCGCCGAAACCCCGGTCGAGCGCCTCGGACAGAACCTCTGCGGCGAGCCCGCCGTGCTGCAGCGGCACGGTGGCGAGCGGCGTGAAGCGCGTTTCCTCGCGCAGTGCCTCCTGCAGGCAGTCGTTGTAGAAGCGGCTCCAGGCGAGGCCTTCGCCCGAAGGCAGCTCGTAGCCGAAGCTGTCCAGCCACCCGCCGACGAGCTGGTGGTCGATGCCGTTCCCGTCCATCCAGGCGCGCCGGTCGGCAAGATCGGATAGCTTGGGCGCGATCGGCCGCGTGGGCTCCCCGCCAGGGAACTGCATGCGGGTTCTCTTGCCGTCGCGCAACAGCTTGACTCCGGGAAATTTCGCGGCGCTCGCGTCGAACCGCTCGGTGAGCAGCTTCGGGATGAAGTGGGCGTGAACGTCGATGACGATGTCCTTCATGTCGAGGCCGCTCCCTTGCGCGCACCGATCGCGTTCCAGATCGCGAGATGCGACATCGGCAGCGTGTCGATCGAAGCGCCGAGGGGAGCGAGCGCGTCGTTGACGGCGTTCGCGATCGCAGCAGGCGCGCCGAGGTAGCCGGCTTCGCCCGAACCCTTCTGGCCGAAGGTGGTGAGCGGCGAAGGCGTGCAGTGGTCGACGATCGCCATCGCCGGCACTTCCATCGCGCTTGGGATCAGGTAGTCCATGAAGGTGCCGCTCGCGAGCTGCCCGTCCTCGGTGTAGGCGAACTTCTCGTAGAGCGCCGCGCCGAGGCCGTGCGCTATTCCGCCGTAAGTCATGCCGTGCACGATGTCCGGGTTGATCATCACGCCGCAGTCGTGGCCGCACAAGTATTTCCGGATCGCGGGCTTGCAGGTATCCGGATCGATTTCGACGAGGACCACGTGCGCCTCGAAGGCGTAACAGGGATAGATCTGTATACGGCCCTCGGGAGTCGGCAACGCGCCGCCGGTCGGCACTTCCCACACGAACTTCGCCTGCAGTCCTGGCTCGATGCCCGGCGGCAACTTGTGGAATTTCCGGTGCGCGATCTCGACCAGCTGGTCCCACGAAAATTCCTTCGAGGGGGCGCCTTTCACGTTGACGCTTCCGTCGCGGTATTCGAGGTCCTCGGGCGAACACTCGAAGTTGTGCGCGGCGATCGCGATGAGCGTCTCCTTGATCGTTTTCGCGGCACCTGCCGCCGCCCCGCCCAGCATGATCGCCATGCGGCTGCCGACCGGGCTGTTGGAGGGAAGCGCGGTGAGAGAATCGGCTCGAACCACGCGGATCGTTTCGGGATCGCGCTCGAGGATTTCTCCCAGCACGGTCGATACCAGCGACTCGTGCCCTTGCCCTGCGCTCGAGTTGCCGATGACGCCGGTGATCGCGCCCGAGAGATCGACGCGCACCAGGCACGAGTCCATCCAGGTGGTGTTCTCGTTCTTCGGGTTCATCAGCACTTCGAACGCCGAGTTGCCGCCGGAGGGTTCCAGGCAGCTCGAGATGCCGATTCCGGCGAGGCGCCCCGAGCGCCGCGCCTCGTCCCGCGCGCGCACGAGCGAGCCGTAGTCGATCGCCGCCAAGGTCTCGTCGAGCACCCCGTGGTAATCGCCCGAGTCGTAGGTGGAGCCGCTCGGGATGGTGTAGGGGAACTGGTCCTTGCGGATGAAATTCCTCTTGCGCAGCTCGACCTGATCCATGCCGAGATGGCGCGCGGCGCGGTCGATCGCCCGCTCGATCGCGAAATTGGTCGGCGACTGGCCGAAGCCGCGCACCGCCTCTTGGGGCGTCTTGTTGGTCATGACCGAGATCGGCTCGTACTCGATTGCGCCGATCACGTAGGGCCCGCAGATCGCGGTGACGGGCTTGCCGAGCTGGAAAGGCGAGCGCCCCGCGTAGGCGCCGACGTCGTCCACCGCGCGGATTTTCATCGCGCGTATCACGCCGTCCGCACCGAACGCCACCTGCATGTCGAAGAAACGGTCCGGCCCCTGCATGTCCCCGCCGCGCAGGTTCTCGAGGCGATCCTCGATCAGGCGCACCGCAACGCCCAGTTTTTTCGCGAGATAGCCGACGAGCACGGTGTGCTTGATTCCGCGCTTCACGCCGTAGCTGCCGCCCACGTCGACGTCGTAGTGCACGCGCACCGCGTTGCCGGGCAGGCGCAGCGCGCGCGCCGCCTGGTCGGGAAACTTCGGCATCTGGATCGAGGCCCAGATATCGAGGATGCCGGTGCCCGCGTCCCACTGCGCCGCGACGCCGAAGGTCTCGATCGGCACGGTGGCGCTGCGGCCCCAGACCGCGCGGAAGGCGATCCTGTGCTCGGCGCTTGCGAACGCCTCCTCCACCGGTCCCCAGACGAACTTGCGGTGGTAGAGCAGGTTCGAGCCGTGCGCTGGGTGCACGAGCGGCGCTCCCGGCGCGAGCGCCGCCTCGGGATCGATCACGTGCGGCAGCGGCTCGTATTCGACCTCGACCCGCTCCGCCGCGTCCTCGGCGAGCGCGCGCGAATCGGCGACGACCGCCGCCACCCATTCGCCGGCATAGCGCACCACGCCCCGCGCGAGCGCGAAACGCGTCACCTTGGGCGCGTCCACCCCGATCGCAAGCGAATCGGTGTTCGCGCAGAATTCCTCCCCGGTCAGTACGTAGAGCACGCCCGGCGCGGCGCGCGCCGCGTCGGTCTTGATCGAAACGATGCGCGCGGCTGCGTGGGGCGACGCGACGAGCGCCACGTGCTTCATCCCGGGAAGCGCGATGTCGGCGACAAAGCGGCCGCGGCCGGAGACGAAACGCGGATGCTCCTTCGCGCGGCGCTTCGTGCCGATGTAACGGAAGCTCGTCATGGCGCGCGGTGTTTTCCCCTCCTTGGATAAGGAGGGGTGGCGCGAAGCGCCGGGGTGGTTTGACCAGAGTGCCCGACCACCCCGCCGCCTGCGGCGGCACCCCTCCTCAAAGAGGAGGGGAAGGATGGCGGGTATGCATCGATGGTGTTCATTTCGCTTCCTTCGCCGTGCGCTCGGCGGCAAGCTGCACCGCCTCGACGATCTGCTGGTAGCCGGTGCAGCGGCACAAGTTCCCGCCGATCGCATCGCGGATCTGCGCCTCGGTCGGATCCGGATTCGTGTTCAGCAGTCCCTGCGCGGCGATGAGCATTCCCGGCGTGCAGTAGCCGCACTGCAGGCCGTGCGCCTCGCAGAAGCTGTCCTGCAGAACGCTCATCGAGCCGTCGGGTTTCGCGAGACCCTCGACGGTGGTGACGCGGTGGCCGTGCGCCTGCACCGCGTACATGAGGCAGGCCCTTACGGGTTCCCCGTCGAGCATCACCGAGCACGCGCCGCAGATGCCGTGCTCGCAGCCGACGTGCGTGCCGGTGAGGAGCAGGTCGTCGCGCAACCAGTCGACCAACGACAGCCGCGCCGGCACCTGGGCCGATCGCGGCTTGCCGTTGACCTCGACGGAGACGGCGTGAAGCGTCTCGCTCACAGGCTTCTCGCTCTCTCGCGCGCTTCGCGCAGCGCCCGGGCCGCGAGCACGCCGGCGAGGTGCCGGCGATATTCGGCGCTCGCGTGGAGGTCGCTGCCGGGCTGCGTTTCGGTTGCTGCGGCGTGCGCTGCGTCGTTCACGGCCGCGTCGTCGAGACGCGTGCCGACCAGGCGCCCCGCTATCTTCGGGAACGCGAGCGGCGTTCCTCCGACTCCGCCCAGCCCGAACGCCGCGCGCACGCAGCGTCCGTCGCCGTCGATCGCGACCTGCGCCGCGGCGGCGACCATCGCGAAGTCGCCGTGGCGCACGGAGATTTCGGTGAAAGCGGAACCCGTGTGCCGCCAGGACCATGCCGGCCAATGGATTTCCTCGAGGCACTCGCCGGGCCGAACGTTCGTCGCCATCGGGCCGGCGAAGAACTTTTCGGCTTCGAGCGTGCGCGCGCCGCTGCCCGAGCGCAGCAGCATGCGCGCCCCCAGCACCTGCGCGACAAGCGGCAGCTCGGCGCAAGGATCGGCGTGCGCGAGACTGCCGCCGATCGTGCCGCGATTTCGCGTTTGAACGTGACCCACCCACGCGAGCGCCTGGCGAAGCAGCGGCACGCGCGCGGCGAGCGCGTGGTCGCGCTCGACCGCGCCCTGGCGTGTGCAAGCGCCGGTGCGCGCCATGTCCTTTTCGACTGCGATGAATTTCAGCTCGGCGATTTCGTTGATATCGACCAGCCACGCCGGGCGCACGAGCCGCATCGCCATCATCGGCACAAGGCTCTGGCCGCCGGCGAGGAGCTTCGCGCCGTCGCCGTGCGTCGCGAGCAACGCGCAAACCTCGGAAAGCGAAGCGGCGCGGGCGTATTCGAACGGAGCGGCCTTCAAGGTGCGATCCCCGGAGTGAGGCCGTATGATAAAGCAAGAACCCGTCGGCCCCGCGCCCTGTGCACGGCTCTCCGCCTTGCGCGTTCAGAGGCCGAGGGGTCCGATGGAAATCAGGCTGACGCTGCGTCCGGGGATGTCAGGCACGAAAAAGCTGCTCGCACGTTATGGCGAGTCGCTGGTCTGCGTCCGCTATCGATACGACCGAGCGACCGGGAGGCGCGTCAAGACCGCAGAGCTGATTGTTGAGGAAGTCGCGTGGGCTCCACGTTAGAGCGCGGTGTCCAACAACGAGAAATCTGGCTATAATATAGCCAGAATGCGGTTCGAGATACTTCTGGCCCCCGAGGCTGTCGAAGACCTGCGTAGATTGAAGGCCGGCGAACGGACGGCGGTGAAGGAAGCCCTCGAAACCCATTTGAGGCACGAACCAACCAAGACTAGCCGTAGCCGGATCAAGCGATTGCGCGGCATTGCGCGACCGCAATACAGGCTACGCGTCGAGGAAGTCCGTGTGTTCTACGATGTTTCGGGTTCGACCGTCGAGGTACTGGCGATCGTGCCCAAACCGGAGGCTGAGTCATGGCTCGCGCGGTTCGGAAGTCCAAAGTGAAGGAAGTGCCTCTTTCCGAGGTCAAGGATGACTTGTCTCGCTTTCTTCGGGAAGCCGAGACACAGGATGTCGTCATCACACGCCACGGCAAACCAGCCGGCGTACTAATCGGGTTCAAGTCGGAGGACGACTGGTTCGACTACCGACTTGAACACGACCCACGGTTTTTACAGCGCGTCGAGCAGGCTCGCGCAAGCTTCCGTGCGAGCCGAGGCGTCAAACTCGAAGACATCAAGTAGAGATGCGCTCTGATAATTTTGAAATGCAGTCTGACACCGCGTGGCCGAGCGGCCGCGCGGCAACCCGCCCGGGAGGCAAGAGTGTCTGGAAAGCTAGCTAGATCGATCGCCGTGCTGGCGCTTTGCGCCCCGCATGTCGGCGCGCAAGCGCAGGCGTGGCCGGCGAAACCGATCAGGATCATCGTCCCGTTCACCCCGGGGAGCGGCACCGACATCATCGCGCGCACGGTGACCGAAAGGCTCTCGCCCCAGCTCCGGCAGCCCATCGTCATCGAGAACCGCCCCGGCGCGGGCGGCACCATCGGCGCGGCGCTGGTGGCGAAATCGGCTCCCGACGGCTACACGCTTTTCGTGCATTCCTCCTCGTATACGGTCACGCCGTCCACGTACAAGGACCTGCCGTACGACACGCTTCGCGACCTCACCGGCGTCGTGCCCCTTGCCTTGCTGCCCAACGTGCTCGTAATGGCGCCTTCGAAAGGCATCCGGTCGGTGAAAGAGCTCGTCGCCGCGGCGAAGGCGAAGCCCGGCTCGCTCAATTCCGCCTCGGTCGGCATCGGCAGCGCGACGCATCTGAACGCCGAGCGCTTTCGTCTC
>Ga0209807_1000231_pt1 | contig 24856 bp, 16 predicted proteins | sample GraSoiAngelo_154_FD_186168 | JGI IMG/M metagenome (GOLD analysis project Ga0209807, IMG submission 186168) | Grasslands soil microbial communities from the Angelo Coastal Reserve, California, USA - 14_1009_13_20cm (SPAdes) (version 2) | ecosystem: Environmental > Terrestrial > Soil > Grasslands ... | reverse complement strand
CGCAGCCGGGCCAGCTCCTGTTCCCCGGCCGCCTGGACCGGGCGCCCCCGCCGCTGGGGAGCGAGGGCGGCGAGTTGGCCTTGCTTCCGCTGCTGGCGCCAATGGGTCAGATGGGACGAATAGAGGCCTTCGCGCCGTAACAGCGCCCCGATCTGTCCGGGCTCACAGGCATCAGCCTCCCGGAGAATGCGCACCTTGTAGGCGGCGGTGAACTGCCGACGCCGCGCGCGCTCGACCACCTCCGCGCACGCCGCCCCCAGCGCCGGACTGCGCAGCGCGGCCGCCGGGTCGACGGTCTTGATGCCGGCGCGCTCGAGCGCCTCGCGCGGCAGATAGAGCCGGCCCACGGCGGCGTCTTCGTCGAGATCGCGCAGGATATTGGTGAGCTGGAGCGCGCGCCCGAGGTGATGGGCGAGCAGTCGGCCGGCCTCGCGCTCGAGGCCGAACACCCGCACCGAGAGCCGCCCCACCGCGCTGGCGACGCGGTCGCAATAGAGATCGAGGGTGGCAAGGTCGGGCGCCCTGATGTCCTGCGGCACGTCCATTTCCATGCCGTCGACGATGGCCAGGAAATCCGCGCGCTGCAGGTTGAAAGTGTGAACCGACGCGACGTAGTCCCGCAACCGCGCCGGAGGACGGCCCTGATAGAGCGCGTCGATGTCGTCACGCCACTGCTGCAGCGCGGCCAGGCGTTCGCCCCTCGGGCCGTCGGAATCGGCGATGTCGTCGACCTGCCGGCAAAAGCTGTAGATCTGAAACATCGCTTCACGTTGCGCGCGCGGCAGGATGCGCATAGCGGCGTAGAACGAACTGCCCGAGGCCGTCGTCCCATAATTCGCGCTGGTTGCGGTCGCCTCCAGCGTCATGCACCGGCCGCCGGTCTGGATTGGGGATGCAGACCGACCGCGCGACGGATCATCTCGCCGGCAACGCCGCCGCTGCTGAAGGCCAGCAGCTCGACCGGATTGAGATGCACCCGCTCGCTCAAGGGATCGCGCACTTTGAGAAGCCGAACGATCCGGTCGGCAAACGCCTGGATCACGGAGATCTCAAGCCCGAGCCGAAAATCCTTCACTTCGGCGGCAAGAGATTTGCTCTCGTTGAGCAGGAGCTCCGTCCGCTCGGCAAGCGAATGCAGGCACTGCAGCAATGGCGCGGGCGCCCTGCTCTCGCCGAGCGCCTCGACGGAGGCGCCCGCCGCTTCCAGCGCATCGCGCGGCAGGTAGACGCGATTGAGGTTGTGATAGTCCTTGCCGCAATCCTGCAGGTGATTGTTGATCTGCAAGCCCGCACATAGCGCGTCCGACGCGACCCAGGTCGACGTGCTCTCGCCATGGACCTCGAGCATGAACCGTCCGACCGGCATCGCCGAGTAACGGCAATAGTGAATCACTTCGTCCCAGTTTTCGTAGCGAAGTTTCGTCACGTCCATCCGAAATGCGATCAGGACATCGAGGGCGTGGCGCGGCGGCATCGAACGCTCCGCCAGCGCGCGCCGCAGCTTGACGGCCTCGGGCTGGGTGTCGCCTTTGCCCAACAGCTCGGCTTCGAGCAGGTCAAGAAAAGCAAGCTTGTCCTTTGCCGCGAGGGTCGCATGGTCGGCGATGTCGTCGGCGGTCCTGACAAAATTGTAGAACGCCAGGATCATCGCCCGGTGACGCGGATGAATGATCCATGACGCGACCGGAAAGTTCTCGTCGCGGTGTCCCTTGCCGGATCGCAATTCGCTCGCGCTTGTCATCAAGAACCGGCTACTTTTGTCCAGGCTGCAGATTTCGCATAACGCCGCATGTTACGCACATGCCACAGGCGTCGCAGACCCATATAGGCGAATACGACGCCAAAACCAATGCTATCTGGTGTTTGCGGCGGGCCCCGGAACGCCTCCGAAGCCGCACGCTATGGCAGACGATCGGATGCGAACGCGGGCTTGCTATTGTCCGTGGGTTTTCAGCACCGTATCGCAGGCAACGGAAATCTTGGGACGATTTTCCTGCAGGCACGCCAGAATGGTGAAATCACCCTGATCGATCACAGGGCGGCAGAAGCGCTGCACGTCGCGCGCGCAAGCCTTCTGTTCCTCCGCCGAGCCGCTGCGCTGCGGAGCGATTGGCTGGGCGGACGCCCCACTGGAAATCGATAGCGAGAGCAGAGCGAGCGCCAGGAAAACTTTTTGCATCTTTCTTCCTTCATTCTGACGGGAGAGTATTCCGCTTCCCGACAACGCAAGCGGTGACCGGAACGGACTATTCGGATTTGCATGTACTGCGGAATGCAGCACCGAGCGAGAAGCGCCGGAAAATGCGGCCAAATTTACGGCGGGCAGACGGATATATGGCATGCGCGAAAAGTCAACCCTTCCGCAAACTTAACGCGCTGATATTGCAAGCTGTTTTGTGAAGTTCGTCTTTTTTTGCAAATCGCTGTTGCGGGTAAGCCCCGCAGAACGCTACATGGTCTTAATTTCGTCAAGTGAAAATCAGGTCGACTGGCCGATGGTCCAGCGGACCCCGGAGTGGTCAGCGGCCGCCTGTCAATTTGAACCCTAACACACCGCGGCGACACTAACCCCTCGATGCGGCGAGACGTAACGTCAAATTTGAATGGGAAACGCGATATGAAACCGTTTGGTTCCGGCCTGTATGGACAGGCGATCAAGGCTGCCGGCGTCGGCGCTGCGCTCTTGTTGTCGGTATCGGTGGGTCACGCCCAATCCGGGCCGTTCGTCGGTTTCGATGGCGCCTGGTCCGGCAACGGAACGGTCTCGCTGTCCGATGGAAGCACCGAACACATCCGTTGCAAGGCGGACTACAAGGTCAACGGCACCGGATTGGGTTTGAAACAGAGCCTGCATTGTGCAAGCGACAGCTACAAATTCGATCTGAGCAGCGATGTCACGAGCCAGGGCGACCGTATTTCCGGTAACTGGAGCGAGGCCAGCCGCAACATATTCGGTAATCTGCAGGGCACCGCAGGCGGTGGCCAGATCGAGGTCTTCGTCGAGGCCAACGGCTTTGCCGCCAACCTCACGTTGAAGACCATCGGCAACAGGCAGACCGTGCAGATCAACTCCAAGGGCGAGATCAGAGGCGTCAACATCACGATGGTGAAGGGCTAAGCCCGCGCCACGCGGCGTAATCCACCTCCTCGTACGATTTGAGCCCCGGTTCTGATGCGATCAGGACCGGGGCTTTTGCTTCGTGTTTTCCGCTTTAGCTTCGCGCCCCGCGAATCCGCTCCGACAGGTTGATCAGGAACATCGCCGTCGGCCGCAGGATGAAGAGGTCGGCGACCAATGCCGCTACCATCGCGAATGCGCTGAGCCAGCCGAACAGGCGCAGCGACGGCAGCGCGGAGAACACCGTCACCACCAGGCCGCACGCCAACACCACCGTGGTCAGGATCAGCGCCGGTCCGACCAGCACGGTCGCGCGCTCGACCGCGACCGCCGAACTGACGCCGGGCTTGCTCTCCAGCCGCAACCGGTTGAGGAAGTGGATCGTGGCGGAAAGGCCCAGGCCAAACGACACCGTCAGCGCAACCACGCTTGCAAATTGCAGCCCCTCGCCCAGCGCGTACAACAGCGTGCCGGAAAGCACCACCGGGAAGATGCCGGGCAGGATGCAGGCGAACATCACGACCCAGGAGCGGAACGCAAGCCCAATGAAAATGGCGACCAGCGCGAATTCCACCGTCAGCCCGCGATTGAGCTTCTCGATCATGTTCGCTGAATTGCGCGCGGCGATCGCCGAAAGACCGGTAACCGCGACCTCATAACCGGGATGCTGCTTGCGTACCGTGTCCAGCGCCTGATCGAGGCTCTCGACGACGGGAAGAATTTCGCTTGAATCAAGGTCCGGCACCCTGCCCGACACCACGACCGCCGTCTGGTCTGCGGAAATGAAACGCCGCACCAGATACTCAGGGATCAGGTTGACATATTCCTTCAAGGTCGCGACGTCGGAACTTCCGGCCTTTTCCGCAAGCCAGCGCCGCAGCGTCTCCAGGGACCAGACATTGCCGACCCCGGCCTGTTTCTCGACCGCGGCGTGAACTTCGGCGATGGTCTGCAGCGTCTCAGGCGCATAGAGCGAGGCGCCCTTGGGGAATTCGATCAGCACGTCGATCGCGTTGGCGCCGGTCAGCTTGGCGTCAAGGCGTCCCGAGGCCGCGACCGCCTGCTGTTTGTCGGGCACCTGATCGGCGAGCCGATAGCGCGGCTCAAGATTGGCATAGACGACGGCCAGGCCGCCCACAAAAATCACCGCGACCAAGCTGAACAGACCGGGACGGCTGACCATGCGCACCGCGATCCAATAGCAAAAGTTGCGCAGCATCTGGACGCCGGCGTCGGCGCTCTGGAATTTCACGGCGAATACTTTTTCGTTGCGGACAAACAGCACCCCGAACACCGGCACCAGCGAGAGCACCGCGATCAGCGCGATGATGGTGGCAGCAAGCCCGGCCTCGCCGAATTTGCGGATCAGGTCGGAATTCGAGAACTGCAGCGCAATGAACGATATGCCAGCCGTGCCATGGGTAAGCACGCAGGCCGGCCCGACCACCAGCACGGCATTCTTGAACGCGGTGAACTTGTCCTGGCCGGCGATGAGCCGATCGCGCGCCGCAAAGGTAAGCTGCATCGAGTCGGAAAAACTGATCACCATGATCAGCGGCGTCATCACGTTCAGGAACATGTTGAGGTTGAAATTGGCCCAGCCGAGGCCGCCAAGCGCGAGTACGATCGCAATGATCGGCGGGAAGGCCGCCGCGATCATGAACGATATCTTGCGGAAGAAAATGATCGCGATGATGCAGCCGGCCAGGATGCCGAGGATATTGTAGGTCAGCCCGTCGCGTTTCACCGCGTTGCGGATTTCGAGCTGCATCACGGGAACGCCGGATAGTTCGGCGTTCAATCCACTGCCCTTGAGATCGTCGGCCATCTCCTTGCGAATCTCGCCGATCACCTTGGTGAGCTTGTTGCTGGCGACCACGTCGGGTTCGAGCGACAGCACGATCAGCGCCAGCGTACCGTCTTCGGACAACAGCTTGCCGCGGATGATCTCGTTGCTTTTGACGGTCTCGATAAACTTGTCATAGGCGGCGCCCTCCGGCAGTTCCGAAGGGAACAACGCCGCCGGCAGCTTGCCCGGCGCCGGCGCCTGACGCGCCGAGAACAGCGAAATAATCCCGCGCGTGCCCTCGACGAGTTGCAGATCGGTGACGAGATCGCGCACCTTCTCGAGATTGTCGCGAGCCAGCAGCGTTTTACCTTCGACCACGACCAGCACATCGAATTCGACCGCCGGAAACCGCTTGGTTTCCGCCTCGTATTGCCGGTAGTCCTTGGAATTGGAGCGGAACAACTGGCTCAGCGAATCGTCGATCTTGATGCGGTCGATCCCAAACAGCGCGCCGATGATCAGCCCGACCAGAATGATGCAGGACAGGATCGGCGCCTTCATGGGGATCAGGCCGATCCGCTCCAGGCGGAACGCGATGCTCTTCTTGGGCGGCTCCTCGACCTTCTCGACATGGATTTCATTGTCGCGGGCTTTTTCGAGCATGCTCTGTCCAGTTCTCACATCGGCTCAAGTTTTGCGCCCAATTGTTTTGGGCTCAAGGTTTATAGCTTAAAGTTCAGAGGGCGCGTACGAGCCTTGGATGGACCAAATCGATCTGCGCTAGCCCTTGAAAACATGCAGAAAATTGCCGAACACCCTTTAGCAGGTCCGCACGCCGTCTCGCAAGCGCGGGCCATGGTGTGAAATCCGCCGGTTGCGCCGATTTCGGGCCTCACGTCGCGCAATTGTCACACCGGCTGGAGTTTCAGTCTTGATTTTCAGGCAATGCGGTGCGGCGTTCGGTCGCCGCTCTCATCCTTCAGCGCGACCCCGGTCAGTTGCCGTGCGAAGCCTTGGCGGATCAGCCAGCCGATCTTGTAGGCGGCCTCATCGTAGGAGAGCCCCGCGCCGTGGATGTTCGACACGCAATTGCGCTCGGCGTCGGTCACGCCAACGCGCGGCGCGAACGTCAGATAGGCGCCCAAGCTGTCCGGGGCCGAGAGGCCTGGCCGCTCGCCGATCAGCATGACGACCATCCGCGCCCCGAGGACGGCGCCGATCTCATCGCCGAGCGCGACGCGCGCACCTGACGCCACCGCGACGTCGGCAATCTTGATTTGATCGGCCGCCAGTTGGGGAACGAGGCTACGAACCAGGTCGATCGCATGCGCATGGACTGCCGTCGGCGACAGCCCATCACCGATCACCAGCGCAAGCTGGCCCACTCCGCCGTTCTTGCCGGCGAGAGCCTGCAGGGAGGCTTGATCGAGCCGACGCCCCAGATCGGGACGCCTGAGATAGTCACCCCGGCTGCCGGCGCGGCTTCGGACATCGAAGGCTTCGAGACCGAAATCGCGCAGCGCGGCGATCAGGGCTTGGGTATCGAAGGCGGCATGGACGGCGTCGCGGGCGCGCGCGTGGTCCAGCGTGAATTCGAGCAACGCCGTAGTCGGCAGGCTTGCGCCGGCGCGGCCGAGCGCGACGCGCGCCGGCGTCAGCTCCCGCAAATCCATCATCGAACGGGACGGCGGCGCCGGTGTGTTCATTTCGGCTTACTCGGCAGGGACCGATGCCTCGCGCAGCCGCATCGAGTAATTCGAAGCGTTCTGCTGGCCGACCGAAGCCGCGCGCGCGAACATGATCAGGTGATGGGCGATCAACGCCGAAGAGATCAGGCCTTCGATATCGCCGCGCCGCAGGCGTCCAAGCGCGAATTTCCAGAACACCTTCCGGTAATCGCCGAGCACGCCGACCTTCCAGATAATGTTGCGCAGGATGATAAGCCCGCGCTTGATATTGGCCCAGCTCTTCTGCTCCGCGCTCACAGGCATTTTTAGCTGGTTGGCATACGTGAAATCACACTGATACTGATAACGCGCATAGAGCTTTTCGGGCTGGTAGGCGATCTCCATGCATTTGCGCCACGAAGCGATGACCTGGTCGTACGGTAGCAGGAACTCGACATTCGAATCGCGGCTCTCGTCGTGATTCAACCGGTTCTCGCGTTCCAGGCGATCCCATAGCGGCGTCTTCGGAAGCGCCTGCAGCAGATTGATCGTCAGCAAAGGAATCTTTGATTCGTCGATGAAGGCGAGCAATGCCTCGCCAGTTTCCGGCTTGTCGGTATCCAGCCCCATGATGATCCCGGAGACGACCTCCATGCCATAGCTGTTGATGGTGCGAACGCCTTCCAAAATGGGGACCATCATGTTGTGGTCCTTGTGCATCGCCTTCAGCGCGTCGGGATCTGGCGTCTCAATGCCGCAGAAGATCGTGACAAAGAAAGCCTCGCGCATCTTTTCGAGAATCTCGGGCCGCTTTGCGATGTTCAGCGTCGCCTCGCAGGCCAACCGAACCACGTAGCCGGTTCTTTTCTGCCACGCGATCAGATGCGGCAGCAGTTCGACCGCGGCTTTCCGGTTGCCGATGAAATTGTCGTCGACGAAATAGATCGTGTCGGTCACCCCGCATTCGCGCAGCCGGTCGAGTTCTGCGATGATCTGCTGCGGCGTCTTAAGGCGCGGGTTGCGGCCATACAGCCCTGGAATGTCGCAGAATTCGCACTGATAGGGGCAGCCGCTGGAATACTGGATGCTGCCGAGAAAATATCTTTTGACCTCGGCAAGCTCGTAGGCCGGAATTGGAAACTCGGTCATCGGCACCCGATTGGTGGTCTCAAGGACGACCTGCCGCTCCGGACGGGACGTATCTCGCGCCAGCCGCGCGATCAGCTCATCGGTCGCATCACCGAGTTCACCGACATGGAGATAATCGAACGAGGGATAGTAGTCCGGGCAGGCGCTCACCGACGGACCGCCGATCGCCACTGCCAGATCGAACGCATGCGCGCGGCGGCAGATGTCGTTCATCTGCTGGCGTTGGATGTGCATGCCAGAGACGAATACCGCTTCCGCCCACTCGAAGTCCTCCTGCGTAGCCGGGCGGATATTCTCATCGACGAAGCGGACCTGCCAATTTTCCGGCAGATAGGCCGCAATCAGCAACAGGCCCTGCGGCGGCATAAAGGCCTGCACGCCGTCGGTGAGGGGATAGGAATATTCGAACGTGCCGAAAGCAGACGTGTAGCGCGGAAAGACGCACAGGATGCGCCGAACCGTCTCGATGCGCTCAGCTCTCATTCCACTTCCTCTGCAAGACCTTGCAAATCCCGCCCAAGATGAGGCTGGGCCGGAAATTCCTCAAGATTGTGGCAGCTATCCTAACCCTAAGACGCGTCAATGGTTGCTTTGGTTCGAGCTTAGATAATCTCTAGGCGATCAGTCGCGACGCAAAATCGGGTAACAGGCCCGCATTCCCGGCAAGGCGAAAATCGGCTCCCGCAAGGCCCGTGCGAACCAGCCAGTCGTCGAATTCGGGCGCCCGCTTCAGTCCAAACAGGTCGCGGACATAGAGCGCATCGTGGAACGAGGTGGACTGATAGTTCAGCATCACGTCATCCGCCCCCGGCACGCCCATGATGAAGGTCACGCCGGCTGCCGCGAGCAGCGTCAAGAGATTGTCCATGTCGTCCTGGTCGGCCTCGGCGTGGTTGGTGTAACAGACGTCTACGCCGATCGGCAGGCCGAGCAGCTTGCCGCAGAAATGATCCTCAAGCCCGGCGCGGATGATTTCCTTGCCGTCATAGAGGTATTCCGGGCCGATAAAGCCGACCACGCTGTTGACGAGGAGCGGATCGAAGGCGCGCGCAACCGCGTAGGCGCGGGCCTCGCAGGTCTGCTGATCGACGCCATGGTGGGCGCCCGCGGAAAGCGCGGAACCCTGTCCGGTCTCGAAATACATCACGTTCTGGCCGATGCTACCTCGCCGCAGCGACAGTCCCGCCTCATGGGCCTGCCGCAGCAGCGCGAGATCCACGCCAAAGCTGCGGTTGGCGGCTTGCGTTCCCGCAATCGACTGAAACACCAGATCGACCGGCGCGCCCTGCCCGATCAAGGCGAGCGTCGTCGTCACATGGGTAAGAACGCAGCCCTGCGTCGGAATCTGCAAGCGGGCAACGATCTCGTCGAGCAGCCGCAACAGGCGGCCGATCACGGCCGGGTCGTCGCTTGCCGGGTTGATGCCGATGCAGGCATCGCCCGATCCCAGCAGGATGCCGTCCAGGATTGAGGCGGTGATGCCCTTGGCGTCGTCGAAGGGATGGTTGGGCTGCAGCCGGGCGCTCATCCGCCCGCGCAGCCCGATTGTGTTGCGAAAGCGGCTCGTTACCTCGCATTTCTTCGCAACCAGGATGAGGTCCTGGTTGCGCATCAGTTTCGAGACCGCCGCGGCCATTTCCGGCGTGATCCCGCGTGACGCCATTTTCAGTGTTTCAGCGGTTGCGGCATCGGACAACAGCCAGTCGCGAAAGCCGCCCACCGTCAGTGACGAAATGGCGGCAAAGCTGGGGCCGTCGTGACTATCGACGATCAGGCGAGTGACCTCGTCGTCATCATAGGGGATCACGGCCTCGTTGAGGAATTGCTTGAGTGGGACGTTAGCCAGCGCCATCCGCGCCGCGACCATTTGCTCGGCACTTTCGGCCGCAACGCCCGCCAGCCGATCGCCGGACCGCGGCGGCGTCGCCTTGGCGAGGAGGTCACGCAGGTCGCCGAAGGTGTAGGTGGTGGCATCGATGGCGTGGCGATAGACCATGGCGGCTCCGGGGCCCTCGGCGCGTCAGGGGCGCGATGGCCGCCGCAAAGTCTATCATTTTCAAGGATTTTACGCAGCCCGGACGGTGGCCAGGAATTTGACCACTTCCGCCTTCAAGCGTTTGTTTTCGTTCGAAAGCAGTTGCGCGGAGGAAAGGACCTGGGAAGATGCCGAGCCGGTGTCGTCGGCGCTCCGATTGACATCGGCGATATTGGTCGCAACCTGCGTCGAGCCGAGCGCGGCCTGTTGCACGTTGCGGGAGATTTCCTGGGTAGCAGCGCCCTGTTGCTCCACGGCGGCGGCGATCGCCGCGGCAATTTCGGAAACCCTGCCGATTGTGCCGCTGATTTCCTTGATTGCCAGCACCGAATCCTGAGTCGCGGCCTGCATTCCTGCAATCTGGGCACTGATCTCGCTGGTGGCCTTGGCGGTCTGTGAGGCAAGTGCCTTCACCTCTTGGGCAACCACCGCAAAGCCGCGACCGGCGTCGCCGGCACGAGCGGCCTCGATGGTTGCATTGAGAGCCAGCAGATTGGTCTGCTCGGCGATCGTCGTAATCAACTTTGTAACGTCGCCGATCCGATTTCCCGCCAGCGACAATTCGGCAATGCGCGAGTCAGTCTGTCTCGCCTGATCGACAGCCTCATTGGCAATTCTGTTCGAATCCGCGACACGCCGTCCGATCTCATTGATAGAACTCGCCATTTCCTCCGTTGCCGAGGCGACGGATTGAACGTTGGCCGAGGTCTCCTCGGATGCGGCGGCAACGACGGTTGAAAGCTGTTGAGTTGCCGAGCTGGTCTTGGTCAGGGTGATCGCGGCAGTTTCCAATTCGCTGGATGCCGAGGCGACAGTTTCGATGATATTGCCGACGGCCGTCTCGAACCTCTCGGCCAGATTGTGAAGCTCGATCCGGCGCGCGGCCGCCAGTTCGCGGTTCTTTTCCTCGCGTTCCGCGGTCTCTCGTTCGGCCTTGGCAACCGCCTGTATCTTGAATTCTTCGACCGCACGGGCCATCTGGCCGACTTCGTCGTCGCGGTCGAGACCCGGCAATTGAACTCCAAAGTTCCCGACCGCCAGTTCGCGCATCGCCCTCGCCATCGCAACCACGGGGCGGGAGATATTGCGGCCGATCAAGAACGAAATGACGATGCCGAGCAAAGCCACCACCAGAAGCACGGCCATCAGCGTCAGCTGCTGCTGCGCTAGCTTCATCCCGGCACGCGCGATCTCACGATCCTTACTGTCGCTGCTGTCCGTGACCAAGTCGTCGGTCAGTTTCTCGATATCGGCAAAACTCTGTTCCGCGCCCTTGATGAACAACAGCGCCGATCCGGCGTCACCATCGGCCATCTCGATCGCGTTTTTGGATTTCTTGAGATAACCGGTAACGGCTGCCCTCAGCTTTTCAAGGGCCGGCGGCTTGAATTCGCCATGACTAGCCTCGATCGCCTTCAGGGCCTCCGCGATCTTGGTGGCGGCGGAGGAGGCTTCCTTGGCCATGGCCTCGACCTTTTTCTCATCCTTTTCATTGGCCGCGGTAGCTGCGAGACGATAGAGCTTGGCATGCGCCGTCCACGCTGCGACGGTAAGGTCGCTCGCGAGTTCCGATTGCCGCACCGGCCCGGAGACCAGCGCGTCCATCGCGACCTGGTTCGACCGCAGCGCTTGCAAGGCATAGGCACCGACCCCGATCAGAAACAGGATCAGGAACGCCGGCGCGAGCTGGACTTTCCAGGACAGGCCAATATTTTTGATCCAGCCGAGCATATCCGTCCTTCGATACAACCGAGTGCTTGTCAGGACTTGTAAATGCCCGAGCACACCGCGGTGTTATCAAGCCGTTCGCAATACATCTGCTTGGGCTCGACTTTCTTGTCCACCGGATTGACGAACTTGTAGTCCTGCCAAAATGAAGCCTGTTTGGCGGCCATCTCAACTCGCTCCTTGACGAAGAGCTTGCCGTCGACGTCCTGCGCGTCGCTCATGTCTTTGCCGACGAACTTTGCGTTCGAGCCGTGGGCCAGCACCTTGCCGTCGAACTGGTAGACGACAACGTACAAATCGCGATCGATGAATTTGCCATCCTTGCCGGTAAATGCAGCATAGGCCGTTTCAGGCCCCTGCTCCTTGATGAAGGCTACGGCCTTCTTGACCATCGCGACGGCGTCATCCTTGCTAGCGCCATCTGCCGCCGCGGCTGCCCCAGTGAGAACAATCATGGCTGCTAGGGCAGAGGTCAGCGGGCTCTTCAACCAAGCGTTCATGTTTTCTCTCCGGATCGATTCGCGGGGGGCGCATCAGAGTTGTCACAAAAGAGCGAACCATCCGTTAAGGTGCCTAACTTTGAGGCATTGGATATACAGAACGAATGAGCCGATCTTCCCCGTGCAGCTCTCGAGAAAAGGATAGTTAAACGTGTGTCACCCTTCCGCTTCAACTTAAACGGCAAGGATCTTTCCATAAGTCATTGGTTCTAATAACGTATGTCGCTATTCCCGGCAGCGGTCATTATCGCTCGCGTTAAGCCTTTCTCCACTAGAATTTCGCATAATTTTTAGACGGTGGACGGTTTTCACCGGCCTCCTCATAACGGCCTGATGACATCATATGAAAACCCAAAATCACTTTTCCATCGCTTCCCTTGCATCCCGACTTTCGCTGGCGACGCGGCTCTATTCGATTTTCGCGCTGTTTGCGCTTCTGACCGCGGCAATCACCGCGCTGTCCGATTACAATACCCGCCGCGCAACGGAACTGACGGAATCGATCGAGATCGCCGATCAGGCGGCGCTCAACGTCGAACGGGTGAATTCGCTGGTCTATGCGGTCGTGATGGAATCCCGCGGCGTCTACATGTCGACGGAGCCCGCCCCCGTCAAGAAATACGGCGACGGACTGCTCAAGTTCAACGACCAGATCATGGCCGTCGTCACGAAGTGGCAAGCCATCGTCCGGTCTGACGACGCTGAACAGTTCAGCACCTTCAAGAAGCGCATCGAGCAGTTTGTCGAATTCCGCAAGGAGCTGGTTCGCCGTGCGGTAGAAGTCAGCCCGGCCGCAGGCCGCGAATGGGGCGACAATGACGCGAACCGCGCCGTACGTTCGGCGCTCAACAACGACCTCGAAGCGATTTCCAGGGTCTATGCCGAACGCGGCAGGCGCATCGTTCAGCAGACCGAGACCAATCGCCAGCTTTCGGTGGTGCTGACTTTACTTGGCGTGCTGGAACTGGCTCTGGTCGGCATCGGCGTCTTCATCATCTTCCGCTCGATTGCGCGGCCGCTTTCGGTCATCACTTCGACGATCAAGCTGGTCGCCGAGGGCGCCGACCACGTCGAGGTTCCTCACGTCGAGAGGTCGGACGAGATCGGCGCGCTGGCACGCGCGATCCAAATCTTCCAGGAAGCGATGGAACGCAATCGCAAGCTCAATTCCCAGGTCTCCTCGGAGTCGAAAGCCCGCGAAGAGCGCGCCCGGCACATTGAAACCTCGGCCGAAGAGTTCCGTGCTGCGATCGGAGCCGTGCTGCGCGCGGTTACCGACAACGCGTCAAATATGCGCAATACCGCGCAGTCCATTGCCCGGGTGACATCGGACGCCAACGGACGCGCGGTCAGTGCGGCCGGCGCGACCGAGCAGGCAGCGAGCAACGTATCCGCCGTCGCCAGCGCCGCCGAAGAGCTGTCAGCCTCGGTGCAGGAGATCGGCCGGCAGGTTCGCCAGTCCGCCGCCGCCGTCGAACAAACCGGCCTGCGGACCGAAAAGTCGATCAACGAAATCGAAAGCCTTGCCGCCGCCACCCAGCGGATCGACGGCGTCCTCACGCTGATCCAGGCGATTGCCGAGCAAACCAACCTGTTGGCGCTCAACGCCACCATCGAGGCCGCGCGCGCCGGCGATGCCGGCCGAGGCTTTGCGGTGGTGGCGCACGAGGTCAAGGCGCTGGCCGGGCAGACCGCCAAGGCCACGGCCGAGATCGCCCAGAATGTCGGCCTGATCCAGGCGTCGACGCGAAATGCGGTCGATGCGGTGCGTGAAATCGGCGGCGCGGTGCGCGACATCAATGATGTCACGTCCAACATCGCCGGAGCCGTCGGGCAGCAGGACGCGGCGACCCACGAGATCTCCGTCAATGCGCAGTCGGCCGCCCAGGGGAACGAGACGCTGGTGGCCAATATCGCTTCGCTCCGCGATGCGATCAGCGAGACCAACACCGCAGCAGGGTCGGTGCTGTCGGCCTCCACCGACTTGACGTCGACGGCGGAAACGCTCTCGCGCGAGGTCGAGAAATTCTTCCACAATCTGCGTTCCGATGCTGCCGAGCGCATCGCCAGCTGACGAGGGACTTCGCCGTCCGACCCCCGCCTCAGTCCACCAGCAGTACGTCCACGGCCACGCCGAGCTTTTGCTGGCGTGAGCCGACAATGATGCCGTCGACCGGCGAGACGTCGGAAAAATCCCTTCCGACCGCCAGCACGATATGATCGTTTTCGATCAGGACGTCATTGGTGGGGTCAAAGCCGATCCAGCCCGGCTCCTCGCCACACCATAGCGAGACCCAGGCATGGGTCGCGTCCGCGCCCTGCAAACGAGGCTTGCCGGGCGGCGGGACAGTGCGCAGATAGCCGGAGACATAGGCCGCCGGCAGCCCAAGCCCGCGCAAGCCCGCAATCATCAGATGGGCAAAGTCCTGGCAAACGCCGCGGCGCTTCTCGAAGACTTCCCGCAGCGGCGTCGAGATCACGGTTGCCTTTGGATCATACTTGAACTCGCTTCGGATCCGGTGCATCAGATCGACCGCGCTGGCAAGGATGCCGCGGCCAGGCGGAAAGCTCGTGGAAGCATAGGCGGTGACCGGGGCAAGCACCGGCACCAGCGGGCTCGCAAAGATATAGCCGATCGGCGACGACGGCCCCAGGCTCGTGGCCTCAAAGGCCACGTCGCGCACCGTTTCCCAAGGCCTGCTTGGCGCCGCGCGGTCGAGCGCATGGCGGGCGACCTTGACGCGCGATCTCGAGTCGATACGCAAATGGCGATGCGCCGTTTCGATCAGGACGCTCTCGGTATGGGTCCCGAAGAAATCATAGCGCGCGGCGCGGGCTGCGGGCCGCGGCCTGATCTCGACAGCGTGCGTGACCAGTTGTTGTCCATCGGCGCTCTTCGGCTCCAGCCGCAGCGAGCAGCGCGCGAAACTCACCGGATTTTCGTAGGCGTAGGTGGTGAGGTGACGGATGTCGTAGATCACGCGAGGCCCGTTAGCTTTTCGGGCCGGCTCGCATTGGGTCCGTGCGGGAAATAATGCAATCCGATGGCATCTGCCAGCGTAAGCAGATCCTGTTCCAGCGAAAACAGCGTCTTGACCTCGAGCGTCTCGGCCTCGGTGGTCGCGAGCATCGCCTGCAACGCGACGGCGAGGCGCTGCGGGCGCTCGATCAACCCGTGCTCCTTCAGGCTTGGAAGGGCTGCGATGTGATCGTTGAGCGCGGATACCTGGAACGCCACCGAGCGTGGATTATACGGGTCGAGCACGGCGAGATCGCGCACCGGCGCAAGCAAGGGCCCGACCAGGTAGCGCGAGCGATAGGTGATCTGGCAATCCACCAGGGTCAAGAGGACATCGAGGTCCTCGTCGCCGGCTTCGTCGTAGGCAAATTGGCGTGCAAAGCGCACCGTGTTGATGGCGCGCTCGGCGCGGCGGCCCATTTCGAGAAACCGCCAGCCGGCGGCACGGTTCATGTTTTCCTGCGCGAGGCCTGCAAAGCTCGCAAGCTCCTGCAACGTCAATTCGGCGGCGCTGACAACGCCATCGTCATCCTCAACCTCCTGGCCTAACCGCTCCACCATCTCGGTGATGACCTGCCAGGCATCGGGCGAAAGCCGCTCTCGCAAGGAGGTCGCGGTTCGCTGCGCCGAGCGCACCAGCGACAGTGCGGAACCGAACCGCTCCGGGCTCTGCAGCGCCTCGGCCGCGATCCTGGCGGGTTGCGCCCGCGCGGCCAGCGACGTCGCCCCCCAGGTCACCAACAGGCGTTGAATGCGCTCGACGGAGTGCAGTGTCGTTGTTGGCCCCTTGCCGGGGTCGCGCATCGGCGTTCCCAACGCCCGTATCAGCCGCAACGTTGCCTCGGCGCGCTCCAGATAGCGGCCGAGCCAGAACAGATTGTCGGCGGCGCGGCTTGGAACCACGCCGGCGATGCGCCTGATCCGCACCGTATCCATTGTCGGCAACAGCGTCGCCGTCGAGACCGCCTTGTCGGAAACCACCCAGACGTCTGCCGCCCGCGCGCCGTCACCCATCGACACCGCGCGCGCGTCAAGCTGTTCGGCGATCCGGCAGAAGCCGCCGGGCATGATGGCCCAGCCGTTCGAGGTTGCGGCCGCGAAGACCCGCAACACGAACGGGCGCGGCGTGATCCGCCCCTGATCCCACACGGGCATCGTCGACAGCCGCACCAATTCCTGGCCGACATAGTCGATGCCGCGGTTGTTGATCGCGGACCTGAGCCGCTCGCGCTCGGCTGGCGGCAGCTCGCCCGCGAGCACCGGTCCGTGGCTCTGGAAGCCGGGCACGCCCCGGCCATAGGCGCCCTCGATGGCGACCTCGCCCAGCCGCGACAGCACCTCCTCGCGGGCAGCCTTCTGACCGCACCACCAGGTCGCGATATGCGGCATCTTCAGATCTTCGTCGAAGAAGCGGCGGCTCAGGCTTGGCAGGAAGCCGAGCAGCGCCCGCGCCTCGAGCACGCCCGAGCCCGGCATGTTGGCGACGACCACACCGTTCTTGCGCAGGACGTCGATCAGCCCGGGGACGCCGAGATGCGAGGAGGCATCCAGCTCCAGCGGGTCGAGAAAATTTGAGTCTACCCGGCGCAGCAAGACATCGAGCCGCTTCAAGCCTGCGACCGTGCGGATGTGGATGCGGTCGCCACTGACGGCGAGATCATCGCCCTCGACCAGCAGGAAGCCGAGATAACGCGCAAGCGTGGCGTGCTCGAAATAAGTCTCGCTGAAACTGCCGGGGGTGAGTAGCCCGATGCGCGGCTCGTCACGATCGGCGCTGCCCCGCAAAGCGTCGCGAAACGCCTCAAAGAATGGGGCGACGCGCTCGACATTCATCGACTTGTAGAGTGAGGCGAACGCGCGCGAGAGCACCAGCCGGTTTTCGAGTGCGTAGCCCGCCCCCGATGGCGCCTGCGTGCGATCGCCCAGCACCCACCAGCGCCCGTCCGGTCCGCGGCCGACATCCGCGGCGTAGAGGTTCAGGTACCGGCCGCCGGGCGGCTTGATCCCGCAAACCGGGCGCAGATATTCCGCGCTGCCGGCAATCGCCGCGGCAGGTATCGCGCCCTCGGCGACCAGCCGGCCCTCGCCATAGAGGTCGCGCAGCACGAGCTCCAGCAATTGCGCGCGTTGGGCGATGCCTGCGGTCAACTGCTGCCAATCGGCCTCGCCGATCAGGAGCGGCAGATGGCTCAACGGCCACAGCCGGTCGGCGCTTTCGCCGGGCGCGCGATAGCTGACGCCGGCCTCCCGCAGGTGGCGATCGGCTGCACCGAACCGCCGCTCGATGTCGGCCGGCGAAAATGTTGCGAAGGCATCAAAAAAACGCGTCCAGACCGCGCGCGGCGTTCCGTCCTGGGCAATGTATTCGTCAGGGATTCCCGGCAGGCGGGCATAATCTCGCGTCCATTGCGCGACCCGCCGGTGGGCCGGACGGGTCTTGCTCCCCTGCGTGCCTCCCTCGCCGGCCTGTCCCGCCATGTCCGACTCTCCGCACCTCACCTCTATTTCAATGCAGGAGCGGCGTTCTCAAGTCGAGGGTCAGGGGAAATTCAATTGTGCGTTCCTCGCGCGGCGGATCGATCTTGCCGGGCGTGTGGCCATGATCCTGAAACCGCGCGAGCCTGCGCGCCTCGGCCTCATAGGAATTGACCGGCTTGGTCTCGTAATTGCGTCCGCCCGGATGCGCGACGTGATAGACGCAGCCGCCGAGCGAGCGGCCGTTCCAGGTATCAATCAAATCAAACGTCAGCGGCGCGTGCACGGGGATGGTCGGGTGCAGCCCCGACGCCGGCTGCCAGGCCTTGAAGCGGACGCCTGCGACCGCTTCACCGGAGCGGCCGGTTGGTGTCATCGGCACCCGCCTGCCGTTGCAGGTGACGACGTGGCGGCCTTCGACAAAACCTTCGGCCTTGATCTGGAGCCGCTCGACCGAACTGTCGACATAGCGCACGGTGCCGCCGGCGGAACTCTCCTCGCCTAGCACATGCCAGGGCTCCAACGCCTGGCGCACCTCCAGGGCAACGCCGCCGTGATGGACCCGGCCGAACGCGGGAAACCGGAATTCGAGCTGGGCGAGATACCATTCCGGCGAAAAATCGTAGCCGGAGCGCTGCAATTCGGCGAGCACGTCCAGGAAATCTTCCCAAAGGAAATGCGGCAGCATGAAACGGTCATGCAGCGTGGTGCCCCAGCGCACGAATTTGCCCTGCTGCGGCTCGCGCCAGAGTTTTGCGATCAGCGCGCGGACCAGCAATTGCTGGGCGAGCGACATGCGCGGGTCCGGCGGCATTTCGAGCGCCCGGAATTCAACCAGCCCGAGCCGGCCAGTCGCGCCATCCGGCGAATAGAGTTTGTCGATGCAGATTTCGGCGCGGTGGGTATTGCCGGTGATGTCGACCAGGATGTGGCGGAACAGCCGATCGACCAGCCATAGCGGGATCTCGCCACCCGGCGGCGGCACTTGGGCAATCGCGATCTCCAATTCGTAAAGGCCGTCATGCCGCGCTTCGTCGATGCGCGGGGCCTGGCTGGTCGGGCCGATGAACATGCCCGAGAACAGATAAGACAGCGACGGGTGCCGCTGCCAGTACAGCACGAGGCTCCTCAAGAGATCTGGGCGGCGCAGGAACGGCGAATCCTGTGGCGTGCTACCGCCGACCACCACGTGATTGCCGCCACCGGTGCCGGTGTGCCGGCCGTCAACCAGGAAGCGGTTGGCCCCTAACCTCACCTTGGCGGCATCTTCGTATAAGCCGAACGTGATGTCGACGGCCTCACGCCAGCTTTTCGCCGGCTGGATGTTGACCTCGATCACGCCGGGATCAGGCGTCACCTTGATCACTTCGACGCGGGGATCGTATGGCGGCGCATAGCCCTCGATATGCACCTGCATCTGCATTTCCTCGGCGGTCGCTTCAACCGCCGTAACCAACTCCAGGTAATCCTCGAGCTTTTCCACCGGCGGCATGAAGGCGCAGAGCACGCCGTCGCGGATTTCGATCGACATCGCGGTGCGCACACCGCCGGATCTTGGCTGCTGTTCCTGCACCGCCTGCTGCGGAGCGCCAGGGTGAGAGGCGCTTTGATCGTAGACCGGCAGTTCTTCGCGCGGCTCCAGTGGATCCTGCTCGACAGTATAAGGGTAATCGTCGGGGGGAATATACGGCAGCGACGAGATCGGCAGCCGCAAGCCCATCGGCGAATCGCCCGGCATCAGGAACAGGTTGCCGCGCCGAAGTTTCCAGCGCTCGCTTTTCCAGCGCCCGGCGTCCGCATTCCAGCGCTGGATCGGCAGCACAAATCCGCGTGGCGTGTTGAGCCCGGAATCGAACACCCGCGCCATGCGTGCCCGCTCTTCCGGATCGGACAATTTGGAGTCGGAAGGATCGACGTTCGACGGCAGGCCGGCTTCCTTCTGCAACCAGTGGCCGGGATCTTCGAACGCCGGCATGATGAACTCGGAATCGACGCCGAGTTTCTTCGCGGTACCTTCGGCAAAGCGCTCGGCATCTTCGATATCTGCCTTGCGCGGGTTCTCGATCTTGGCGATCAACTCGGAATTCTTCCAGATCGGCACGCCGTCCTTGCGCCAGTAAAGCCCGAATGCCCAACGCGGCAGGCTTTCGCCCGGATACCATTTGCCCTGGCCGTAATGTAGCAGCCCGCCCGGCGCGAACCGCGTCCTCAAGCGGCGGATCAGATCGTCCGCGAGCGCGCGCTTGGTTGGGCCAACGGCTGCGATATTCCATTCCGGCGATTCCATGTCGTCGATGGAAACGAAGGTCGGCTCGCCGCCCATGGTCAGCCGGACATCATGCGATCTGAGATCGGCATCGACCTGCTCGCCGAGCCTGTCGAGCCGTGTCCAGGATTCATCTGAAAACGGTCGCGTGATCCGCGGCGCCTCGCGGATGCGCCTGACGTTCATCTCGAAGCCGAACTCGACATTGGCGGAGCCGGCGCTGCCCGAAATCGGCGCCGCCGAGCGATAATGCGGCGTTGCAGCAACCGGTATATGCCCCTCCCCGGTCAGCATGCCCGAGGTAACGTCGAAGCCGATCCATCCTGCGCCGGGCAAATAGACCTCCGCCCAGGCGTGCAGATCGGTGAAATCGCTTTCGACTTCGCGCGGCCCTTCGACCGGATCGATATCTGGGCGCAACTGGATGAGATAGCCGGAGACGAAGCGGGCGGCGAGCCCGATGTGCCGCAACGCCTGGATCAAAAGCCACGCCGAGTCGCGGCACGATCCCGCGCCGGCCGCCAAGGTTTCTTCCGGAGTCTGAATGCCCGGCTCCATCCGGATGATATAGCGGATGTTTTTTTGCAGCTTCGCATTCAGATCGACCAGGAAATTGACCGTCGAGTCCGCCTCGCGCGGAATCTCCTGCAAATAAGCCGCAAACAGCGGCCCGGGCTTGATGGTCTCGAGATAAGGCGCAAGCTCGGTCTTCAAGCCGTTGGTATACTGGAATGGAAAGCTAAAGGCGTAAGGCTCGACGAAGAAGTCAAAGGGGTTGACGACAATCATCTCGGCCGTGAAATCGACTTCGATTTTCAGTTCGGTCGCCTTCTCCGGAAAGACGTAGCGCGCCAGCCAATTGCCCTGCGGGTCTTGCTGCCAGTTCACAAAATGGTTCGAAGGGCTAACCTTGAGCGAATAGCTTAGGACAGGCGTGCGCGTATGCGGCGCCGGGCGCAGGCGGATGGTTTGCGGGCCGAGGTCGATGGGTCGGTCGTATTTGTAGTGCGTGACGTGGTGTAGTGCGACAAAGATCGACACAGGCCGAGTGCTCCAGCAGCTTTTTTAAGCAGAACACTGCTCACCCCGGGGATCAAGCACTAACAACGGGCAGCGGGTGCCTATGGGGCGGGCGGACAGAGTTCCTCCGTCCCCGTCATTGCGAGGAGCGAAAGCGACGAAGCAATCCATGGCTCCGCCTGTGGTGGTATGGATTGCTTCGCGGAGCCTGTCATCGGGCGCGCATTCGCGCGACCCGTTGGCTCGCAATGACGAAGTGGAGGCAGGTGCCAATCATCACATCGTAGCCCCAAGCACCCAGGGCGCGAATTCGGCGCCGCCGAAATCAAAGCTCTCGCTCTTGGTCGGCTGGCCCGACGCCGTCTTCAGCATCAGATCGAAAATCCGCTGGCCGCATTGCTGCACGCTCTCCTCGCCGTCGAGGATGGTGCCGCAATTGACGTCCATGTCGTCTTCCATCCGCTTGTACATCGGCGTGTTGGTCGCAAGCTTGATCGAGGGCGCCGGCTTGCACCCGAACACGCTGCCGCGCCCGGTGGTGAAGCAGACGAGGTTGGCGCCGCCCGCCACTTGACCCGTCGCCGCCACCGGGTCGTAGCCGGGCGTATCCATGAAGACAAAACCCTTCTTGGTGACGGGTTCGGCGTAATTGAGGACATCGACGAGGTTGGTGCTGCCGGCCTTGGCCATCGCGCCAAGCGACTTTTCCAGAATGGTGGTGAGCCCGCCGGCCTTGTTGCCGGGGCTCGGATTGGCGTTCATCTCGGCGCCTTCGCGCGCCGTGTATTCCTCCCACCAACGCATCAGGCCGACCAGCTTTTCGCCGACCTCGCGGCTGACGGCGCGGCGCGTCAACAGATGCTCGGCGCCATAGGTCTCAGGCGTTTCTGACAAGATCACGGTGCCGCCATGCCGCACCAGAAGATCGCTCGCCGCGCCCAGCGCCGGATTGGCCGAGACGCCGGAATAGCCGTCCGAGCCGCCGCATTGCAGCGCCACCGTCAATTCGCTCGCCGCGACCTGTTCGCGCTTGACCTTGTTGGCATCAATGAGCGCTTCGCGCACGAAGGCGACGCCGGCTTCCACCGTCTTGCGGGTGCCACCGACTTCCTGGATATCCATCGCGCGCAAGCGGCCGGCGAGCTTCTGCTCCTGCATCAAACCACCGATCTGATTGACCTCGCAGCCCAGGCCCAGCACCACCACGGCGGAAAAATTCACGTGCCGCGCGTAACCACCAAGCGTACGCCGCAGCAGCGCCAGCGGCTCGTCCTGAGTCATGCCGCAGCCGCTCTTGTGCGTCAGCGCGACCACGCCATCGACATTGGGAAAATCGGCCAACGGATTGTCGCCGGAGAACGGATTCTTCTTGAAGACATCGGCGACGAGACCCGCGACGTGGGCACTGCAATTCACCGAGGTGAGGATGCCGATATAGTTGCGGGTCGCGACCCGTCCGTCCGGGCGGCGGATGCCGTCGAAAGTCGCGGGCAGATCGAAATTCGGCACCGGCTTGACGTCGACGCCGAACGCATAGTCTTTGGCGAAATCGCCCATGCCGCAATTCTGGGTGTGGACGTGCTGGCCGGGCGAGATCGGCGCAGTGGCAAAGCCGATGATCTGACCGTAGCGCCGGATCGGCTCGCCGACCGCGATGACGCGGATCGCGACCTTGTGGCCTGCAGGAATCCGCTCTGATGTCGTCACGCCGTCGGCCACCACCATGCCCGGCGGCAGGCTCGAGCGCGCGATCAGCACGCCGTCGTCAGGATGCAATCGGATCACGGGTGCTGGGGCCATCGGATATCTCCTTTAACGTGAGCGAATAGTGAGTGGCGAATAGCGAATAGATTGCTTCTACTCCCTATTCGCTACTCCCTATTCGCTATTCGCCTTCTACTACGCCTTGCCGCCGGACTCTTTCCGCGTCTGTGCCACCTGGATCTTGGCGTAGGTCGACATCAGTCCGACTTCGTTCGACAGGGTCACGAGCTTGAAACCCATGTTGATCGCGCGCAGCGCGCCGTCGGCGCCGCTGCAGTGGATGCCGGGATGAAGGCCACGCTTGCCGCACTCCCTCACGATCTTCTCATAGATCTTGAGGATTTCCGGCTCCTCCCGATCGAGCTTCGGCACCAGCCCATAGGAAAAGCCAAGATCGGAGGGGCCGATATAGACGCCGTCGATGCCCTGGACGTCGAGGATCGCTTCCATGTTGCCGACCGCGGTCTTGGTCTCCATCATCGGGAGCAATACAATCTCGTCGTTGGCGGTCTGCTGATAGGTGCCGGCCGAGCCGTACATGCCGGCACGTATCGGGCCGTTGGAGCGCACACCCTTCGGCGGATATTTGGAATACGCGACGAGATTTTTGGCTTCCTCGGGGGTGTTGATCATCGGGCAGATCACGCCATAGGCGCCGCCGTCGAGCACCTTACCGACGATGCCGGGCTCATTCCAGGGCACGCGGACCATCGGCGTCACCGGATGGCCGTGCATCGCCTGGAAACACTGCACCATCGATTGATAATCCTGCACGCCATGCTGCATGTCCACAGTGACGCTGTCGAAGCCGCATTGCGCGATCACTTCGGCGGAAAAGCCCGAGGGAATGGCCAGCCACGCGTTGACGACCGCTTTACCCGAGGCCCAGACTTTCTTGACGTTGTTAGCCATTGATCGCGTTTCCTTTGTCGTATCTCAAAATACTTCGGCAGCCTAGCTGACAGCCCGCTGGATGCTGACTTCGCTGACGCCGACTTCGCGCGCCGTGCTCACTATCGCCGCCCAGGTATCGTCAGGCAAGGGCACGCCGTTTTGGGTGCGCTCGGCGCGCATTTTCCGCTCGGGATCGCCGGGGATCAGCACGGCGTCGACGCCGGCGACCGGTTTGGTGGCCCGGATGAAGTCGACATAGCGCGAGATTTCGCCATCGAAGAAATTATCGGTATCGACCACCTTGGGATCGACATAGAACGCCAACATGCCGTTGGCGAAACGCCGGTCCGGCGCCGTCGCCCCGGTTCCGGTCAGCGCGCCGCCGAGCAATTCGCAGACAAAGGCGAGGCCTGAGCCCTTGTGCTCGCCGAACGCGCGGATCGCGCCGGTGCCTTTGGTATGGTCGCGCGGTCCCTCCGCCGCGTGCGGTCCGTACAGCACGGCCGGGTCTTCACTCAACACACCGTCGTCATCGATCAGCGCCCCCGTGGGCAATTTTTTGCCGCCGCGGCTTGCCACCAGCACCTTGCCTTCGGCGACGATCGAGGTGGCGAAATCAAGCACGATCGGATCCTGCCCCTTGCGCGGAATGCCGACGCAATAGGGTGCGGTCGAGAGCCGCTTCTGAACGCCGCCAAAGGGCGCGACCAATAGCGAGCCGGCGGCGTTGACGAAATGCACCGACACCAGTCCTTCGGCTGCCGCCATCTCGGCCCAGTCGCCGACCCTGCCGATGTGCCCGGCATTGCGTAACGCGATCGCGGCCAATCCGGCCTTCTTGCATTTCTCGATGCCGACCTTGACGGCCTGCGGCGTCACCGTCTGCCCATAGCCGAACTTGCCGTCGATCACCGCCAGCGAGGGCGTGTCGACGACGATCTCGACTTTCTGATCGGGAACCACTGAGCCCATCTTCTTCCATCTGATGTAAACGGGCACCCGGATCACGCCATGGCTGTCATGGCCTGTGAGATTGGCAGTCGTGAGATACGTGGCGATGCGCTTGGCTTCCTCGGGCGAGGATTCCGAGTGAGTGAACACGTCGGCGACGAAATCGATCAGTCTCTGAACTTGTACGGTAACCATCGGCGGGTTTTCGGGCCTCTCACTTGTCGCCAGACTGACCAAAATCAGTGCAGCGCTTTCCGTCCTGACGCCGATTTTCGCTTACCGGCTTGGCCGGCACTTTGAGCGAAAATTCCCACTGATGTCCACCGCTTGCTCCCGGATGGCATCATGCAAAATTGCCCTCACTCGCTGCCTTCCGCATCCAACCCGCCGGCCGTTCCGAGCCCAGCAAGGCTTGCCTCCAGGTCGCCCAGCATGGCCTGCAACTCGCCAAGCTTGCGGGCGCCATAGCGCTTGGTGATTT
>Ga0209807_1000230_pt1 | contig 24990 bp, 21 predicted proteins | sample GraSoiAngelo_154_FD_186168 | JGI IMG/M metagenome (GOLD analysis project Ga0209807, IMG submission 186168) | Grasslands soil microbial communities from the Angelo Coastal Reserve, California, USA - 14_1009_13_20cm (SPAdes) (version 2) | ecosystem: Environmental > Terrestrial > Soil > Grasslands ... | reverse complement strand
TTGGTGGACCCGAGGGGATTCGAACCCCTGACCTCGTGAGTGCGATTCACGCGCGCTCCCAGCTGCGCCACGGGCCCACATAGTCTCGGAGGCCTGGAAGGGGAGTATACCCGCGCTTCCTATACTCCCTGCAGTGGCCTCGTTCTTCAAAAGCAAGCGCGTTCCGGAAGGAGTCGACCCGGCTCGAATCCCGCCCGGCCAGACGCTGACCGCGCCCGATCGCTGGCCCCTCCTCCACTTCGGCCCGGTACCCAAAACCGACATCGCGAAGTGGGACTTCAAGGTGTTCGGGGCGGTCGAGGAGGAGCTGACCATCGACTATGGCGAGCTGCGCGCGCTGCCCACCAAGGATGTGGTCGCAGACATTCACTGCGTCACCGGATGGAGCCGCCTCGGCGACAGGTGGACGGGCGTGCCGATCCGCGAGATCCTCGACCTTGTCAAGCCGAAGCCGGCCGCGAAGTACGTCATGGCGCACTGCGAGTACGGCTATACGACCTCGGTGCCGCTGAGCGTGCTAGACGGCCCGGACAACCTGCTGTGCTATGCGTGGAACGGCGAGGACCTGACACCGGACCACGGCTGGCCGCTCCGCCTGTTCGTGCCCTCGAAATACTTCTGGAAGTCGGCGAAGTGGTTGCGCGGGCTAGAGTTCATGGAACGCAACCGGCTAGGTTTCTGGGAGCAACGTGGCTATCACGACGAAGCAGACCCCTGGAAAGAAACGAGGTACTGGTAGCGGGCTCGCGGGCCCGCCCGTAGTCACCTTCACGACCGATTTCGGCTCCGGCTCGCCGCTTGTCGCCGCGATGAAGGGCGTGGTGCTCGCGGGCTGCCCCACGGCGACGCTGGTCGATGTGAGTCACGAGGTGCCTCGATTCGACGTCTCGGCGGGGGCATTCATGCTGTTCGCGGGGACGCGACATTTCACTGGCGGGTCGGTGCACCTGGCGGTCGTCGATCCTGGGGTTGGGAGCTCGCGCCGCCGGCTGATCGTCCAGGCCGGCTCGCGCTTCTACATCGGACCCGACAACGGCTTGTTCGCGATCGTGATCGACGAGGTGGGAGTGCAGGCGGTGCATGAGCTGGCGCCGCGGCCTCATGGCGCGCCGACGTTCGAGGGCCGCGACGTGTTCGCACCCGCTGCTGCGGCGCTTGCGTCGGGTGTGCCGATCGAGTCGCTGGGCCCGCCGACCGATCCGCCAGTCGGGTTGCCCGAAACAGGTCCGCGAGTGTTGTGGACGGACGGATTTGGCAACCTTGTCACCAACCTCAAACCACCGATGCGGCGGCTGCGGGTGCACGGCCACGACATCGTGGCCAACGCCAAGACCTACTCCGACGCGCGGCTGGGCGAGCCCTTCGTCTATGTCGGGAGCATGGGGTACCTGGAGATCGGCGTCCGCGAGGCGCGGGCGGACAAGCTGCTCGGCGCGCGGGCGGGGATGAAGGTCGAGACGATCTGAGCTTTTCCGCCCCTTAACAGGCTGGGTTGGCGCCAGCTCGTTTCCCTTGTAGCTTTGCCGGCGCTGTGGTTCGAGTGGCCTGCTTGCTTACCATCCTCCTCTCCCTGGCGGGCTGCTCGAGCCCGGCGTCGACCGGATCGGCTTCGACGGTTGCCGCGCGCGAGGTGCGGCTCTGGCAGGACGCGAGCATCTTCACGCTTGTCGGCCAGCTCATCGGGTCGGCGCAGCGCCGTGTGCTGGTCGAGATGTACGAGCTTGGCCGCTCAGAGGTGGTGCGGGCCCTTGGTGCAGCCGAGGCTCGCGGCGTCGAGGTGCGGGTGATCACCGATCCGACCGTTCTGGCGAGCCGGCGGGCGGTCGTGCAGCTCGATTCGCTCCGCGTGCCGGAGCGCGTCTATCCCGTGGACGACCGGCGGCACCAGATCGACCACGTCAAGCTCCTCGTCGCGGACGACGAGGCCGCGGTCGGCGGGATGAACTGGGGACGCCACAGCGACCGCAACCACGACTACGTCCTCGAGACTCGCCTTGCGTCAGAGATCGAGAGGCTTGTCCACGTCTTCGACCAGGACTGGGCGTTCGCGGGTGGTCATCCGGCGCCCCTTCCCGCGGTGACTGGGCCGGTGGGACAAACGTCGCCCGGGGCCGAGATCCGCACGATGCTCGAGGGTGCGCTGAATCGGGCGGTGCATCGTGTGCTGGCCGAGGTCTACACGCTGACCGACCCTGAGGTCACCGCCGAGCTGGTGATCGCGCACCGCCGCGGCGCGGTGGTGCGGGTCATCCTCGATCCCAATCAGTCCTACAACCTGCATTCGTATGCGGTGCTGCGGGCGGGGGGCGTCGAGGTCCGCTGGTATCCGGTGCCGAAGGGCGTTTTGCTGCACGCGAAGATCGGCCTGTTCGACGCCGAGCTGGTGCTCGGCTCGGCCAACTGGACTTTGAGCGGGCTCGGTGTCAACCACGAGCTCGATATCGAGACGGACGATGTGGCGGCCATGCAGGCGTACGCGGCGCGGTTTGAGTCCGACTGGTCGAGGTCGGGGTGAGGTCTAGCTTTGCGGTGGGGGTCCGGCGGAGCCGGGCCCGGGCGGTCCGCCTGGACCGGCGACGGGCGGCAGTGAGCCGGGCGAGGCCGCGGGCGGCATGTTGCCGAAGCTGACCTGTGGCACGGCGCGGTCCGCGTCGTCCGCCTGGAAGAAGCCGAACGACTTGAAGCCAAACGGCCCGGCGATGAGCGAGTTCGGGAAGGTCTGCAGCCTTGTGTTGTAGTCGCGCACGTTGCCGTTGTAGAAGCGGCGGGAAAACTCGAGCTTGTCCTCCGTCGCGGTCAGAGTCTCCTGGAGGTTGGTGAAAGCCGAGATCGCCTTGAGATCGGGGTAGTTCTCCGACACCGCGAACAGGCTGCGCAGGCTCTGCGAGAGCATGTTCTCGGCCTGGCCGATCTTGGCCGGGTCGCCTGTGGCGCCGGCTGCGACGGCGTTGGCCCGGGCGTTGGTGACGGCTTCGAGCGTGCCCCGCTCGTGGCCCATATAGCCCTGCACGGTGTTGACCAGGTTCGGGATCAGGTCGTGCCGCCGCTTCAGCTCGACGTCGATCTCCGACCAGGCTTCCTGGGTCCGGTTTCGCGCCGTGACGAGGCCGTTGTAGGTGAGGATCAGCCATCCGACGATGAGGATGACGACGACCGCGAGGACGATCCAGCCCATTAGCTCGCTCCTTCTAGCCTGCGCAGACTAGGCGTGGGCGCGCCGCGCCCATCGCGTCTTCTTCAGCATCTTCTTGTGCTTGTGCTTGCGCATCTTCTTGCGCCGCTTCTTGATTACCGAGCCCAATCCAACTCCCAGAGCATGTTTGTGTAAACGGCTGAGGTCTGGCCGGGAATCATACCGTAACCAGCCTCGCCTCCGTGCCCGGCATAAACTCAGGCGACATGTACTTCACCGACGCGCACGAAGAGCTCCGCCTCCACATCCGCAAGTTCCTGGAGAAAGAGGTGCAGCCGCACCTCGAGGAGTGGGAGGAGAAGACCTTCCCCGACTCGATCTTCCAGCGGATGGGCGAGCTCGGTTTCCTCGGCCTGAGGTACCCGCAGGAGCTCGGCGGACAGGGCGGCGACTACTTCTCGGCCATCGTGCTGTCCGAGGAGATGGCGAAGGCCGCGACCGGCGGCCTGGGCATGGCGGTCGCCGTCCAGACGGAGATGGCGACCCCGCCGGTGTTCAAGTTCGGGACCGAGGAGCAGAAGCGGCGCTGGCTGGCGCCCGCCATCCGCGGAGAGCACATCGCCGCCATCGCCATCACCGAACCGGACGCCGGATCGGACGTCGCGGGAATCACGACCACCGCGAAGCGATACGGCAACGAGTTCATCGTCAATGGTCGAAAGATCTTCATCACGAACGGAGCCCGCTGCCAGTGGGCGCTCGTCGTGACCAAGATCGAACGCGACCGTGGACACTCCGGCTACAACCTGCTGGTCATCGAGAAAGGGACCAAGGGCTTCGAGGTCACGCGCACGCTGCAGAAGCTCGGCATGCACTCCTCCGACACCGCCGAGCTGCTGTTCGAGGACTGCCACGTCCCGGTCGGCAACTTGATCGGCGAGGAAGGCGAGGGATTCAAGAACCTGATGTGGGAGCTGCAGGGGGAGCGGATGATCACCGCCGCCGGTGCGATCGCGGGGGCGAACCGGGTGTTCGAGTACACGAAGGATTACGCCCTGGAGCGCAAGGCGTTCGGCCAGCCGATCGCGAACTTTCAGGTGATCAAGCACAAACTCGTCGACATGGGGACGAAGATCGCGGCGGTCCAGTCCTTCGTCTACCAGACGGCGAAGCAGTGGGACGAGGGCGAGTATCCCGTGCGAGAGATCTCGCAGGCCAAGCTGCTGGCGACCCAGGTCGCGTGCGAGGTGGCAGACGACGCGATCCAGATCCTCGGCGGCCACGGCTACATGCGCGAGTTTCCAGTCGAGCGGGCATGGCGCGATGCCCGGCTGGCGCGGATTGGCGCAGGGACCGACGAGATCATGAAGGAGATCATCGCCAAGACCTACGGGCTCTGACGTGGAGCCCGTCCTCTTCGCCGGGTGCGTGCCCGAGGTGGCGGCCTTCGACGGCCGGATCGTCGCGGTCGGGGTTGGAGCGCGGGCGGCCGCGGGTCGCAAAGCGGAAATCGTCCGGCTGCGCGGCGCGGCGTGGCCCGGGCTGATCGACTCGCACATTCACCTGGAGGGTCTGGCCGAACGAAAGGTGAGCGTCGACCTGACCGGTGCGGCCGATCGCGCCGCCGCGCTCGCGCGGGTGAAGGAATGGGCGGCGGCCGTGCCGAAGGACGGCTGGATCACCGGGTCGGGCTGGTACAACGACCTCTGGCCCGACCCGTCTTTTCCCAACCGGCGCCAGCTCGACCAGGCGGCCGGCGGCAGGCCAGCCTACCTGCGCCGCAAGGACGGGCACTCGGCATGGGTCTCGACCACCGCGCTGCGGGCCGCCGGCATCGACCGCGCGACCGAGGATCCGCCCGGGGGCGTGATCGACCGCGACGAGTCCGGCGAGCCGACCGGGATCCTGCGCGAGACTGCGATGGAGCTTGTAGCGAAGGCGATTCCTCCCCCTGCGGACGCGGATCTCGACGCGGCGCAGGCGCACGTTCTCGCGGACCTCGCCCGGCTGGGCCTCACTTCAGTGCATTCGATGGACACCGCGCGGACGCTCGGGTCGCTCCAGCGACTGCGGGCGCGCGGGCCGCTCCCCGTTCGCGTCACCTACAACCTCCCGCTCGCCGACCTGCCGCACGCGGAGCGGATCGGCGTGCGCTCGGGTTGGGGCGATCCGTGGCTGCGCATCTGGGGAGTGAAGGCGTTCCTCGACGGCTCGCTTGGCAGCCGGACGGCGGAGATGCTCGACGGATCGGGCACCGCCCGCCTGACGCAGGCCGACCTGGTCGACATGATCGAGCGCTGTGCCCGCGCGGAGCTGAACGTCTGCCTGCACGCGATCGGTGACGGCGCCGTCCGAAGAGCGCTAGACGCGCTGGCCCCGCATCGGAATGCGTGGAGCAGGTGGCGACCCCGAATCGAGCACGCACAGTGCGTCAACCCAAAGGACATGATTCGGATGGCCAGGCTCGAAGTAATCGCGTCGATGCAGCCCATCCACGCCGCCGCCGACCGGGAGCTGGCCGACGCGCTGTGGCCCGAAGTGACGGCGAGCTCTTACGCGTGGCGGGCTCTGGAGCGCGCGGGGGTAAAGCTGGCGTTCGGCTCCGACGCGCCGGTCGAGACGGCCGACCCGCTCGCCGGAATCGAGGCGGCCACGACGTGGAGACGCAGCGCGAAATGGCACCCCGAGCTCGCCCTGACGCGGGCCTCTGCCCTGCGCGCCTACACCTCAGGCGCGGCTTACGCGGCGGGCATGGAGAACGAAGTCGGCGCGCTGCGTCCCGGCAAGCTGTGCGACATGACGGTGGTCGCGGATGGGCAGGTGATGGCGACGGTCGCGGGAGGCGGCATCACGTGGCGGCGAAAGCCCTCTTGAGCTTGTCAGCCGTCTGACCGAGCGCCTCATTGACGATCTTCACGTCGTCGATCACGGCCATGAAGTTGGTGTCGCCGTTCCAGCGCGGCACGATGTGGAAGTGAACGTGGTCGGGAATCCCCGCTCCCGCCGCGCGTCCGATGTTGACACCGGCATTGAGCCCGTCGGGGTTCATCGTCTGCCTGAGCACGGTGAACGTCCGGCGCACAGCGCGCATCAGGTCGAGCGTTTCGGCGTCGTCGAGCTCCTCGAGGCTTGCCTTGTGCGCGAAGGGCGCCACCATCGCGTGGCCCGGGTTGTAGGGAAATTTATTGAGCATCACGATCGCGCCTTGCGGCCGCCACACGACGAGGGCGGCGTCCGGGTCATCGGGATTTTCGATCACGCGGCAGAACAGGCAGCCCGGGGGCTGCTCGACGCCGACGTACTGCATGCGCCATGGCGCCCACAGCCTCTCCATTGATCTACGTCCTTTTATTGCTGATGGTCACGGCCGTGTGGGGCTGGACCTTCGTCCTGGTGAAGGACGCAGTCACACAGTACCCGACGCTGCCTTTCCTGCAGATCCGGTTTGCGCTCGCGCTGCTAGTGATGGCGGTGCTCGTCCGCCGGCTGCCCACAGCCCGGGAGCTGCGCATCGGCCTTCTGGTCGGCGCGGTGGTCGCCGCCGGCTACCTGACCCAGACCGTGGGGCTGACGATGACGAGCCCCGGCAACGCGGGCCTGATCACGGGTCTCTTCGTTGTCTTCACGCCGCTGCTCAACCGCGCGAACGGGGCCCCGATCCACTGGTGGACCTGGGTGGCCACCATCCTTTCTCTTGGCGGCCTCCTGTTCCTCACCGGCGGGCCGAGCGGGATGGGATTCGGCGATGTCCTTGTCCTTGCGTGCGCGGTGCTGTTCGCGCTGCACATCGTGCTGCTCGGCAAGTGGTCGCCAGGCCTTCCCGCCGCGCCCCTGGCGATGGTCCAGATGGCGAGCTGCACATTCATCTTCAGCGTGGGGGGCACGTGGTCGCTGCGCATGCCAAGCGCCTCGGTGTGGTGGGCGATCGTGATCACAGGCGTGTTCGCGTCGGCGCTTGCCTTCTACATCCAGACGTGGGCGCAGCAGCACCTCAGCCCGGGCCGCACGGCGCTGATCCTGGCCTCCGAGCCGGCGTGGGCGCTGGCCGCTGCGGTGGTGCTGGCGGGCCAGCGGCTCGGCCTGCTTCAGGCGGTCGGGGCGGCGCTGGTCCTGGCTGCGATCGTGGGTCACGAACTCGCATCCCTAAAATTTGAGGTCCATGTCGAGCCGTCCCCGCCGTAGCTCTTACGTACCTCAGGAGATCGAGCCCAAGTGGCAGAAGATCTGGGTCGAGCGCGGGGTCATGAAGGCGTCCGACAGCTCGCCGAAGCCGAAGTTCTACGACCTCGTGATGTACCCCTATCCGTCGGGCGACCTGACGGTCGGTCATCTGCGCAACTACGTGATGGGCGACGTGCTCGCGCGCATGAAGCGCATGCAGGGCTTCGAGGTGCTGCATCCGTTTGGCTGGGACGCGTTTGGACTGCCTGCCGAGAACGCGGCGATGAAGCGCGGCGGATTGCACCCGCGGACATGGACGGTCGAAAACATCGCGAAGGGCAAGCGCGAGCTGAAGATGGCGGGGATCCTCTACGACTGGGACCGCGAGGTCGCCACCTGCGAGCCCGACTACTACCGGTGGACGCAGTGGCTGTTCCTGCTGATGCTGGAACGAGGGCTTGCCTACCGCGCGATGGCGCCGGTCAACTGGTGCCCGGTCGACAAGACCGTGCTGGCCAACGAGCAGGTCATCAACGGGCGGTGCTGGCGGCATCCCGACGTCGAGGTCGAGAAGCGCGACCTCGAGCAATGGTTCTTGAAGATCACGAATTACGCCGACCGGTTGCTCGATGATCTGGCGCTGCTCGACAAGTGGCCGCAAAAGGTCCGCGTCATGCAGACCAACTGGATCGGGCGGAGCATGGGCGCCGAGGTCGATTTCCCGATCGACGGGCTTCCCGACGAGGTGGTGCGCATCTACACGACGCGACCCGACACGTTGTTCGGCGCGACGTTCATGGTTCTCGCGCCGGAGCACCCGCTCGTCGAGAAGATCACGACCGAAAAGCATCGGGCGCGAGTGCGCGAGTACGTCGAGCAGGCGCGCAAGGAGACGGAGATCGAGCGCATGTCCACCGAGCGGGACAAGACCGGGGTCGCGACGGGCGGCTTCGCGATCAACCCGATGAACGGAGAGAAGATCCCGATCTGGGTCGCCGACTACGTGCTGGTCACATACGGCACCGGCGCGATCATGGCCGTGCCCGCTCATGACGAGCGCGACTTCGAGTTCGCGGGTCGCTACGACCTGCCGATCGTCCAGGTAATCGCGCCGCCGGCCGAGCACGGACTGCTGCGCGAGGCGTACGAGGGGCCGGGCGTGCTGGTGAACAGCGGCCCTTTCAATGGACTCGAGTCAGCGGTTGCGTTTGAAAAGATCTGTGACTGGCTCGAGTCGAGCGGCATCGGCAAGCGGTCGGTGAAGTACCGCCTGCGCGACTGGCTGATCTCCCGACAGCGCTACTGGGGCGCACCCATCCCGGTCGTGTACTGCCCCGAGGACGGCATGGTGCCGGTGCCCCGCGAGCAGCTGCCGGTGATGCTGCCGGAGGATTACAAACCGCTGTCTGAGGTGGAGTCTTTCTGGCGCACGACGTGTCCCAGATGCGGCCGCGACGCGCGGCGCGAGACGGACACGATGGACACGTTCATCGACTCGTCGTGGTACTTCCTTCGCTACGCCAGCCCGCACGACAAAACCCAGCCGTTCGACTCCGAGCTCGCGAATCACTGGATGCCGGTCGACCAGTACACGGGCGGCGTCGAGCACGCGATCCTGCACCTCCTCTACTCGCGCTTTTTCATGAAGGTTCTGCACGACGCGGGGCTGGTCGACGCGACTGAGCCGTTCACGCGCCTGTTCAACCAGGGGATGGTGAAGAGGTTCGGCCAGGTCATGTCGAAGTCGCTGGGCAACGGCGTCTCGATCGACGAGCTGGCCAACGCGCAGGGCGCGGATGCGGGGCGCATCTACGAGATGTTCATCGGACCGCCCGAAGAGGACGTCGAATGGTCCGACGCGGGTCTGAACGGCGTCGTGAAGTTTCTGCAGCGCGTGTGGAGGCTGGTGCTCGAGCCCGAGTCGATCGCGGCCGAGGGCGGTGCGCTTGGAGCTGCCGTCGATGCCGTCGCACTGCGCCGCAAGGTCGCCCAGACCGTGGGCAAGGTCACGGAGCATTACGACGAGCTGCGGTTCAACACCGCGGTCGCGTTTCTGATGGAGCTGGCGAACGCGATGCAGGACTACCTGCGAGGTGGAGGCGCGCGCGACGCGGCGTGGGACGGCGCCGTGCACACGCTCGTCAAGCTGCTCAACCCGCTGGCGCCGCACGTAGGCGAGGAGATGTGGGAGCGGCTGGGCGAGAAGGGGTTGCTGGCGGACGCTTCGTGGCCCGCGTTCGAGGCGAGCGCGGCGGCCGAGCCGAAGGTCGTGCTGGTCGTCCAGGTTTCCGGCAAGCTGCGCGATCGGTTGGAGGTCGACGCGGGGCTGTCCGAGGCCGACGCTGTCAAGGCGGCGCTGGCGAGCGAGAAGGTCCGCGCGGCGCTCGACGGCGGCCGCCCGTCGAAGATCATCTACGTCCAGGACAGGCTGATCAACCTCGTCCCCTAGCTACACCTGCGGCATGGGGACCCGGATCCCCGAATCCAGCAGAAAGTCGTCGGTTGTGACAGAGCCGGCCGTCACGGTCAGGTTTTGCACTCCCTTGAGCACGCGCATGTAGGTCTTGAGCTTGACCACATACTGGCCCGCTGGGAGGTCGATGCGGTAGCCGCCCGACGCGTTGGTGACGGCGGAAGGGGTCGCCTGCCCGCCGACGAAATCCAGCTCGAGGCCCTGCACCGGACGTCCGGCGCAGGATGTCCCGGCATTCTCGACGGGCGAGCAGGGGACGGCGACCACGCGCCCGCCGACCGTGCCTGTGGCGGGGGTAGGCGACGGCATTTCGCCGGGTAACCGGTAGGCCCCGCACGCTGCGACCAGGAGCAAAGTGGCGCCGAGCAACGCGTGTCTCATCACCAAAACCAACGCCGCGGGGTATCAATTTGTCACGCCGCAGTCCGACATTGAGTTCGCGAGCTCCGAGGTAGTGTTTGAGGGCGCGATCCCGGGTGGCCAAGCGGTAAGGCAGAGGACTTTGGATCCTCGACCGAAGGTTCGAATCCTTCCCCGGGAACCAACTCTTAACAGGCGGGGTTCCCACGGCGTCGCGCGGCGCCTAGCCTCGGGGCGATGCGTCTCCCCGTTCGATTCGTCCCCGGCGGAAAGCGCCTCGCCTTGCTGGCCTCGCCGCTGGCCATCGGCGGCGTGGTCCTGGCCGGCGCTTACGCCTACCGGTCGTCGGTGGCCACCGCCGCCCAGCCTCCGCCGGCTCCCAACCCCGCGCTGTCCGTGCCCGCTCAGCCGGGTCTCCTCATCGACGTCACGGGCGCAGTCGAGAATCCGGGCCTCTACCGGCTGCCGCGAGGTGACCGGGTTTTCGACGCGATCGCCGCGGCCGGCGGTCTCAGCCCCGACGCGGACATGTCGAAGCTGCCCAACCTCGCCGGCCGGCTGAAGGATGGCGAGCAGGTAAAGGTCGGCTTCGCCAGGACCACGTCCGGCACCACGACGGTGCGCACAAACCTCAACACCGCGACGCTCGAGGAGCTCGAGACTGTGCCCGGCTTCAGCGCAGCGTTCGCGCAGGACTGCATCGACTACCGCACCAATTACGGCGGGTTTCAGAACACCCGTGAGCTGGTCGACATACTGGGCATGAGCGAAGCCGAATATGTGATCGCGCGGCACTACCTCACGTTGTGACGCGCTATCCGGCGCTCGTCATCGCGCTTGCGTGGTCGGCTGCGCTGGCTGCGGTTGTTGTCCTGGCTCCCGAACAGCCGGTGCTCGGCGCGGCGGCCGTCGCGGCCGCCATCGGGTGCGTGCTGTTGGCGCTGTTCCTGCGGCCCGCCTTGATCGCGCTCGCCATCGCGGCCGCCCTCCTGGCGGTCGGCCGCGCGGAGCTGCCACCGGTCGATCCGATGACGCATCTTCGTGCGGCGTCGCTCGCCGGCGCCACGATCGTAATGAGCGGTCAAGTCGCTGACGACAGCAGGCGGACCGGCGGAGGCGCCGAGGTCCTGGTCGAGCCGAGCCAGATGCAGACGGCAACCTCGGCCATCGGCGGCATCGGCAATCTTATGGTCCGCTGGCGTGGACCGGCCCAGGCTTCGTACGGCGACTCGGTCCTCGCCACCGGCAAGCTGACGCTGCCTCGCGACCTGCCCGCGTTCGACCGCCGCGCCTACCTCGCGCAGCACCACGTCTATCTTGAGCTACAGGCATCGAGCTTCGAGGTGACCGGCTCGGCGCGCGGGGTCGGCGGACTTCCCGGGTGGCTGCGCGCTCGCTACTCCGAAGCTCTCGACGCGGCCCTGCCCGCGCCGCATGCCGCCATGCTGCTCGGCATCGTCCTGGGCATCCACCAGGGGATTCCCGCGCAGCTGCAGAACGCACTCATCGCGACGGGGCTCATCCATCTTCTCGTCTTGAGTGGCCTGAAGGTCGCGGTCTTCGCCCGCATCGTGCAGGGCGCGCTCAATCCGCTGCTGGGACGCTTCGCCACCTGGCCGGCGGTGGGTTTGATCGGTCTTTACGCGATGGTCGGCGGCGCGACACCCGCTGCGGTGCGCGCGTCGGCGATGGGAGGTCTCGCCATCGCCGCGACGCATCTTGGCCGCCCCTCGCACGTGTGGACTTCTCTCGCCGTCACCGCGGGAGCGATGCTCGGCTGGCGGCCCGAGCTCGCCTGGGATGTTGGCTTCCAGCTCTCCTTCGCCGGCACCGCGGCGATCATCCTGCTGACGCCATCGATCGCGCGGAAGATCGCCTTCCTCCCTCACGTCCTCCGCGAACCTTTTGCCGTCACCTGCGCCGCTCAGGTAGGGACCCTGCCGATGATGGCGACCGACTTCCATGTTCTCTCGCCGGTCGCGCCGATCGCCAACGCGCTGACCCTGCCCATCCTGCCGCTGCTTGTCGCAGCGGGCCTGCTGCTTGGAACGCTGTCCGTCATCCCGGACGTTGCCCGCGCCGTCGGCATCCCGATCGCCGCACTGCTCGCCTACATCGAACAGGTCGGATACGTGCTCGCGCGATTTCCATCTGCCGCAATCACGATCCCCAGGTTCCCGACCTGGATGGGCGTCGCCTACTACTCGGCTCTGGGCCCCGCCATCGCGGGCGCGCATGCCCGAGGCAACGGCCGCAGAGTCGCCTTCATCACGGCGGGTGTGGTGCCGGCGCTCATCACCGCCATCGCCGTCGGCATGTGGTCGCACGCCAGCCCGCAAGTCATCGTCATGAACGTCGGTGACGGCCAGGCCGTGCTGGTCCGCGGCCCCGACGGCACGATCCTGATCGACGGCGGTCCCAGCCCGGCCCGGCTCAACGCCGAGCTGGGCGGCCAGCTCCCGCCATGGCAGCACAGCCTGGATGCTCTCGTCATCACCGCGCCGGGCCTCGGCCACATCGGAGGCCTGGCCGGTTTCGACCGGCCCGCGACAACCGTGCTGCTGCCCCAGGCGGACCTCACCGGCTCGGCGTGGCGTACCGCCGCCCTCGAGGAGACCGCGCGCGGCGCATCGATTGAATCATTGCGGGCCGGCCGGACCTTGAGACTCGCGGGCTTCGAGCTGCAGGTTCTCGCGCCTGAGCCCGGCGCTCCCGGCGACCAGACCGGCGCGGCCGACCTCGCCGTGAGAATCGTTGCGCCCGACGGCCTCTCCTTCTGCGATTTCAGCGACCTCGACCTCGACGCACAGACCGTCGCGGCCGCCCGATTGCGCGGTCCATGCGACGAACTTCTTCTCCCGGTCGGTGGCCGGAGCCGCCTCTCGCCCGACCTCGACCGCAAAGCGGTCACCGCCACCACCCAGCTCATCGCGTCGCGCGGGGCCGGTCGCCTTGCGTCCGGCTACCCGCCCAACGTCCTGCGAACAGACCAGGAGGGGACCATCACCTTGCCGTTGTAAGTACGATCGCCACATGCCACGGACAACGGGCCGGGCCAGCGCCACCGCGCTGCTGCTCCACGGCGAGGAGCGCTTCCTCGTCGACGAGAAGGCGAGAGCCATCCTCGACGAGTGGCGCGCCGCGCTGGTCTCGGACTTCGGCCTGGAGACGCTGGAAGGAAGCGGACTGCAGCCGGCGCGCTTGCAGGATGCGGTCCTCCAGTCCCCATTCCTCGACCCATATCGGGTCGTCTTCGTCCGCATGCTCCCTGCCAACCGCGCGGAGAGCCAGGCCGCGGCGATCGCGGAGATCCCGCCGACCACGAGGCTCGTCATCACGGTCGCCGGCCGGATCGGCGCCACCAACAAGCTCGCCAGAGCGATCACCACCGCGGGCGGCGCGGTCGAAGAATCACAACACCTCAAAGGCCGTGCGCTCGGCGACTGGGCGGCCAGAAGAGCGGTCGAGAAGCACGGCCTCACACCGGTCATCGCCGCCCAGGTCGTAAGAACAGCCCCGCCCGACCTCAGCGTCATCGACTCCGAGCTCACCAAGCTCGCGGCCTACAAGGCGAGCGGCGCCAGGCTGACCAACGAAGCGGTGACAGAGCTCCTCGCCGGCGGCCGCGAGGACGAGATCTTCAAGCTCACGGACAACCTCCTCCCGAGGCCGACGGCGCAGGCCCTCGAGATCGCGAGGAACCTGACCAGGTCAGGCCTCCAGCCGACCTCGGTCGCCTACCGCATGGCGAGGCACATCGCGCTCGTCCTGGAGGTCAAGGCCCGCCAGGACCGAGGCGAATCGCTGCAGCAGGTCCAGGACGACATGCCCGAGCACAACTTCGTGCTCCAGAAGGCCTTCGATGTGGCGCAGCAGGCGAACGAGGAACGGCTGGAACAGGCGCTCAAGCAGATCCGCGACTATGAGTGGGAGGTCAAGTCAGGCCAGGTCGACGCGGAGCTTGGACTGGACGTCCTGCTGACGAGGCTCTGAAAAAACCTACTTCTTCTTCGCGGGAGCTTTTGCCGCGGGAGCCGGAGCCGCCGCCTTCCTGCCCTTCGCGGGAGCAGGGGCCGGCGCCGCCGACGCCACCTTGGCCAGCTGCCGCGCCAGGCGCGACTTGCGCCGCCCCGCGTTGTTGCGATGCAGCGTCCCCTTCGAGGCGGCGCGGTCCAGCGCGCGCACCGCGTCGAGGACCGACTCCGGCGAACCCGCGGCCAATGACTTCCGCGCCTTGACGATCAGCGTCTTGACCTCGGACTTCGTGGCCCGATTGCGGATCGACCGACGCGCACCCGAGCGTGCCTGCTTCTTCGCCGAAGCGGTTCGCTTAGCCACGCGCCATCACCAGGAGGGAGTCAACCATCACGGACATAGGATTATAGGGGCCAGTGGAATTCGAGCTCAGCGGCCGGCGCCCGAGGGTGCATCCGGACGCCTACATCGCACCAACCGCGGTCCTCATCGGCGACGTCGAGGTGCATAAGGGCGCGAGTGTCTGGTTCGGCGCGGTCCTGCGAGGCGACGACTCGAAGATCACCATCGGCGAGGGCGCGAACATCCAGGACAACGTGACCATTCACTGCGCGGAAGATCTGCCGACGACCGTCGAGAAGGACGCCAGCGTCGGCCACACCGCGGTGCTCGAGGGCTGCGTCGTCGAGGAGGGCGCGCTCGTCGGGATGGGAGCCACGATGCTGCAGCGGAGCCGCCTCGGCAAGGGCTCGATGCTCGCCGCCGGCGCCGTCCTGCAGGAAGGCAAGCACATCCCACCCGGCCAGCTCGCCGCCGGCGTCCCCGCCACCGTCAAGAAGCCGATCGACGGTTCATCCAGCAACTGGGTCGGCACCACCGCGCAGCACTATCAAGACCGCGCGACGAGGTATCGGGCGGAGCTCAAGGCGATCCAATCGCGTTGACGATCGCGCTGCCCGCGCGCGCCAAGCTGAATCTCGACCTCGAGGTCCTGGGCCGCACCGCGGACGGATTCCACGAGCTGCGTACGACGTTCCAGGCGATCGACCTGCACGACCTTCTCGAAATCGACCGAGCGGACGAAACCGAGCTCACGACCTCTGGCCTCGAGATAAGCGACCACGACAACTCAGTGCTTAAAGCTCACGAGGCGCTGGAACAACAGATGAAGCGCAAGCTGCCCGCACGCATCCACCTCCACAAGCGCATTCCACCTGGCTCCGGTATGGGGGGCGCAAGCTCCGACGCAGCCGCGACACTGAGGGCCTTGAAAACGATGTTCGCGCTGGAGATCGACCTCGGGCCAATCGCCGAGGAGCTCGGCTCCGACGTCCCCTTCTTCTTGAAGGGCGGCCGGGCGCGCGCCCAGGGCCGCGGCGAGCAGTTGACCCAGCTCACAGACGAACCCGTGTGGTTCGCCGTAGCGTGGCCCGGCATCGAGCTCGCCACCGGCGATGTGTACCGGGCCTGGGACGAAGTGAAAGGCGAAGGACCAAACCACCTGAGAAAAGCGGCCGAGCACGTGGAGCCGCGCCTGAAAGAATTCGCGCAGCGCCTCGGCGAAGGCTGGCGGATGACCGGCAGCGGCTCCGCGTTCTTCAAGAGAACGGAAACCCCGCAACAGGCCAGGGAATCGATCAGGAACCTCGACGCGTGGACCACTGTCGCCCGCGCGGTCGCGATTTGGTAGCGATGGCGTGATCCGGAAGACCGCCGCCGTGCTGGCGGGCAAGGCGACCGGCACGCTCAGCCGCATCACCAGGCGCGGCGGCGGCACCACGCTGCCCGGCGACGTCGCGCGCGTCATCGACCCCAAGATCCTCACCCTTCTCACCCAGGACCTGACACACGGCTCGATCGTCATCACCGGCACCAACGGCAAGACGACGACCGCGCGACTTGTCAGCTGGCTGCTCGAAGGCGCAGGCCACAAGGTGGTGGCCAACCGGGCCGGCGCCAACCTCATCTTCGGCGCCACCGCTGCCGCCCTCAACAAGGCAGGGCCGGACGGCAGGCTGCGCGCCGACTGGGGCGTGTTTGAGATCGACGAGGCGAGCCTGCCCAGGGCCATCGATGAGATCCAGCCCAGGGCCACGGTCGTGTTGAATCTCTTCCGCGACCAGCTCGACCGCTACGGCGAGCTCGAATCCATCGCCAGGAAGATCGAGCAGGCGCTGGCCACTCTCCCCGAAACAGCCCGCCCGGTCCTGAACGCCGACGACCCGAGAGTCGCCGAGATCGGCCTCAGCCTCCCGCGACCGCCGCTCTGGTACGGCCTCGACGATCCATCGGTTGCAAGCAAAACGCTTCCTCACGCCGCCGACGCCCGCACCTGCCCCAGGTGCGGCGCGAGCCTCATCTTCGACGCCGTGTACGTCGGCCACGACGGTGTCTATCGCTGCCCCAACAACGACTTCGCAAGGCCGGAGCCCGAGCTGAAGGCCACCGACATCAAGCTCGACGGCTTCGACAGCCTCGCCCTGACGATCAAGGGAACGCGAATCGAGATGCCGCTCGGCGGTCTCTACAACTGCTACAACGTCCTGGCCGCATACGCGACCGCGTGCAGCCTCGGCCTCGAACCCGGCTACATCGCCGAAAGACTGCGCACGTTCAAGGCCGCGTTTGGCCGCCAGGAGCGAGTCGAGTTTCGCGGTCGCCATCTCGTCCTCGTGCTGAGCAAAAACCCTGCGGGCTTCAACGAAACAGTGCGCACCGCGGTAGACCTCGCCGGCGGCAAGAACTTCATCATCGGCCTCAACGACCGCAAGGCCGATGGCACCGATGTCTCGTGGATCTGGGACGTCGACTTCGAGCAGCTGAAAGGCCGGGCCGATCTCGTCATCCCCGCGGGCGTGCGCGCCCACGATCTCGCTGTCCGCCTCAAGTACGCGGACGTCAAGGCCGAGGAGCCGCAGACCGACCCGGGCAAAGCGCTCGACCTCTTGATCAAGAACACCAACGAGGGCGACCTCGCCTACCTCCTGTGCACCTACACCGCGATGCTCGACCTGCGAGGCGAGCTGGTGAGGCGCGGTTGGGCGCAGCCATACTGGGAAACGTGAAGCTCACCGTCGGCTGGCTCTACCCCGACCTGATGAACATCTACGGCGACCGCGGCAACATCCTCACGCTCCTCAAGCGCGCGGAGTGGCATGGCCTCGAACCAAACCTGATCGAGCTCGGCCGCGGCCCGGCGCCGAGCGAGATGGACGACGTCGACATCTTCTTCTTCGGCGGCGGCCAGGACCGCGAGCAGGCCCTCATCTACGACGACCTCAGGGAGTTCAAACAGGAGCCGCTGCAAAGAGCCGTCGAACAGAACGGCGCGCAGGTGCTCGCGGTGTGCGGCGGCTACCAGCTCCTCGGCCACTACTACCAGACGGCGGACGGCCAAAAATTCGATGGCATCGGCATGATCGACGTCACAACGCAAGCGGGCAAGAAGCGCTTCATCGGCGACGTCGTCGTCAGGACCGAGATCGACACACTCACCCCGACGAGCCTCGTCGGTTTCGAGAACCACAGCGGCCGCAGCTTCCTCGGATCGCAGTCCAGGCCGCTCGGCAAGGTCATGGTCGGCCACGGCAACAACGGCTCTGATGGGACCGAAGGCGCGGTGCAGGGCAACATCACCGGGACCTACCTGCACGGATCACTTCTGCCGAAGAACCCGCACCTCGCCGACTACCTGATCGGCAGGGCCCTCAAGCGACGGGGCGACGGCGCCCTTTCCCACCTCGATGACTCGGCGGAGCTGGCCGCGCACGGCTGGATCCTGCAGCGCGCACAGCGGCGCTAGGCCGCAACCCGTTTCCGTTCGCTGACGCGACCGGGCCGCGCGGCGCCAGCGCTTCGCGCAAGACCTGGTCGATCGACTCGACCATCACGAACTTCATCTCCTTGCGCAGGTCGGCGGGGATGTCGTCGAGGTCGGCCTCGTTGCGGTTAGGCATCAGGATGCGCCGCAAACCGGCGCGGTGCGCGCCCAGCACCTTCTCCTTGATGCCGCCAATCGGCAGCACGCGCCCGCGCAGCGTGATCTCGCCTGTCATCGCGACATCGTCGCGCACCGGCCGCCCGGTGAGGATCGACGCCATGGCGATCAGCACCGTGATACCCGCCGACGGCCCTTCTTTCGGCTGCGCGCCCGCGGGCACATGGACGTGGATGTCGTTCTTGTCGAACAGCGTCGGGTCGATCCCGATGTCCGCAGCGCGCGCCTTCAGGTAGGACAGGGCCGCAGCTCCCGACTCGCGCATCACCTCGCCCAGCTGCCCCGTCATCTTCAGCTCGCCCTTGCCGGGCGTCAGCGCGGCCTCGACGAAGATGATCTCGCCGCCGGTCGGCGTCCACACCAACCCGGTCGCGATGCCGGGCCGGTCGATGCGCTCAGCGACGTCGTCGTAGAAGCGGCGCTTGCCCAGCGCGGCGCGCACCTTCTTCACGTCGTCGACCTGCTTCATCTTCTTGCCCGACGCGATGTCCGCCACGTCGCGCCGGATCACAGAAGCGATCTCTCGCTCCAGGTTGCGCACGCCCGCCTCGCGCGTGTACTCGCGGATGATCAGCCGCACCGCCGCCTCGGACATCAGGATCTCGTCCGGTCGCAGCCCGTGCGCGTTCACCTGCTTCGGCACGAGGAAGCGCTCGGCGATCTGCACCTTCTCCTCCTCGGTGTAACCGGAGAGGTGCAGCACCTCCATGCGGTCGCGCAGCGCGGGCGGGATGGTCTCGAGCGAGTTGGCGGTGGTGATGAACATCACCTTCGAAAGGTCGAACGGCACATCGAGATAGTTGTCGCGGAAGTCCTTGTTCTGCTCCGGGTCGAGGACCTCCAGCAGCGCTGACGAAGGGTCACCGCGCCAGTCGGCGCCGATCTTGTCGACCTCGTCGAGCATGAACACCGGGTCGTTCGACTCGGCGCGCCGGATCGCCTGCAGGATGCGGCCAGGCATGGCGCCGATGTACGTGCGCCGGTGGCCGCGGATCTCCGCCTCGTCGTGCACACCACCGAGAGAAGCGCGCGCAAACTTGCGGCCCATGGCGCGTGCGATCGACTGACCCAGCGAGGTCTTGCCGACGCCGGGCGGCCCGACGAAGCACAGGATCGGCTCGCGGCCGCGGTCGGTCGAGCCCCGCTCCTGCTTCAGCCGCCGCACCGCGAGGTGCTCGACGATGCGCTGCTTCACCTTGTCCAGGTCGTAGTGGTCCGCGTCGAGGATCTCGCGCGCCTTCTTGACGTTGACCTCGCCGCCGGTGGAGGCGTTCCAGGGCAGCGACACGATGAGCTCCAGATACGTGCGGATGACCGACGACTCCGGCGACGCAGAGGGGATGCGCTCCAGGCGCGCGATCTCGCGGTCCGCCTCGCGCTTCGCCTCGGCCGGCAGGCCTGCCTTCTCGATTCGCTCGCGCAGCTCGCTCAGCTCCGCGTGTTCCGTATCAAGCTCGCCCAGCTCGCGCTGGATCGCCTTGAGCTGCTCGCGCAGGAAGTACTCGCGCTGCGCCTTGCCCATCTGCTCTTCGGCCTGGGACTGGATCTTGCGTCCGAGCTCCAGCACCTCGAGCTCGTGCGACATGTGGCCCAGCAGCTTTTCGAGCTTCGCTTTCGCCGAGTCGAGCTCGAGGACCTCCTGCCGCTGTTCGGTCGTCAGCCGGATGTGGTTCGCGATGTAGTACGAGAGGTGCAGCGGGTCGTCGATGGCGCCCGCGGCGCCCGCGAGCTCGGCGGGAAGGTGAGGCGCCAGGGACACCAGCTGCTGAAACGACGCGATCGCGCGCCGCATCAACGCCTCGCGCTCGATGGTGAGGATGTCCTCCGAGTGCTCGGGATGCATCTCAACCGCGCACGTGAGGTATGGCTCGTCAGACTGCACGCCGGTCAGCCGGATGCGCCGCAGCCCGAGCACCGCGAGCTGCACGGTCCCGTCGGGCAGCTTCAGCAGGTGCTGGACACGGACCATCGTCCCGACATGGTGTATGTCGTGGAAGTCCACCTCTTCCGCGGACTCGTCGAGCTGCGTCGCCACGGCGATGTGGCGCTCCACACCGCTGAGGTCCTCGAGCAGCTGGAGCGACTTCTTCCGCCCGACCGAGAGCGGGATGAAGATGCGCGGAAACACGACCGTCGACTTCAGCGGCAGCACTGGCAGGTGGGACGGCACCGCGCCCTCCAGGTTGACCGCCGGCATCTCGCTCATGAAGAAGTGATGCTACGCCTGCATCCTCCCCATTCATGGGGAGGTGGCGCCTAAGGCGCCGGAGGGGCTACGGGCCGACCTTGATCGGAGGTGGTACAGGCAGCATCTGCGCGATGCCGCCCGGATCGACACCGCCGCCACCTGATGACGGCTGGCCGCTTCCACCGCCTGACGGCGGCTGATCGTATGGCTGCTGGTCGGTCTGCGAGTCTGCAGACGGATCTGACTGGCCGGTATCGAACGTGCTGCCGGGACCCTGTGCGCTGTCTGCCGGCGGCCCGCCGCCGCTTCTGGCCTGGGGTGGGTTGGGGAGAGGGGCGTGCGTGGTCGTTGATAACGCCCCCTCACTGATGACGAGTGCCGAAGCTGCGACCGTTGAGCACACAGCCGACACCAAGAGCGGCCGCACCCGCATGCCTACTTCCTACTATAGAAATCCAACCACAGCGCTGCAGAGGGATAGACCCCGGTTGGTGAACTGGCATAATCGGGTGGATCTGAGCCAAACCCTCACGGCCGTCATACTCGCCGCGGGCCTCGGTACGCGTATGCGGTCGCGGATTCCCAAAGTCCTCCATCCCATCTGCGGGCGCCCGATGATCGACTGGGTCCTCGAGGCGGTCAACGAGGCGGGCGCCAAAGACGTGACGGTGATCGCAAACCCGCACCACGCCGACCTGGCCGCGCACTTGAGTCCCTCGCCCCACAGGGGTGAGAGCCAGGGAGAGGGGCGTGAAAAGGTACGTGAAAAGGTAAAGGTGGTCTACCAGCGCGACCCGAAGGGCACTGCCCACGCGCTGCAGCAGATCCCCGCCGGCGACCTGCGCGGCCGGCAGGTCCTGGTCGTGAACGGCGACTCGCCCCTCCTTACCGCGGCGAGCATCCTCAAGGTCATCCACGCGCACCAGACGGCCCGAGCCGATGCGACCCTCGCCAGCGTCGAAGACCCAACACGCAACGACGGTCGGGTCATCCGCAAGCCAGACGGATCGTTGGACCGGATCGTCGAGCGTAAGGACGCGACGCAGGAGCAGCGCGAGAAGGTCCACGAGTTCAACGTCGGCGTCTACTGCTTCGACGGCAGCCGCCTGGTCGAAGAGCTCGGCAAGGTAAAGGACGACAACAAGGCGCGCGAGTTCTACCTGCCCGACGTCTTCAGGTTCCTGAAGCCGGCGACCATCGTCAAGCTCGACGACCCAAACGAGGCGATGGGCGTCAAGGACCGTGTCCGCCTCGCTCGAGCGACCAGGGTTCTCAACCGCCGCCTGCTCGAGCGCTGCATGCTCGGCGGCGTCACCATCGTCGACCCCGACACCACCTTCATAGATGCCACCGTCACGTTCGGCCAGGACACGGTCATCGAACCGTTCACGGTCCTGAAGGGCCACACGTACATCGGTTCCGAGTGCCGCATCGGCCCCCACGTCTATGTAGAGGACGCGAGGGTGGGCGACCGCTCCGACTGCGGCCCCTTCGCCAGGCTGCGGCCTGGGACCGAGATCGCGGAGGACGTGCACATCGGCAGCTTCGCGGAGCTCGTCCGCACGAAGGTCGGGAGCCGCAGCAGGGTGCCGCATGTCTCCTACCTGGGCGACACGGACCTCGGCGAGGACGCCAACATCGGCGCCGGCACGATCACCGCCAACTTCGACGGCGCGGACAAGAACCGCACCGAGATCGGCGACGGCGCATTCGTCGGTGTGGACACGATGCTGGTCGCTCCCGTCAAACTTGGCAAGGGCGCGCGCACCGGGGCAGGTTCCGTGGTCACGAAAGACGTCCCGGACGGCGCGACAGCCGTGGGAGTTCCCGCTAGGGTGATACGGAGAAAACCAGTGGACGCCAAGGACGCCAGGTGATCGGGAGGCTGCAAACCGCGGTCGAATACACCGGGACGGACTCTTCGCCGTGGGGTGAGCTGAAGCTGATCTCAGGCAGCGCCAACATGCCGCTGGCCTCGAAAATCGCCGAGATCCTCGACGTCGGGCTCACCGACCCCCGCCTTCGCCACTTTCCGGACGGCGAGATCAACGTCAAGATCGAGGACTCGATGCGCGGTCATGACGTGTTCGTGATCCAGCCCACGAGCCCGCCCGTGAACGAGCACCTGATGGAGCTGTTCATCATCCTCGACGCGCTGCGCCGAGCTTCGGCCGGCCGGGTGACGGCGGTCATCCCCTACTACGGCTACGCGCGCAAGGAGCGCAAGACACAGCCCCGCGAGCCCATCTCAGCCAAGCTGATCGCGAACTTCATCACTCTGGCGGGCGCCGACCGGCTGCTGCTCTTCGACCTCCACGCCGAAGCCATCGAGGGCTTCTTCGACGTCCCGACCGACCACCTCTCGCCACATCGCATCTTCGCCGAGTACCTGAAGGGGCTCAACCTGAAGCACATCACGATCGTCGCGCCGGACGCCGGCGGCGGCCGCCGGGCCGAGGCCGTGGCCAACGACCTGGGCGCGCCGATCGCGTTCGGTTACAAGCGCAGGCCGGACGAGCAGTCGGTCGAGGTGATCGCGGTTTCAGGTGACGTGAAAGGACGGGACTGCGTCGTGGTCGAGGACATCATCACGACCGGGAGCACCGTCTCCAAGCTCGCGGCCGCTCTGCGCAACCAGGGCGCGAACCGGGTGCTGATCGCGGCGACGCACCCGGTGCTGACCGGGGACGCGATGGATCGATTGAGGAAAGCTGACGTGGAAGAGGTGGTCGTGACCGACTCAGTGCCCATCTCGGCCGACAAGATGGGACCGCCGCTCAAGGTGCTGTCGGTGGCACCTCTCCTCGCTGAGGCGATCATCCGGGTACACGAGAACCGGAGCGTCAGCGAGCTCTTCAGATAGACCCGTCGTCATGAACGGTCAAGAGTTGGTCGAGCTGATCGTGCTGATCGTGTGCTTCGTCGTGGCCGCGCTGGCCAGCGGCACGGAGACGGCGCTCACCTCGGTCGGCCGCCTTCGCGTGCGTCACCTGGCCGAGCAGGGCAGTCAGGCCGCGGCCATCCTGCAGCGCCTGCGCGCGGACCCCAACCGGTTCCTGTCCACGGTCCTCTTCACCAACACGCTCGCGCTGATCATCGCCTCCACCGCCACCGCGCTCATGACCGACTCGATCCTCACCCGCGCGGATGTCCCGTCAGCATGGCGGCTCGTAGGGACGCTGCTCGTATCGCTCGTGCTGTCGATAGTCCTGTTGATCGTGGCCGAGGTGACGCCCAAGACGCTGGCCATCTCCCAGGCCGAGCGGTGGGCGCTGGCGGCCGCGGGGCCGGTCGACCGCGTCGCCAGCTTTCTGAGCCCGATCCTGTGGGCGGTCACGATCATCTCGCGCGGCATCACGGGAGGCCGCGCCGCGCGCGCCCCGTACCTCACTGAGGAAGAGCTGCTCACGGTGCTCCACGTCTCTGAGGAGCAGGGCGTGATCGAGGAGCAGGAGCACCAGATGATCCACGGCATCATCGAGATCGGCGACAAGACCGTGCGCGAGATCATGATCCCGCGCACCGACATCATCGCCGTGGCCCACGACGCGACCCTGCGCGACATCGTCAAGCTGTTCAAGCAGTACAGGCACACGCGGATGCCGGTGTTCGAGAAGGACATCGACCACGTGATCGGCCTGATCCACACCAAAGACCTGTTGCTGTTCTACACGCTGTCCACCTCGGAGAAGTTCGACATGGACAAGGTGCTGCGACCCATCGAGTACACGCCAGAACAGAAGAAGGTCGACGAGCTCCTGAACGAGATGCGGACGAAGAGAGTCCACATGATGATCGTCATCGACGAGTACGGCGGCACCGCCGGCCTTGTCACCCTCGAGGACCTGCTGGAGGAGATCGTCGGCGAGATCCGCGACGAGTACGACAGCGCCGAGCAGGAGCCGCTGGTCATTCTCAACGACCACGAGGCGCGGGTCGACGCGGGATTCCCGCTGGAAGAGCTGAACGAGCGACTGCACCTCGGCATCGAGGAGTCGGGCGACTACGACTCGGTCGGCGGCTACGTGCACGCGATGCTCGGCAAGGTCGCCGAGGCGGGCGACTCGTTCGTCGCGGGCCGTGCCCGCTGGACGGTCGAGAAGGTGAAGGGCCGGCGCATCGAGACGATCGGGCTCGTGTCCGAGGGTCCGTGGCCCAACGAGGCGATGGGGCGCGACGGCCAGAAGCCGGAAGCCGGGGTGGAGGAAGGAACTGGCCACCTATCGTGACCGCGCCGTCGTCCTGCGCAAGCTCGACTACGGTGAGGCGGACCGCATCTTCACGTTCCTGACGAGCACCCACGGCAAGGTGGGGGCGATAGCGAAGGGCGTGCGCCGGCCGGAGTCGAAGCTGGGCCCGTCGCTGGAGCTGTACGGCCATGTCGACCTGCTGCTGGCGCGAGGCCGGGGCGAGCTGGACGTCGTGGCGCAGGTGGAGCGTGTGCCGGGCTACCGGATCGAGGGCGACGTGGAGCGAATGGCCCACGCGGCGCTGATCGCCGAGCTGGCAGAGCGGGTGTGCGAAGACCGCCACCCGGTCGATGGGGTGTACGACCTGGCCGTGATGGCGATGGAGGAGCTGGCCCGCGAGTCGGACCCACGCCGAGCATCAGCGTGGTTCTTGCTCTCGGCGCTAGATCTGCTGGGCTACGCACCGCAGCTGATGTCGTGCGCATCGTGCGAGAAGCCGCTGGCAGCAAAGCC
>Ga0209807_1000229_pt1 | contig 25005 bp, 27 predicted proteins | sample GraSoiAngelo_154_FD_186168 | JGI IMG/M metagenome (GOLD analysis project Ga0209807, IMG submission 186168) | Grasslands soil microbial communities from the Angelo Coastal Reserve, California, USA - 14_1009_13_20cm (SPAdes) (version 2) | ecosystem: Environmental > Terrestrial > Soil > Grasslands ... | reverse complement strand
CTCGGACCTGACTGTCGGCACTTGCAACCTGAATGCGTTTGCAGGCTTTGGCGGCACGTCAATTGCATCGCCAGCGTTTGCCGGAATCATGGCTTTGGTCAACCAGCAAATGCAGTCCCGCCAAGGCAACGCCAATTACGTTTTCTACAAGCTCGCGGCGCAGCAGAACACTTCAAGTTGCAATTCGAGCGTCGGTCCCGCGAGCACTTGTGTGTTCAACGACATCACTCAAGGGACTATCGCAATGCCCTGCGCGAAGGGCAAACCCAATTGCACTACTTCGAATAGCGCGCATCAGTTTGGTGTGCTGTCGGGATATAGCACAACAGCGGGCTACGACCTGGCCACTGGATTGGGCTCCGTGAATGCTAGTAACCTAGTGAACAAGTGGAGCTCGGTGACCCAGAGCCTGAAACAATCTATAACCACGTTTACAGCGCTTTCTCCCGCCACAGTTACGCACGGCCAGGCAGTGAACGTAAGCGTGACGGTTGCTCCACAATCAGGTTCTGGAGCGGCACCAACCGGCGATGTCTCTCTGATCGGCGGTCCTAACAATAGCAATTTGGGGATCGATGGTTTCCGGCTAGTGAACGGCGCAGCTTCTGGAACGACGAACCTGCTGCCGGGCGGGTCTTATAATGTCGTCGCGCACTACGCAGGCGACGGAACCTACGCGGCCAGCGATTCTGCGCCGATTAGCGTTACGGTCAACAAAGAGGCAAGTCAGGTATTCCCCAGGCTGATCACTTTTAATCCAAACACAGGCGCATTGGTCAACCCCAACGCCACGACTGCGGTGTACGGCTCACCCTACCTATTGCGGATCGATGTTACTAATTCGTCAGGTATTGTTTGTTCTCCGAATCCGATAGGGGAATCTGCCTGCCCGACAGGTGCAATCAACTTAACCGATAACAGCGCCACACTTGATGGAATGACATTCGCGCTTAACAGCTATGGCTACACGGAAGATCAGCTCATCCAACTTTCGGGCGGTTCGCATAATTTGCAAGCCAGCTACCCGGGGAACAGTAGCTTTAACTCCAGCACGGCCAGCGATGCAGTAACCATCACTCCCGCAGCCACAACCATGACAGCTCCTTATACCGGCGGCTCTATAACTGTAGGTGTGCCTTTCAGCATTTCAGTGACCGTAAATTCACAAGGTTTTGGTGCGGCACCAGGAGGGACGGTGCAGTTTCTCGCTAATGGGAATCCGCTGAGTGGCAGCGTTTCCTATTCACCTGTTGCAGGCTCGCCGAATTCTCAACCGTCTTTAGGCGCCTCTCTGAGTACAACCGTTTCCGCGCCCGGAAGCTATACACTCACAGCTACCTACAGCGGCGATACGAACTACAGCGGGTCAACCTCGCCGCCTACGACTGTGAAAGCGCAGTTCCCAGCTCCGGCGGTACTTGTAGCGCCGTCATCCTTCAACGTAACCGCAGGTACAAGCTTGACGCTTACGGCAACCGTGATGGGTAGCAGCAAGAGCCTGGCTCCAACAGGAACAGTAGCTTTTAGCGGCGGCACAGCGGGAGCGATCTCGGGCACAGTTTCCTATGCCACAGTCACAGACGCTAACGGCAACCTGGATCTTCAGGCGAAAATCACCTTCAATCCTACGGTTGATGACAGCTTTGTAGCCGCGTACAGCGGAGATTCCAACTACCCGTCGAGCCAAGGCTCTTCGGCTAACGTCACCGTCACCGGCAATGACTTCGGGCTATTTGCCACCGCCTTGACTGTGACTGTCATCCGCGGCGGGCAGGGAGGGGAGCAGTTACAGATCGGTGGCCAGTCTAACTACGCGGGAACCATCAACTTTACATCTGCCTCCTGTGCCGGCTTGCCGCGTGAAAGTAGCTGCAGCTTCAGTCCCGCTTCGGTTACCGGAACCGGTTCTACGTTTGTGACGATCAGTGCAGCCGCGCCGCATGCGGCCCTGATGCTTCACGCGGCAACACATCACAAATGGCCCGCAACCCTGGGATTCCTTTTCGCCGGATTTTTTTTGCTTCCAGGCATTCGCGGGAAGAAACCAGTGCGAATACTTTTCACAGTTGCGATGATCACATCGTTAGCTGTGGGACTTGGCTGCGGTGGTGGTGGAGGCGGCGGTGGTGGTGGTGATCCCGGAACGCCACAAGGAAGTTACAACGTGACTGTAACTGCGAGCAGTGGATCGCTGACGCATACAGCAAGCTTCACGCTCAAGATTCAGTAGGGAGTGTTGACAGGCTGACCGTCGCTTTTGGTCAGCTAGCCACCGCTTGCGGCAGTAGTTCGCCCGTATTTTGCGCGGCGCTTTTAGCAGTTGCCCTCACCTGCTCGAACGTGCACTGCCGCGGCTTCTTCTCCGGACGCCAGCGCAGAAATTTCGTCCCGTGGCGGAAGCGCCCGCCGGAGAAGTGGTCGTACTGCACTTCGCAGACTAATTTCGGCTTGAGCGGTTGCCATTCGGCGGAGCGCCTGGTGCTCCAGCGGCTGGGACCGCCGGGAGCGCGTCCGGTGAATCCCGGCACCGCGATCAGCGGCTTGACGATTTTCTTTAGTTCACGGCGTTGTTCTGCATTGAAGCTCGAAGTGAAACCCACGTGATCGAGCAGTCCCTGCTCGTTGTACAACCCGAGCAGCAGTGAGCCGATGCCTCCGCCCTTTTCCGCGTAACGAAAGCCTCCCACAACGCAATCTGCCGTGCGAATTCGTTTGACTTTGACCATGCCCGTGCGCTCGCCGCTGTGATAAGGCTCATCGAGTCGCTTGGCGATAATTCCATCCAGACCCATCGCACCCAATTCGCGCATCCAGTTTTCTGCTTGCCGTCGATCGCGTGAAGCAGGCGAAAGACGAAGCATGCCTTTTGTCGACAAATCGTCGAAGAATTCCTCCAGCCTTGTCCGCCGTTCGGCCAGCGACAACTTCGTGAGCAGCTTGCCATGGTTATCCACCAGCAGGTCGAAACACATCAGCGTGGCGGGGGATTCAGACGAAAGCTTGCGAATGCGCGATTCGGCAGGATGAATGCGCATCAGCAGATCATCGAAGGCAAGCTGCTCGCCGGAGAAGATGACAATCTCCGTGTCCAGCACAAAACGCGAGTGCGGCAGCTTGCGCAGAGCGGCGACGAGCTCGGGAAAATATCGCCCCAGTGGCTGGCCGGCTTTCGATTGCAGCAGCACTTGATCTCCGCTCCGAAATACCAAGCAGCGGAAACCGTCCCACTTGGGTTCATAGAGCCAGCTCTCGCCGCTGGGAATCTCAGCGACAGATCTTGCTTCAGCAGGTGGATAGGGCGGCTGAATCGGCAGGCGGATGTGCGGAAAGCTTTGTTCCAGAGCTTCCGCGGGAACGGCGCCGGATGCGACTTTCGCGGCCTTTGTTTTGCCCTTCACTTCGCGCATCATCGTTTCGATGCCGGAGCCAAGCCGCCCGCTGTACCAGCGAATAATGGGTTGCCCCGGAAAACCCTTCCAGTTGCCATTATGGTTCCACGGTTGCGTTTGCCTTTGACAGCCGAGGCAAACATTGTGAGACTTTGCAGAGCGATTCTTCCAAACCTTGTGAAGATCACATTTGCCGGTTGCGTTCTATTAACGGTGATTTCGCTCTCGGCCCGGTCAAGCCCTGCAGATTCCTCCATCCACGAAAGCAAGCTGATGGCTTTGGAGAACGCCTGGAATCAGGCTCAACTGCATCATGACTCTAAAGCTCTCGACGGCCTAGTCAGCGATACCTTTGTGTACACCGACTACGACGGCACGGTAATGAACAAGGCCCAGTTTCTCGCCGACTTGAGAGATCCCACGTATCGCGCCACACTGATCACCAACGAGGGGATGAAGGTTTTTTCTTACCCGAACATGGCCGTTGTTATCGGCAGGTACCACACCAAAGGTTCCTATAAGCGCAAGCCCTTCGAGCACTACGGCCGCTTCACCGATACCTGGGCTTACCAGGATACGATGTGGCGGTGCGTGGCCAGTCACACCAGCCTGGTGGAAAAGAAGCAGTAAACGTATGTCGTACGTTTTCTTGCTAAGCGCTGGCCGGGTGTGTGAGGGCATCGATGGCGCCATCGATGCTGGGGAACATCAGAAAAAGCGGCTCGACTCCGGTAATTTCAAACAGCCTCAAGACGCGATCATTCACTCCCGTCAAGATCATCTGCTTTCCCGCTTTGTGGCGGGAAACATAAGTGCCAACCAGCGATCCGAGCCCGGCGGAGTCGACGTAGGGAACTTCAGCGAGATCGACAATGATAACCGGCGCGCCTTCGGTTTGCAGTGCGGTTTGAAATGAAGACAGGTTATCGAGTGTCAGCGGTCCGCGAAAACTGAGCACACGCTGGCCGTGGATCTCTCCTGCAAACCGGGCAACACTCAAGCCATTCGACGGCATAGAGCCGGGATTCTATTGCAAGTCTCTGGAAAAGATCAAGCTACTTTACATTCGCTGACACGATCCGTGACGCTCACCCTGGGCGAACCCAAGGACGACCACGTCCTGCACCGAGCTCGGCAGGGGCAATTACTGCTTGCTCAATTTCCGTTATAATCAAATCGCCGCAGCGAAACAGTCCTCGATAGCGCCCTTAGCTCAGTTGGATAGAGCGTCTGGCTACGAACCAGAAGGTCGGGAGTTCGAATCTCTCAGGGCGCGCCATCCTATCAAGCACTTGCCAAGAAATTTCCAACCTCAGTTTTGGGTCGATTGGGACTAACTTCGAAATTCAATCCGAAAATCCAGTCCCGCCTTGCTTGCTGCTAGACGGCGATACTCAAGTTCTTCATGAGTGTGTGAATACCTGTCCGTTGTCCGCAAAGAGGAATGCCCAATCCACTGCTTCTGCAATCCCTTAGCATCTCGTCGCCTACTCCATCCCGGCGACGCATCGCAAGAATGATTTCGAACGCAAGAAACGGAGTGTTTTGCCGAAAGGAGGTCTCGAGAATGGTCACGAATCAACGGCGCGAGACAAGCGTCACTTGATCGACCTATTCAACACATGAAAGAGGAGATGCTATGTGGAAGGAACGCACGAAGGAACAAGCAAACAAGGCGATTGTGGAGCGATGGTTCAAGGAGTTCTGGGGAAATCCCTGGAATCCGAAGGTCGTCGATCAACTGGCGACGCCGAACGTTCTGGTTCGCTACCCCCTGCATGGCCCGGGGCGCGGACAGGAAGTTGTCAAAAAGATGATGACCGAATTCCGCGAGGCGTTCCCCGACCTTAATTTCTGGGGTGTAGGCAGTCTTATCGCCGAGGGCGACTATGTTGTGGGGCGTTGGGACGGCGGTGGCACTCACACTGGCCCAGCTTTCAGCGATCCGCCGGTTTGGACGTTTCCCGCAGCCTCGGGCCGCAAGATTCGATTTACCGGTACGACGGTTTTTCGGATTGAGAATGGCAAAATAGCCGAGGAAATCGGCGAGGAGGGCAGCAGGTGGATTTCAACGGAGAACAAGGACTTTTGGGGCTGGCGTTTCACCCCAATTACAGCCAGAATCGCCGCATCTTCCTGAATTATGACCGGATCTTGAATGCGCCCTTGCAAGCGATCGATGGCGTAATCAATGCCGAGGGCAACTTCGTCGAAGTCCCGTTGCCGAAGAGAGGGCGAACTTCCGCCGAGGTTACCTTGGTGTAGCCGCGCAATCATTCTGCATGGCTTGGTCCCGCAGCCTTCTGACAGAATCGCGAGCGGAGGGATCAATGGAGGCGCAGTACACAGAAGAAGATTTGCGGCAAGCGTTTCTATGCGGGGTTTCGGAAGGAGCGCAACATGGCAATGCAAACGCGGACGAAACTTTTACCAGCAGTGATACCGCGTGGATTGATGCCCGTTTCTATCACGGATTCAGCAACAAGGAGCTTTTCAGCAGGCCGGGTTACAGCACTCCACAGCAAAGACGCATGGCCGCGACCGCGGGTGAGTGAGCACCGCGTTGACGAAATTCATCCGCGCGGTTGAAACTGCCGGGCGGCGCCGGTGAAGCCCCCCAAACTTTTGTAGCCGAATTAACGTTAGCTTTCAGAATTTGCCAGCCCCTAAGCAACGGACGATAAGGCACTTGGATTTTCCCCCTTTCCACTACGAACCAGAAGGTCAGGAGTTCGAATCTCTCAGCGCGCGCCATTTCCATTTCTGCTACTCTTTAAAACGATTGCGGCCCCGTAGCTCAACTGGATAGAGCATCAGACTTCGGATCTGAGGGTTGGGGGTTCGACTCCCTCCGGGGTCGCCATTCACATCTGCGTCGGAGATGCAGAACGCTGGAACCTTTCAAGGCTTCTGGATCCCGCCTCTTTTCAAGAAAATCTCGTTGCGCTGATTTTGTTGACTGGTAAAATGGCTTCCAAGCTGTTGCAGAGACCATGAAAAAGAAGTTCGTCCGCGTGCTCGCCGTGGTTGTCGCTTTGTCTGCGGTGTTTGTGTTTGTCTACCCCGACGATCTCTCAGATGAGGTCGGATGCACCCAGAGCGGCATAGTGGCAGAGTCGTCGAACACAGTCCCGGCTCACCGCAATCAACAGATTGTCGACTCTTCGTCGCTGAGCTCCTCAACCAAGAGGACATACTCTCCAAGTTCTCAACTGCCCACGTCTCCCGCGCTGCTCTGTCTATCCGCCTGTGTTCTCCGTTGCTGAGACTCCCCCATTAACCTAAGCCGCGGAACTGCACGGGCCTAGCTCGGCAGTGTCCCCAATTTATTTGCTCGCAAGTCTCAATCCTAATAGGAGAATTTTTATGCAGACAGCTACGCACACCAGCACTCAACCAACCTGGAAGCAGGTTTTCAAAGATGCCGTATTGGAGTTGGACCCGATACGTTTTCAACCCAAACTGCAAGCAGCACAGAAGGCTATAGAGGATCGGCTCTCCGGCCTCTGCGCTGGGGCCGCTAACCACCGGGAACTGATGGAACTCGAAGACGCAAGGCGCACCATTTCGTTCCTGGCAAGGCAAGAGCAACAAACCTAACTGTCAAGTGAACGTTTTGGCGTTGGCTGGGGTGGTTTAAACCTCCACTCCAAGCCAACGCTTTTGTAAACGCATTCGGTAAACAAGATGATTTTCGTGTTTTGAAAGGAATTTTGATGATTTACCCGCCAGGATTCGCAGCAGTGGCCTGTTGGGTTCCCGAGCTGGAAAAGGGCCACATCAGAGTGGCCCTTGATTTTCTCAACGCACTGAATCAAACTGCATCACCTACCTAGCATCCATGCATATTAGGACTATCCGACATGCCAGAGATGACTCTGCTAAGGGGAGTAGGAATTGGGCTAGTACTGATTGTTGCAACAGGATGCAGACCTAGAAGCCGGAACATGCTTGTGGCCTACGTGCAGGGCGACGTGCTCTTGCCTGCTTTGACCTCAGCCATCTGGAATGTGGACGAAACCAAAGAGTGTGAAATCGCTACCCGCGACGATCTATCCAACCCTCCTTCTGATGAAAGGGGGGACTTACTATTGTGCGGGGACAAGACACGCTTTGCTTGGTCGCAGACTTGGTTGCGGGGCGACATAAAATCGCAAATTTACCAGTCTGCGAAAGAGCAGGCCGTCAAGTTTCACAGTATCGGGCATAGTGGCCCACACAAAGGTTCGCCGTCCTGGTGGCGATGCAGGAGAACATTGGACGGCATCGATTGCCGCTGGTAAAACCCATTTAGCTGTTCTGCCTCTCGGATGCATCTTTGGACTTTTCGCCGGTAGCCTAAATATCATCGCACTCTTAGGACACCACGATCGATTTCAACAGCAGCTTTCGGCAGAGTTCGTGCTCCTCAGGTGACCGGAGTAATTCTTTCCCTAAGGGCGGCAATTCCTACAGGCCGACGAAAATGCGCGTGGCTTTAATTTCATATACTTAGCATTGGCCAAGGGGATGCTTTACCACCCCCAGACGAAGTGGCGCGCAACGGGGCGCTCGTGAGAATAAACTTCGGCCAGAGGTTTTCTCGAGCGTCCCTTGCTTTTTGCCTTGAAGCATGAATTCGGCGGCCTTCCAGCCCTCCCCCCAAAATTTCCAGTACATCTCAAGCAAGCACGAGCTTGTCCCGGATATCCACTCCAGCCCCTCGCAATAACGCGGCGACCATGGGCTCTTTCAGCCGCGAAGCGTCGAACTCCACTCTCACGATTCGATCCTTTGAATCAAAGCTGACGCGGCGGATGCCGTAAACTTCTCGTGCGGCATCGATGGCGCGCATATTGGCTTCGCTCAACGTACCAGCATAGCGGTAAGCAACTTCGAGTTGCGTCATCGCGATAACCTCGTCAGACTTGCGGTTGCTCCTAATTGGCCGAGGAGTGAATCCAATATAAAGGATTCGTCTGCAAATCACTCGTTACTCTGAATCATGGCGACCGATAAAACTCAAACACTAATAAAAGATCCCGTTTGCGGCATGACCGTCGATCCAGTCACTGCGAAGCATAGCCGCACCTATCAGGACCAGACCTATTATTTCTGCTGCCAGCACTGCGCAGAAAAATTTGAAGCAGCGCCAGAAAACTTTCTCCAGAGTGCCGGGTTTGTGATGTTAGGCACAAAGCCGGCGAGTGCGGCGGTTGCGTGCGAACCTGAAACTCCAGCGAAGCCCCACTACGTTTGCCCGATGTGTCCGGAAGTGCGGCAGAGTAAGCCGGGAGCATGTCCTCGATGTGGGATGGCGCTCGAACCGGAGGCGCCTGTCACACCAAAGCGAGTCGAGTACACCTGCCCCATGCATCCGGAAATTGTGCGGCGCGGCCCGGGAGCGTGACCGATCTGCGGTATGGCGCTGGAGCCGCGCACGGTCAGTGCCGAAGCGGAAGAAAATCCGGAACTGCGCGACATGACCCGGCGCTTCTGGATCAGCCTCGTGCTGACGGCGCCGCTGCTTGGAGTCGCCATGGCCGACATGTTACCGGGAATGCTGGTGCAGCATGCACTTCCCGCAGGCGGGCTGCCGTGGATCGAATTGCTGCTTGCTACTCCTGTGGTGCTTTGGGGCGGATGGCCGTTTTTCCAGCGCGGCTGGACTTCGGTCGTAAACCGCTCCACCAATATGTTCACGCTGATCGCCATGGGGACTGGCGCCGCATACGGGTACAGCGTTGCGGCCACTCTGGCGCCGGGAATTTTTCCCGCATCGTTTCGCGAGATGAATGGAACGCCCCCGGTGTATTTCGAGGCCGCGGCGGCGATCACGACTTTGGTGCTGCTCGGACAAGTTCTCGAACTGCGGGCGCGCGGCAAAACTGGCGCTGCAATTCGCGCTTTGCTGGACCTCACGCCAAAGATGGCCCGTATTGTGCATGACCGCACCGAACAAGATGTGCCGCTGGAGCAAGTACAGCCCGGCGACCGGTTGCGCGTGCGTCCGGGAGAGAAGATTCCGGTGGATGGCGTGGTGCTCGAAGGCCGCAGCTCGGCGGATGAATCGATGATCACGGGCGAATCGATACCGGTCGAAAAAGAAGCGGGCAGCCATGTGATTGGCGCGACCGTGAACGCAACCGGATCGTTCATCATGCGTGCTGAACGCGTCGGCAGCGAGACGCTGCTAGCGCAGATTGTGCAATTGGTCAGCAAAGCCCAGCGCAGCCGCGCGCCGATTCAGCGACTAGCAGATCGAGTTTCAGCCTGGTTTGTTCCTGGGGTCATCGCGATTTCAATCGTGACGTTCATCGCCTGGGCTTTTCTTGGGCCCGAGCCGCGCCTGGCAAACGCATTGGTGAACGCGGTGGCAGTCCTGATTATCGCCTGCCCGTGCGCCCTGGGATTAGCAACTCCGATTGCGATTATGGTCGGCACTGGCCGTGGCGCACACGCCGGTGTCTTGGTGAAAAATGCCGAGGCGCTCGAAATCATGGAGAAAGTGGACACGCTGGTTATCGACAAGACTGGCACGCTAACGGAAGGCAAACCGAAACTCGTGACAGTAATTCCTGTTGCAGGACAGCAGGAAGACGAACTGATCCGGCTGGTCGCGAGCCTGGAGCAGGGAAGTGAACACCCGCTGGGCGCAGCGATTGTCGCTGCGGCGCGCGAGCGCGGCCTGAAACTGAGCGCTGCTGCAAATTTTGAATCTCTCACCGGGCGTGGCATTCGGGGAAGAATTGAGGGCAGGGAAGTGCTCGTCGGAAATGAAGGTTGGTTCAAGGAGGTCGGTCTCATCGAGCCGAGCCTTTCTTCCCCCGCCGAGGAGCTTCGTCGGAATGGCCAGACCGTAATCTTCGTGGCCGTCGATGGCCGGATTGCTGGAGTTCTCGGTGTTGCCGATCCAATTAAGCAATCGACGCCGCAAGCCATTCGCGATCTGAAAAGGGAAGGCCTGCGACTGGTGATGCTCACTGGCGACAGCCGCGCAACTGCCGAAAACATTGCCCGGCAATTGCAAATTGAAGAGTTCGAAGCCGAAGTTCTCCCCGAACAGAAATCGGAAGTCGTGCGGCGGCTGCAAGGCGAAGGCCGCACTGTGGCGATGGCGGGCGATGGCATCAACGACGCTCCGGCTCTGGCTCAAGCCGACGTGGGCATTGCAATGGGAACGGGAACCGACGTAGCCATGGAAAGCGGCGGCATCACACTGGTGAAAGGCGATCTCGCCGGAATTGTGCGCGCCCGCAAACTCAGCCGTGCCACCATGCGCAACATTCGCCAGAATCTGTTTTTCGCGTTTGTGTATAACTCCCTCGGTGTGCCGATTGCCGCAGGCGTGCTCTATCCGTTTTTTGGATTGTTGCTCAGGCCTATTTTCGCCGCCGCCGCCATGAGCTTCAGTTCGGTGTCGGTGATTACGAATTCGCTGCGGCTGAGGAAGGTAGATCTATGAATATGCTCATTCCACCTACTATGGCGTGCGCACGCGACTCGCTACGTCCGTCCCCAGGCGCTCAAAATCTCCTACATTCCAAGTGTAGATAGTTTCGGATCCAGACTTGATGGCACACCTAGCCAGCAGAGCGTCATAAATTGCGCCGCCAGAAATGTTCTGTGCTGCGGCATCACTAATTGCCGTCCAATATTCCGTTGCCTCCAGAGCAATCAGGCTCAAGCGTTCGACCAAATCTCCCAGGAAGAGCATGGCTTGGTCTCCACTGACGCGGTGAGTTCGAGGCAAGCGGGTAAGAGTGGAATAGACCTCAGCCAGGCTATGCGCCGCGCAGCAGGCATTTTTCTTATTGGCTCGCAGAAGGGCCGCCAAGCTGGCAGCATGGTGAGGGTGCTCATCGAGCAGCGCAGGCACAAGAACAGAGGTGTCGAAGAAGTATTTCACCGAGTCTTCCCGAGAATTTTGCGCTCGCGTTCCTCGCGTACCCGGCGAATTGTTTCCTTCACTATCCCGGCGGAGAGCGGCGCCCCGCCATGGAGCACCCAGATCCCTTGTTTTTTCCGCATGCGCGCATTGCCTCGCGCCGGCCGCAGCAGAATGCAGTCTTCTGAGCTTTCCAACTCGATAGAATCACCCGCTCCTAACTGAAGCTCGTCCCGCACCGGCTTGGGCAGAACGACTCGCCCCGCCTTGTCGAGCGTGAGAATGGTAACCATAATGGCATTTTACCATAGCAATTACCATTAAACTGTGCACTGGTACTGGTTACTTTGCGCCCTTGGCGTATGCTCCGCGGCCTTTGCGGTTAAGAGCTGTAACCGCAAAGCTCACAAAGAACTCGCGAAGCACGCAAAGATGTCTTTCGTGTGACCGGCTTTCATCATCACCCTCAAATGGGCCTTTAGTGCCAGAACGACCATCCGCTCACAATTGACAGCGCACCCGCCATGTTCAACAATCATTTCAATATCTCATTACATCTTGCGGAGGGGTTTCTATGCCGGACGAGGACGTTCAGTCATCCGAAGTGCACCCTGTATCGGAAGTCAGCACGGGCAAGTGGGTCTTACTGCTGCTCGCAATCGCATACGTTGCGGGATCGCTATTCTTGATCTTCAACCTGCGCAGCCGTCTCGATCAGATGAGCAAAGATCAAGCCGCCAGCAGCGCGCAAATCGCCGAACTGACCAAGCGCATGCAATCGGCTGAGGCCTCGGACGAAACCCTCGCCCAGCAGGTCGGGATGACGAAGAAGGAACTGGCTTCCCGTGCCGCCGCGATCACTCGTCAACAACGCGCCGCCGAGGCTCGCCTCGCCGAGCAGCAGAAGCAACAAATCACCGCTGTAAGCGGCGAAGTGGCGGGAGTAAAGACCGACGTCGGTGGCGTGAGGACCGATGTTGCATCAACCAGAGCCGATCTCGAAGCAACCAAGGCCAGGCTGGCCGGCGCTATCGGCGATCTCGGTTTGCAGAGTGGACTCATCGCCAGAACACGCGATGATCTTGAAATCCTCAAGCACAAGGGCGATCGCAACTACTACGAATTCACGTTGGTGAAGGGCGCAAAGCCCCAGCCCGTCTCAACCGTGAGCCTGCAATTGAAAAAGGCCGATGCCAAACGAGGCAAATTTACCCTGAACGTCACGTCTGATGACAAGACGATTGAGAAGAAAGACCGCAACATCAGCGAACCGATCCAGTTCTACACTGGGCGCGATCGCATGCTCTACGAACTGGTCGTCTGGACCGTGGACAAGAAGAAAGCCACCGGCTACCTGACCACGCCGAAGAATGCCCCAGTTCCGGTGAGTGCGAACTAGCGCAATGCTTGCCAGTGCTCACGTCCTGGTCGAAATCGCGGCGCGCACGGCAGTTGTTTATGGCGTAGTGCTGATCGGTGTCCGCCTCAGCGGCAAACGGGAAGTCGGGCAAATGACGCCCTTCGACCTCACTTTGCTGCTCTTGATCAGCAACGCCGTGCAAAACGCCATGACCGGCCCGGACAATTCGCTGCTTGGCGGTGTCATCGCTGCCAGCACGTTGCTGATTCTCAACTATGTTGTGGCGGAACTCTCCGGCGCCAATCGGCGCTTCCGCAAGTTCGTTCAAGGGCAGCCCAGCCTGTTAGTTCACGATGGACAAGTCATCAGCAGCCACATGGCTAAAGAACACGTCAGCATGGATGAGCTGCAGCGCGCCATGCGGGAGCATGGCATCTCCCATTATCACGATGTTGCGCTCGCCGTTCTTGAGGTGGATGGCTCAATCAGTTTTTTGAAATATGACGAGATTCAGCCCACCGCCCAGACGCACCTCGCGCGCCGAAAATTTATCCAAAAACACGAATAAGCTTTTCCTTCGTGATCCTCGTGTTCTTAGTGGTTAAGAATCTTCCTTCGTGATCCTTCGTGTTCTTAGTGGTTAATTAGTTCTTATCACTTGGTCAGCACGACGGGAACTGCCTGGTCATACGGCTGAATCACGACGCTAAGTGATTTTCGTTTATCAAAAGCATCCTGCGTTACGGGAAAGCTCACCACCACTGTCCCTTGAGCCAGCGCGCCGGGCCCTATTTTCTGCTCTGGGACGAGCGCGCTGCCGAGCGCGTGCTCTTTGAGCGCGGGAAACGCCTGAAAATATCGCGCGAAATCAGAGGACGAAGCCGCATCATCGCTGAACTCGCCGCTGTCAGTCTTCAGAGTTGCCTTGATGGTGTGAATCCAAAGCGGCCGCTCGGGTGAATTGCGAATCGTGACATTCACCGCGACCAGCACCGCATTCTGATTGGGAATTTCCACCGCCGAGATGTTGTCAATCGATCCCCCGCCCTGCGGCTTGGCGCGCTGCACAAAAGCAAAAACAGCCACGACCACCGCCGCCACCGCCAGCACAATTGCCACGATCTTGGCCGGCGGCAAATTGCGTTTTGCTGTGCCAAATTCCTCCCCGATATCAAACGGGGTAGGCTGCTCAGGCGCAGCGCCCTGCTCCGGCGGCGCAGGAGTAGCAGGCGGAGTGGCAGGAGTTTCGTCAGCCATATCGTCCTCGGCTGTTCTGATTGTAATGCGGCGCGAGAAAGATGGCCGAATGTTTCAAGGGATGAGCGCGTGTGTCACGAGTCTTCGGTAAGCGCGGTGTCTTTGGCAGGATAGATTCCGGTGAACTCAAAGAGTGTTTTTAGATCGCGCCAATCGCCCTTTAGAGCGCCAGTCATAGCGCCCTGTGCTTTTTGCAGCTCGCGGTGCTGGGCATCGGAGGGAAGGGAAGAGGTGGGTGAAGGTTCGCTCGCGGACGAGGGCAGTTCTGCCACAGGAAATGTTTTGTCCGGCGAAGATTCGTTCGCGGACAAGAGTGTCCGCGCCACACGAGACTCTTCGGCGGGCGAGGACGCCCGCCCTCCACAAGACTCTTCGGCGGACGAGGGCGTCCGCGCCACATTGGCGAAGTCGGAGGGGGACCAGGCGTCGTCACCAAGATTGGTTTTGGCGACGCGGTCGAGATCCACGTGGACGTACCGGTGATAAGGCTCAAAGCGTGTGCGACGCAGGTTCGCCGAAGCGATCTGCAGGGCATAGAGCAGCAGGCCGGCGGATTTGCTGTCCACCTGGCGGCAGACGATCATGCGCATGATTTGCCCGAGCGTGATCTGGATGGAGTCTGCGTCCTCGAGCACGGGCAAATCGAACATGGGTGTGACGTGATGAACGGACTGGGACAGGTCAACGCTGGTCATCCGCCAGCGGCGGTGGAAATAGCAGTATTCGCCGTTGCGCAGCGCTGGGGAGCCGCACTGCGTACCGTTGGTCTTGAGGTGCTGACAGCGAGGAATGCGATATTGGTAAAAGGCCACGATGAGTGCTCCACCCCTCCCCCGGTGATCTATTGCAATCAGCAGGATAGAGGGGAAAATTTTCTGCAAAATCTTGGATTAAAAAGGGTTACAGGTAAAATCTTTGAAACAAAGGAGTTATGAAAAGACGTGAACATTGCGCTTGGGCTATCTATTTCTTATCGCGCAGGTAGGGAAGTGAGGTCAAGGAAATAATGGGGTCAGGCGGTCTACGGCGGCATAGGTTCGGGTTGCCGATTGGCGTAAAAAACTAGACGGAGGCGAACCACGAGGCGTTCGGCCCCTCAAACGTCCCGACGCCGGTACGGGCCGAGCAAATTGTTTGGCCTTTTTTTAAATTATAGAGAGAGATAGCGGGCAGGACTGTGCCGTCGGTATTGAAAGCTACGAATCGGATTTTCTGCGGCAAGAAATTTCTTTGTTTGGATGATCAATCCGCTCCGGACGCAGATGTCGCTGCCATTGAAAAGCGTATTTGTAACCAGATAATTTCTGATCGTTGTAGTTTTGTATGTGGCGTGGATGCATTTGCAGGTGTTGGCGTCAGTGCTTTTCTTTGGGCACGCTGCAGCAGAACTCTTTTTCTAGTTGAGCGTCGCCAAAACGCGCTGACGCTGCTGCGGAAAAATCTACGGAATATTCGTCAGCCGCTCTGCACGATCAAAATTGTGCACGCGACCGCCCAGGAGTTCCTGGAGGCCGCAGTACGTGCCAAATTATCATTCGATTTCCTAGACCTGGATCCGTTCGGAGACTGCCTGGATCTCTTGCCTGTCGCGTCAGCGCTTGTGCAAAGTGGCGTCATCTGTTTTACAACTGGAGAAATTTATCAAGTTTATCGAGGATTAAATCGACGCGGCAGCAAACCCACTCCCCAGTCTTACAGAGGCAAGGGAGCGCGCGAGTGGGTTAGGAAGGAGTTGCTTCCCGAGATCACTGCGGGGTTACCCGGCAGCCAAATAGTTCATTTTTATGCGTACCCCACGAGCGTGAGGGTGATCGTCCGGGTCGGTTGCTACCCTATCTACCCACACTGGTTCGAAGGTCGGCCTAGGTCTTTGTCATGGCTCGCCTGACTGCGAACCTTTTTTCGTCCAAGACCGTCGCCAAGTATCCGCCATAGCGTCGGTTTATAGAGCTCAATTGCTTTAGAGCGTCCGTAGCGCGCATTTTGGACAAGCGATGATTCAATTCGAATAAAACAGCGAAGTTGTGCAGAGCCCGATAGTGCCACGATTCCCGCAAAAGGGCGTCGTCGTCGCAGAATGGACAACAGTGCCCTGTGTACCCGAGTACGCGCCTGAATTCCCGCCGAGACATGTATCTATGTGAAGCGCTCTTTCCGGTAACGTTCACAGCTCCCAAGAAGGGGACGTACACATGTCCATATGCAGCCGCACGTATCCAACCCGCAGTGTCGAAAGAATCGACCGGAATGTATCGCAACACGCAGATCGACGCGGGTCCGCCCACGCCAAAAACATGGGAGGTGACGCGGTTTGTCACACAAAGGCCAGCAAAAACCGACAACATGGAAATGCTGTCGCTCGTAAGGAAGTTTACTGCAGAACGGGCGCCGCTCGTGCCGAAGCTCCCAAATCCCAGTCGGCGTGGCCGTAATTTGAGGGCTTCCGTGACTGATCTCTTTACCTGTCGGCTCGTGAGACCGTGCACAACGGGCAGCAATTTGGAAGAGAACGCAGGTGGTAGTCGCGATGCGAAACTGAGGTACCCACGAGCGGTAACTCGCAGCTTATATGCGATTTGTCGAACGCTGTCAGTAGAAGTCAGCGGGTAGTCGGGTAACACATAGATATCTGCCCAGTCGTGAGTGCAATAAAAGGTCGCCAGTTGCTCGGATGCGTGCTGCATCCGGAGTACCTTCTGCTGGATATGGAATCCTCCAGAGTCAAACATTACTGTGCAGTGACGCCGGTATTTGTACAGCACCGGCAGAATCCCATTCCGTAACACGAGCGGTGAGACGAGCACGTGTGAGAACGGAAATGGCCTTCCGGTTGCCTGTCCCCAGAGAGAACACAGTTTGATAACATGGCACCGATTTATGGTCAGCGATGCGAAGAATTTCACTGCGGCAACGAGTATAAGGATAATATTGCGATATTTCGAGCATTTCTGAACCACTCGCCGACGCCATGGAGGGTGCTCCATTGGGCCCAAGAGGTTTGAGATATGCCGGACGATGCTATGCCACGTTCGCTATTCGTGGATTTCATGTACGCAGTCGCCGTTGGTGCCACCATAGTCCGGATTGACCCGAGTCATCTCCATGTACGTAGCGTGGAGTTCTGGGGTGTTTGGTTTCTTATTGCGGTATTCCTTGAAGACTTTTACCTGTACCACACAAAGGTGGTTCCTAATTTGACGAGTAGACTAACGGCCCGCGGACTGATCGTTGAAATGACGATCGTGTTTACGTGGTATGTCGCTCAAGTGGCGTTCCCCACTAGGCCAGACTGGTTTCTCATCAGTTTTGCCGTGTTCTTCCTGCTGAAATTATTAGCTGGCTTGGGAATGGGTGGTAGCTATCCAACCAGGAATGACTTCTTGTTTCTCTTACCTGTCGGCACCGCCTTGGTTCTGCTCTTTTGCCCATCGTCCGGCAGCACGTCACTCATAGCCCTATTTCTAGCGTGGTTCGTTTCCGTGGGGGTATGGTGGTCCGCGGAAACGAAACAAGCAGGATAGAAAATTGTCCCGAATCGGTTTTCTGCCGGGGTACCCAGGTCTTACCGTTTTTGCGACACCTGGGAGAGTATCAGGTCCCACCTCCCGTGTTCACCCGTCACAGGGACCCCGCTTCTAGATTCCTGCGATTTCGCCATGCCTCGCGACCTGCCGCGATTCCTGGCGTCGGCGATCTGCATTTTGTCAAATCCCTCGGGTGGGCTCGGGATCCGTTCGACAAGCTCAGCATTTCAGCGCGTGCCTCCGACTGCGCTCAGGGCTCAGACTCGCCCTCGCTCGTCTTCGGCTGATTCAGACGCCGCGCAGGCGCCTCAGAACGGGGCACTTGATTACCAGGCGGAATGGTGCGGGAGAGTGTAGATGATGTGAAAAGTAGGTACCGATTCGTAAAGGACAGAGCACGATTAAGAGGTCGGGTCTTGAGACATTGGCGAGGCCATTCCCATCCTAGGCCCGGTTTTGAATCTAGGATTTTCCTCCAGAATCTTTAGAGCGTCCTGGAAATTATTCATTGGCGAATACACGAAACGCTATGCGTACGCCAGCTGGAGCATATTTTGATCATGAATTTCCTGCCTATCCAACACCATTGGTGTGCCGTTATGCAGCGCCTGCAAATACGGTCGAGCGCGTGCGTGAATGAAGCCCATACCACGTGCCTCTTCGTCCAGAGCGGCGGCTACCACGGCAATTGAGGGACACATATGGGCAAGAACGAGGTCCTTGCTGATCGGTAGATATACCTCAATACCCGGGACACCCAGGCCCAGATTGCTGCGAAGGCCGTCTCTTGGATTAATGCTGTTCTGCAAGGGAACCGGGCTGTCGCCAATCCAAAACACTGATGATCCGTCGCTCTGGCACAATACCAACATCTTCTTCAAAAGTTCTTCAACGGCGGATCGGGCCAGTCCGAGAATTGTTGCGAGTGTCTTTTCGTGTCCAGAAGCGGGTATATTCAGTCCCAGCTGTTTGCGAATCTTGTTCGATAGCTTGCCGCTGCTGAGGTGCGTGACCACATTCGTGATCTGGCGCATCATGTCCTGGGCGCGTTCGCTGTACCCCTTCGTTCGCACCAGTTGTAACGCTGTGAATCCGGAGAGCCAAATGCGCTTGTGCTCGTCTAGGCCCTTAAGACTCTTGCGCGTCCTAATTTCTTCAACAATGGGAGCCGTCGCATCTTCAGTCTTCTGGATGACTTCATCGATCTCGGCAGAGCCAGCGATATTGTAGAAACCGTGCTCAGAAGCGACGTTCTTGATGGCGTCGGTAAAACTCTTGCATTTCAGTTTGTCAAAGACCCAAATCTGACCTTCGTTCCCGGTGTGAAAGCCACGCAGTACAAACTGCGAAACGTAATGCTGGTTGTAGTCCGTATTGCTCACAGACAGATTATGCAGCGTCCGGTGCTCCACCTCTCGCCGTTTTTGCGAGACCTGGGAGAGTATCAGATCCCGCCTCCGGTGTTCACCCGTCACAGACACTCGCCCTTCGGCTGCGCTCAGGGCTCAGACTCGCCCTCGCTCGTCTTCGGCTGATTCAGAGGCCGGCCGCCTCAAGCTATTCGGGCGGAAGGTCTTGGTCCCAGGTCTCGCAAAAGCGGCGAGACCCGGGGCACGCCAGCGCGAAACAAAAATGCATAGATCTTTCGTTGGGAGTCCGTCGCAAAGCGACGGACCCCCTTTCTCAGGATGACAAAGGGGAGAGTTATCGTGCAAAATCCCCACCCTTTCGCAAAAGCGCGAAAGGATGGGGCACCCGCGCTCCTCAAAAAATCTTTACTGTTTCGCAAAAAGCAGATTCCTCACCGCTAAAGCGGATTCGGAATGACAAGTCTAGGAGTGAGCCAGAGCAGGGAACCTCAGAGGCTAAAGCCGTCCAGTCTAGGCGCCCCTACCGCAGCGCTGAAGCGCTGCGCCACCCAGATTCAAAATCCCCGCCCTTTCGCAAAAAGCGCGAAGGGATGGGGCACCTGCAAAATGGAGATTCCTCGTGCTGAAGCCCCTCGAAACGACAAGTACAAATGCGGCTCCTCAATTCCACCCATGCTTCATCGCCCCTGCGAACTTCTGGGCGGGCAGCGTGTTGAGCACATCATCTTTTGTGAGCCAGGCGCGGCGGGCCTGGACCACTCCGTAGCGAATCTTGTCCATGTGCGTAGTGTGGTGGGAGTCGGTGTTGATCACGATCTTCACGCCCAACTCTTTCGCGCGGCGCAGGTGACGATCGCACAAATCGAGCCGGTCAGGATAGGCGTTCAATTCCATCGCTACTTTCTTCTGCGCGGCGGCGCGCAGCACCGCGTCGAGATCGAAACTGTAAGCGTCGCGGCGAAGAAGAATGCGTCCGGTGGGATGGCCGATGACCGACGTGTTGGGATTTTCGACGGCTTTGAGCAGCCGGTCAGTCATCTCCAGCGGCGTCTGATTGAAATGCGAATGCACGCTGGCGATTACGATGTCCATTTGCTCGAGAACTGAATTGGAGAGGTCGAGCGCGCCGTCGGCGAGAATGTCAACTTCAATGCCGGCGAAAATCTTGATGCCCTCGATCTTCTCGGCGGTTTTGCGAATAAGTTTGATGTGCTCGACGGCACGCTTATCATCGAGGCCATTGGCAAACGCCAGATTTTTAGAATGATCGGTGATGGCCATGTACTTGTACCCGTGCGCCTTCGCCGCCTCGGCCATTTCTTCAATGGTGTTGCGGCCGTCAGTTTCGACGGTGTGCATGTGGACGTCGCCCTGAAGGTCTTCAACTGAGATCAGCGCCGGCAGTGAATGCTTCTCGGCCGCATCGATTTCGCCTTGATTCTCGCGCAGCTCGGGAGGAACGTAGTCGAGCTTGAGCTTGGCGTAGATTTCCTGCTCGGTTCTTCCCGCTGCGACTTTTTGATCGTCGAGCCGCGCCAGGCTGTACTCGCTGAGCGTATAGCCCATCTTGAGCGCGCGTTGGCGCAGAGCCACATTGTGGCCTTTCGATCCGGTGAAATACTGCATGGCTGCGCCAAACGACTCCGGAGGCAAGAGGCGCACGTCAACCTGCATGCCTCCGCGCAGCCGGAAACTGACTTTATTTTCGCCGCGCGCAATGATCTCCATCAGGCCGGGCAGCTTGATGATGTGCTCGACCAGCTTGTCGCGTTCGGCATCGTCGCAGCAAGCTTTGCCGGTGACCAGAATATCGAGATCGCCAACAGTTTCGCGGCCACGGCGCAGTGACCCCGCAGGCGTAACTTTCTCCACGCCGGGAAAATTCTTCAAGTGATCGACAATCTTTTGCGCTTCGCACTCGGCTGCGTCGAGCAGAAAGCGTCCGGCAATGCGGCGGTAATCTTCGATGGCTTTGAGCAGCTTGGCTTCGTGCTTTTCGCCCATGCGCGGCAGGATGCGAATCTTTCCCTCGCGCGCCAGTTTCTCAACGCCTTCGAGATCGCAGACCTGGTATGCGCTCCAGATCAGCGCGATCGTTTTCGGCCCCAGGCCCTGAACTTTCAGCAGATCGAGCATCGACGGCCGGTATTTTTTCAGCAGGTCAGCGTGCAGCGAAAGCTTGCCTTCTTTGAACATCTCCTGCATGTTCAGAAGCATGCCCTTGCCGATGCCGGGAATCTCCAGGATTTTCTTGGGCTCGCTGATCAGCTCTGAAATTTGCTGCGGCAGCGCTTCGACGGCCTGGGCTGCATTGCGGTAGGAGCGAATACGAAAAGAATCCTGCCCATCAATTTCGAGCAGATCGGCAGTTTCATAGAGAATGCCGGCGATGGCTTTGTTGTCCATGCAAAAGTAAAGATTAAACAAGTTGGGGCCGGGAGAGCCAGAGGGAGGGAATGCTTCATTTCGCGGATTGCTTGTGCAGCGGCGGGTCTCTGACCCGCCCGGACGGGGCAAAGCCCCGTCTCCACACTCGCGATACACACGTCCGCAGCAAAGGGCAGTTGCACTCCTTGATTGTGCTGCGAGGAATTGCTAGGACGCCTTGCTTACGTTCGCCGCCTGTGGGCCTTTCTGTCCCTGGATGATCTCGAACTCGACGTGATCGCCTTCTTGAAGACTCTTGTAACCTTCGGAGGTAATCGCGCTGTAGTGCACGAAAACATCGGGCCCATCGTCGCGCCCGATAAATCCGTAGCCTTTCGCGTTGTTAAACCATTTCACGGTCCCTTTCAAGCGTTCCACTTACCCCCCTCGGGGCACGTACTCTTCCGCACCGAGGCCGTGCCTTACATTTTGTTGCAATTTTGCTGCTAGGGGTTGGGGCTGTCAAGGGAGAGAATCACTTAGAACGGGCCTTCTGTGCGGCTTTGGGACCGATTCGGCTCATTTCAGCCAGAGAATGGAAGCCATAGTCTTAGCGTCACGAATAGTGCCACTCAGCACCCAGTTAACTGCTTGGTTAATAGGAAGAAACCGTAGCTGTATAACTTCATCTTCCTCGGGCTGCGCTTTGCCTTGCCTAAGGCCTCGGGCCAAATAGACCGACATGGATTCAGCGACAAACCCGGGCGTAGCGAAAAATTTCAGCACCCGCTTCCAGCGCGCGGCGGTGTATCCGGTTTCTTCCAGCAGTTCACGTTTGGCGGCTGTTAGCTCGCTTTCGCCGGGGTCGATGCGACCGGCCGGCAGCTCCCATAAGAATTGCTCAGCAGCATGGCGATACTGGCGTTCCAGCAGGATGGAGGGCTCCTGCCCAGTCTCATCCACGGCGAGAATAACTACGGAACCGGAGTGGCGCACAATGTCGCGGCGCACGCGTACGCCGGCAGGCTCGATGATCTCGTCGGATGTAACCCAGAAAACTGGTCCGCGATACACCTCGCGGGAAGACAGAACGCGGGCTTTAACGGCGCCGCGGGGTGATTTGGGCATGCAGACAATATATAGAAGAATTTGATGCAGGCGCGGGCGTCCGCGCACGTGCCGAGGTCCAGATTCGGGAGCGCCGTTTTGCTCCAAGCTGAAAACCCCTGCTATGCTGCCGCGATGGCAGCCAAGCCGGAAATCGCGCTTGTCGGGCCTGGACGGTTGGGCAGCGCGCTGGCCCTGGCACTCGCAGGTGCGGGATACCGAATCCGGGAAATAGTTTCGCATGAGAGGTCAACGCCTGCGGTCCGTAAGCTGTCGAGAGCCGTAAAAGCCAAACTCACAAATCTCCGGAGCGCCAAGCTGGATGCCGGTCTCGTCTGGATCTGTGTTCCAGATCGCGAAATCGTTTTTGCGGCGCGCAAACTTGCCTCGCTCACATCCTGGAAGGGGAAGGTCGCTTTTCATTCCAGTGGGGCGCTGGCCAGCGACGAGTTAGACATCTTGCGGCATCGGGGAGCAGTCGTGGCTTCCGTTCATCCACTGATGACGTTTGTCCGGGGATCAGTTCCTTCGCTGAAGGGCGTACCGTTTGCGATTGAAGGCGATGCAGAGGCCGTCAGCATGGCGCGGCGCATTGTGCGTGATCTCGGCGGGGAGAGTTTCAATCTGCACAAGCAGGACAAAGCTGCGTATCACGCATGGGGAGGCTTCGCGTCGCCGTTGCTCATCGCGCTGCTGGTGACCGCCGAGCGAGTGGCCAGGGTGGCGGGCTTTTCGCCGGGAGATGCGCGAAAGAAAATGCTGCCGATTTTGCGGCAGACAATTTCGAATTACGCGAAGCTGGGTCCAGCTGGCGCATTCAGTGGACCGCTCGTGCGGGGAGATGCGGCGGTTGTAGGCGAGCACCTGCGAGTGTTGCGAAAGGTGCCGGTTGCCCGCGAAGTCTATGTGGCGCTCGCGCGAGCCGCGTTGCAAACGATTCCGGTGCAAAACAAGAAAGAACTTGCAAAACTAATTGAGTTGGGCACGACTAACGCAGCAAGTCCCGGCAAGAGGTCACGCACGCGTCCGGCTCGTAGCGCGACAATTCGGCAAAGCTGAACGTGCCCGTGCCTACGGCAACCACTTGCGCGCCCGCTCCGTGAGCTGCTCTTATATCTTCAGGCGTATCACCAATGAAACAGACGCTCGCTGCCCTCCCTAGTTTTCGTCGCGCATGTTCAACCGCATTGCGAAAAATGTTTACGCGCGCTTCGCATTGATCGCTAAAGAAGCCGAAACTGAAGAACTGCCGTAGCCCCGCAGCTTCCAGCTTGTGCCAACCCACGGTTTCGAGATTTCCTGAGGCGACGCCCAATAGTGTGCCGGCAGCTTGCAATTTTGCGAGAACCTCAGGGATACAGCAACAAACATCAGCCGCGATGCGGTTCGCGTTGCCGCTTACTTCAGCGCACACAATTGCCAGGGCCTCCGGCAGCTTGGCTTCGAAAACATCGCCTGAAATTCCTGAGCGCTCGAGCACGGCGCGCAAAATCCCCAAATCGGTTTTTCCGTGATATGCAATGCCGTCGATCGTGGCATCTACTCCGTATACCTCGCGGATGGCTCGGTTCAGCGCGTTGTAGTGAACCAGATCACGGGTGACCAGGAGAGTCCCGTCGATATCGAACAGGTAAGCATCGAAGTCCATCCAGCGGAAGCCCACGGATTGGATTAACGTCTGGCTTTGAAATTCATTCATGAAAGATGTGGGACTTCCCCCCGCACGATCTGCGGATTCTTTGCGCTAAGAGAGCTCTTGACCGCGGGCTTCGCAAAGATGACACGTCGAGATTGTTATGTAATCATCAACCGCTCGATTTTCTTCGCCTTGCCTGTGGTCTCGTCGCAGTCGATCACTACCGCGCATAGCCGGACATCGCCCGTTGCTGGTTCGAAGCGCACAGGCATATTGTTCAGAAACTTTCCAACGATTAATTCTTTCTTCACCCCAATTACGCTCTCATATGGCCCAGTCATTCCCGCGTCGGTGATGTACGCCGTTCCGCCGGGAAGCACGCGCTCATCGGCGGTAGGAACGTGCGTGTGCGTGCCCACAATCGCGGTAACGCGTCCATCCAAATACCAGCCGAGCGCAATCTTTTCTGACGTGGCCTCGGCATGCATATCGACAAAAATCACCTTGGCCTTGATTTCTCTTAATAGCCGGTCCGCAACTCGAAAGGGATCATCGTTCGAAGTCATAAACACCCGCCCTTGCAGATTGATCACGGCATAGGGGGCATCTTTCTTGCGGCCCTCATAAACTCCCCAGCCCGGCAGGTCAGGCGCATAGTTCGCAGGGCGAAGAATTCTTCGTGCCATGCTGTTCTGATTGCCATCAGTCATCTGGAAGTAATCGACAATCTCGCGCTTGTCCCAGACGTGATTGCCGGTGGTGATCACGTCAATGCCCAGCTCGAATAAATCTTCGGCCAGCGGAGGTGTAATGCCGAAGCCAGCAGCCGCGTTTTCCCCATTGGCTATGATGACGTCAGGAGCATGTTGTTTGACGAGATCTGGCAAGCGTTCCTTGACGATAGTCCGTCCCGGTCTGCCGAAAATATCGCCGATGAAGAGAATGCGCATGTAGATATGGCCGACTTCTGATGGTACCACGCGCAATTTTTCCTTCCGTGCGCTTGCCCAATTCCTTCGTGTACCTTCGTGCCCTTAGTGATTCTCCGGTTGTTGTGGAATCACGAGGATTCACGAAAAGAGCTATCGGCCGCCAATTTAGCGACGCAGCTCCGCAGTTTTGAGGAAA
>Ga0209807_1000228_pt1 | contig 25027 bp, 28 predicted proteins | sample GraSoiAngelo_154_FD_186168 | JGI IMG/M metagenome (GOLD analysis project Ga0209807, IMG submission 186168) | Grasslands soil microbial communities from the Angelo Coastal Reserve, California, USA - 14_1009_13_20cm (SPAdes) (version 2) | ecosystem: Environmental > Terrestrial > Soil > Grasslands ... | reverse complement strand
GCGGACGGTACATTGAGCGCCCTCCCGGTGTTGATGATGCCAGCCGCTCATCGCGGCCACAAGGCGAAAGTCAGACATGGCTGAACCGAAGTTCGCCCCATCCATCCTCTCCGCGGACTTTGCCCACCTCGCCGAGGCGGTCATCGCGGTCGAGCGGGCCGGCGCGGACTGGATCCACGTCGACGTGATGGACGGTCATTTCGTTCCGAACCTCACGTTTGGGCCAAAGATGGTCGCGGACCTACACAAAGCGACCCGTCTGCCCCTCGACGTCCATTTGATGATCGAGCGGCCGGACGATTGGGTGGATCGCTACGCCGACGCCGGCGCGACGTACCTGACCATCCACGTCGAGGCAGCGCGGGATGTCCCGGGCACGCTCGCCGCGATCCGCGGTCGGGGTGTCCGCCCGGGGCTGACGCTGAATCCGGAGACCGCCGTCGACGCCGTCATGCCCTATCTCGGGTCGGTTGACCTGGCCCTAGTGATGAGCGTCCATCCCGGTTTTGGCGGGCAGACGTTCATCGAGAGCGCGCTCGACAAGGTCCGGGCGATCCGCGAGGCGCTCGACGAGCGAAAGCTCGGGGCCGAGCTCGAGATCGATGGCGGAGTCAAGCCTGACAATGCCGGCCGTGTGGTCGCCGCTGGCGCGACGGTGCTCGTCGCCGGTTCCGCCATATTCGAGGACTCGGCCGGCCCTGTTGCGGCGCTCCGAAAGTTCAAGCAAGCCATACGCCGTTAGACCAAATGAAATTCGACGTGCAATCCCGATTCGTGCGTTGATACTCCGGATGAGCTCGAATCCGCGGGTGGCTGTGGCAGCGCTCGTGCGTCGACGGGCTTCAGTCATCGTTCCACGGGTCACCTCCGATGCCACCTCGGATCGGCAGCCAAGCGACAGGCTCGAGCTGCAGCGTCGCCTCACGGCGTATCTCGAGCGACGTTTGCCGCTCTGGGTCCAGGCGCTCGAGGCCGATGACGTGGAGCGCCCGGCTGCGATCATGCGTCTCCTGCGCGGCGACGCCGAGGCCGGCGAAGACATTCCACCGGTAGTCCTCCTCGGAACGATCGCGATCGGCTACCGGCTCATTGAGTCCGAGATCCGTGAGCGCGCATCGGAGTACGGATTTTCCGCCCAGGCGCTCTGGGCGGAGATGGATCTGCTGCGGCGGATGGTGGGGGAGATGCGACGCCGGCAGGGGGACGACGAGAGCGTCGCCTAGGTTAGCTAATCGGCGTCGCCGAGGCCGAGCTCCGCCAGACGCGAATCGCTGATTCCGAAATGGTGCGCGACCTCGTGCACGACCGTGTCGCGGACGATCTCGGCCTGGCGTCGCGGCGACGCCGTGATCCGCTCGATCGGCCGGCGAAAGATGCAGATACGGTCGGGGAGGTAGGGCTCCTGCGCACCGCGCTGCGTGAGTGGGACTCCTTCGTACAGACCGAGGAGCGTGCCTCCCCGCGGAAGCTGCTCTGGCGCGGGCTCATCTTCGATCACGATCTCGAGATTGCGGATGCGCTCGCGGAACTCCGCGGGTAGCTCGTCCAAAGCGTTGCGCACCAGGCGCGCGAAGCGCGCGCGGCGCAGATCGGACACGACCGCACTGTAGCCTCACGCGGCGCATGCCAAACGCACGCGGGCGAGCGCTCGCGCGCGAAGGCGGCAGACGCCCGATTCGGAGAGACCAACCTCGCCGCCGATCTCGCGGAGGGTCAGCCCGCGCCCGTAAGAGAGGACGAGCACTCGGCGCTCGATCGGCGTGAGGTCGCGAAGCGCGCTTGCGACGAGCGGCCAGCGCTCGTCCTGACGCCCCGGAGCAGGGCGCACTTCGGCGACGTCCCCGATGCGATCGAGTGAGACCTCGACGTACGGCGGGCTCGCCGCCGGCGCGACCGTGCCCTCTTCGCTGGCCCGCTGCGCCGCCCGAAAGGCTCTGCGCGCGCTGCGAGTCAGCGGATCACGCTCGCGCAGCGCGTCCAGAATCTGGCCGCGAACACGCCGTGCGGCGTATGCGCCGAACGACGCGCCGCGATCGCCTCGGTACCGGCGAGCTGCCTGCACGAGGCCGACGAGGCCCCACGCGATGAGGTCCTCACGGTCCGCTCCTCGGCAGCGCGGGTCGATCGATCGTGAGGCGACCGCCCGTGCGAATTGCAGGTGCGCGATGATGCGGTCATCTCCAAGAGAAACAGCCGGATCGGCCATGCGCACCTCCCCTGCGGCGCGGACCGTAGTCAGGCTCTCGCGCGGTGTCAATAGCCGATTGACAAAGTTGTCCACCAAAGCCGCGGGTTTTTACCGGCGCTACCGCTATCCCGATTGGCTTGAGAGCCATAGCCGGGTCGTCGGTGCCATCGCCGAGGCGCTCGTGGCCGCACGGCGGCGAGGAGCTCCCGAAATCGACGCCGAAGCCGTCATCCTCGCCGCATACCTGCACGACATCGGGCGGAGCCCGCTGCTCGCCGGCGACCCGCGGGACCACAACATCCTCTCGGGCCTCGTCCTTGCCGCCGAGGGCCTCGACGCCTGCGTCGAGCCGTCACGGCGGCATGCCATCTACACGGTGCTCGATCCGGTGCTCGCGCCGCGCACCGCGGCCGAAAAGCTTGTCTACGTCGCGGACCGGCGTGGCGGTCAGACGGTAGAGCCGCTCGAGGAACGTGCCCGCGAGACGGCGCGCCGGAACCCGAAATACGCGGCCGAGATCGCGCGCGCGATCCCGGCGGCAAGGGCCGTCGAGCGCGAGGTCTTTGCCGATGTGTCATTCGGACCGGACGAGCTTTCGGAGAAGGTGCGGTGATCGACCGAGAGCGCCTCGAGCGCCGGATGACCGAGCTCGCGCGGATCGGCGGCCGGGGTACGGCCGTGTCGCGTCTTGGTCTGTCGGCCGACGAGCAGCGAGCGCGCGATCTCGTCGGGGCGTGGCTATCCAAGAGAGGCGCGCAGGTGCGGCGCGACTCCGCCGCGAATCTCTTCGCGCGATTCGGCGGCGAAGGCGAGGTCATTCTCGTGGGGTCGCATCTGGACTCGGTGCCGGAAGGCGGCCGGTTCGACGGCGCGCTCGGCGTCCTCTGCGCGGTCGAGGCGGTCGAGTCGCTCATCGACGCCCACGTGCGCCTGCGCCGCCCGGTCGAGGTCGTGGCGTGGGCCGATGAGGAGGGTGCGCGGTTCGGTGTGGGCCTCTTCGGGTCCGCGGCGATGTTCGGTCGCCTCGCATCCGGCATCGGGGATCGCCGCGACCGGGACGGTGTCTCGATCGCGGAGGCGCTGCGCGCGCTTGGCGAGCGCGGAGACCCCAGGGCGGCGCGGCGCGATCCGGCCGAGCTCGCGGCATACCTCGAACTGCACATCGAGCAGGGGCCGCGCCTCGAGCGAGCCGATGTGCCGCTCGGTGTCGTGAGCGACATCGTCGGCATCTATCACGCACGCGTGGCAATCCGAGGCCGTGCCGATCACGCCGGCGCCACGGTGATGACCGCCCGGGCCGATGCCCTCGCGGCCGGGTCCGAGATCGTGCTCGCTGTGGAGCGCATCGCGCGCGCGCGCCCCGATTCGGTCGGCACGGTGGGGGAGATCGCGGTCCGGCCGGGTGCGAAGAACGTCGTTCCAGGCGAGTGCGTCTTGTCTCTGGACCTCCGCGCGGCGCGGGATCACGATGGCCTGGTGGGCCAGGTGCTCGCTTCAGTGACCAGCATCGCGCGGTCGCGCGGCGTCGAGGCGTCCGTCGATGAGCTCGCGCGGGTTCCGGTCACCTCGCTAGACCGGAAGATCCGGGACGTCCTCAAGCGTGCGACGAGAAGCGTCGGCGTCGACGCGCCCGAGCTTGTGAGCGGCGCCGGCCACGACGCGCAGAACCCCGCGCTCTCGGGTGTGCCGACGGGCATGATCTTCGTGCGTTCGACCGGCGGATCACACACCCCACGCGAGTTCGCGTCGGTCGACGACGCAGCGCTCGGCGCGCAAGCGCTCGCGAACGCAGTCAAAGAGCTCGCGTCGTGACCGAGCCGACCGCCTGCGTCTTCTGTCGGATCGTCGAAGGCCACGAGCAGGCCAGCTTCGTCGCGCAGGGAGCCGACGTGCTCGCGTTCCTCGATCTCCATCCGATCACCGAGGGCCACACCTTGATCGTTCCCCGAAAACACGCGGCGTCGATCGGTGATGTCGATGAGGTCACGGCCGTGGCGATGTGGTCGCTCGCGCGGCGGATCGCTGCCGCGATGCGGACGTCCGGCCTCCGCTGCGAAGCGATCAACCTCTTCGTCGCCGACGGCGCGGCCGCCGGCCAGGAGGTCTTTCACTCGCACCTGCACGTGATTCCACGCTGGCAGGGCGACGGCTTCCGGATCGAGTTCCCGCCGCATTACGGCGCGGCTGCCCCACGCAAGGCGCTCGACGAGATCGCCGGGCGGCTTCGCAAAAGGGTCTAAAAGCGGCGACGGCACTGGGTCTTGAGCCAGCGGAACGGCGCCGGGTCTCTGCCAGCGCAGTGGGACCCGCGAGCATGGCAGGCGCTCGGCGCAGTTCCCAACGAACCCGTGCCAGTTGACGTAAACTGGCGAGCGTGGCGACGGCGGCGCCCGGGAGCTACCGGATCGGCGAGCTTTCCGCGAAGGTCGGGCTGACCGAGCGCACGATCCGCTATTACGAGGAGCGCGGACTCCTCGAATCGGTGAAACGGCTCGACGGGGGCCAGCGCGTGTACACGGACGACGACGTCCGCCGGCTCAAGTTCATACAGAAGCTCAAGGTGCTCGGTCTGTCCCTCGCCGAGATGCAGGAGCTCGAAACGCTCTACGGTCGCCATCACACCAATGCCAAAGTGCTTCCGCGCCTGATCGAATTGCTCGACTCGCATCTCGTAACGGTCAGCGAGCGCCTGAGCGAGCTCGCAGCGCTGCGTGACGAGATTCGGGCGTACCGCCACCACGTCACGACGCGCTTAGAGGAAGCGAAGTGAGCGCGGTGATCCTCGGCGCTGCGCGGACTCCGATCGGCGCCTTCCTCGGCAGCCTGGCGCCGCTGCCCGCCCCCAAGCTCGGGTCCATCGCGATCAGGTGCGCGCTCGAGCGCGCCGGTGTGAAGGCAGACCAGGTCGACGAAGTGTTCATGGGAAACGTCGTGCAGGCGGGCGTGGGTCAGGCGCCGGCGCGGCAGGCTGCCCTTGGCGCCGGGATACCGAACTCCGTCCCGTGCACGACGATCAACAAGGTCTGCGGGTCGGGCTTGAAGGCGGTCATGCTCGCGGCGTCACAGATCGCGGCAGGCGAGGCGCGGCTCCTCGTTGCAGGTGGGATGGAGTCGATGTCGAACGCGCCGTACCTCGCGCGCGGAATTCGCGCAGGCCTACCCCTCGGCGAGCACAAGCTCGAGGACGCGAACCTCGTCGACGGCCTCATGGACGCGTACGGCCATGGGCACATGGGTCTCGGCGGCGAGCTCGTCGCAGAGCAGTGCGGTCTCGGCCGGGCTGACCAGGACCGCTTCGCCTTTCGTTCCTACGAGAAGGCGCTGCGCGCGCAGCGCGAGGGGGCGTTCGAAGCCGAGATCGTGCCGGTCGAGGTGCCGGGTCGAAAGGGCACGGTCACCATCGTCAACAAGGACGAGACACCGCGGGAGACGAGCCTCGACGCGCTCGCGAAGCTTCAGCCCGCGTTCAAGGCGGGCGGCACGATCACGGCAGGCAACGCCTCGAAGCTAAACGACGGGGGCGCGGCGGTGATCGTCGCCTCAGCGGAGCGCGCGGGCGAGCTCGGCACGAAGCCCATCGCGCGGATCGTTGCGCAGGCGCAGTTCGCGCACGAGCCCGAGCGCTTCCTCGCCGCGCCGAAGGGCGCGATCGAGCGCTGCCTCGAAAAGGCCGGGTGGAAGATCGGCGACGTCGACCTCTTCGAGGTGAACGAGGCCTTCAGCGGTATCGAGTGCGTGCGGCGCGAGCTCGACATCCCCGAAGCAAAGTTCAACGTCAACGGTGGCGCGGTCGCCCTCGGTCATCCCATCGGCGCGTCCGGCGCGCGGTTGCTCGTGACGCTGCTCTACGCGCTTCGAGCGCGCGCGAAGCGGCGCGGCATCGCGTCGCTCTGTCTCGGCGGCGGAGAGGCTGTCGCGCTCGCAGTCGAGCTCCTGCAATGGTGACGACCGCCACCGACACCGGGTTCGATCTGACGCTGACCGAGGAGCAGGAGCTCGCCCAGCGCGCGGCCCGCGACTTCGCGACCGAGAAGATCCTGCCGCGCGCGGCCGAGATCGACGATCAGGGCAAGCTCCCGCCCGAGCTGCTTCGCGAGATGGCCGGACTCGGATTCATGGGCACCTACGTTCCCGAGCGGTACGGTGGCTCCGGCCTCGACGCGGTCTCGTACGTCCTGATCATCGAGGAGATCAACCGCGCATGCGCATCGACGGGCGTGATGCTCTGCTCACACGTTTCGCTCGCGGTCGATCCGATCCTGCATCACGGAAGCGACGCGCAGAAGGAGAAATACCTGCCGAAGCTCGCACGCGGCGAGTGGATCGGCTGCTTCGCCCTCTCCGAACCAGCGTCAGGCAGCGATGCCGCCGCGATGCGAACCGCCGCGCGACGGGACGGCGACAGCTGGATCTTGAACGGCACCAAGAACTTCATCACCAACGGATCGCTCGCCAACGTCGCGATCGTCTTCGCCCAGACCGACCCGGCGCAGAAGCACAAGGGCATCGCCGCGTTCATCGTCGAGAAGGGCACGCCGGGGTTTTCGGTCGGCAAGCTCGAGAACAAGCTCGGGATCCGTGGGTCGGACACGGCACAGCTCATCTTCCAGGACGCGCGGGTGCCCGCAGCGAATCTGCTTGGCGAGGCGGGCGATGGTTTCCGCATCGCCCTCTCGACCCTCGATGGCGGCCGCATCTCGATCGCGGCGCAGGCGGTCGGGATCGCGCGCGCGTGTCTCGAGGACTCTCTCGCGTACGCAAAGCAGCGTGAAGCCTTCGGAAAGAAGGTCGCCGATTTCCAGGCGATCCAGTGGATGCTCGCGGACATGGCCACCGAGATCGATGCCGCTCGCCTATTGACGTGGCGCGCCGCGGCGCTCAAGGACGCGGGAGAAGACCACATCCTCGCCGCCGCGGAGGCGAAGCTCTTCGCGAGTGACGTCGCCGTCAAAGCCGCGCGCGACTGCGTGCAGATCTTCGGGGGCTACGGATATCTGAAAGACTTCCCGGCCGAGCGCCACTATCGCGACGCGAAGATCACGGAGATCTACGAGGGGACCAGCGAGATCATGAAGCTCGTCATCGCCGAAGAGTTACTCAAGGAATGAAACGAGCGACGAGGGGCTTTGCCCTGAGGAGCGAGGCGACCAGCCATGAGCGTGTCTCCGCGCGAAGCGCGAGATTGAGCAAAGAGTGATCGCGCCCACCGGCGGATTCATCATCGGTGGCGCGGTCCTGCTGCTGCTCGCCGCATTGGGTTTCGGCGCTTTCTTCTGGCGCGCGTGGCGTCTCTACCGCTACATGCGACTCGGAAGGGACGAGGCGCGTATCGATCATCCGTGGCGCCGCCTGCGCGACGAGATCGTCGTGTATCTCGGCCAGCGCAAGCTCCTGAAGCGGCCCTATTACGTACGCGGACTCGCGCATGCATTCATCTTCTGGGGCTTTCTCGTGATCACGATCGGCACGGTCGACCTGCTGGTCGACGGGATCTTCGGCTTTCACGTGCCCGGCACCGGAAGCGCGCTCTTCGCTTGGACGATCGATATCTTCGCGGTCCTCGTGCTCGCGTCGATCAGCGTGGCGGCAGCGCGCCGACTCTACTTCCGACCCCCACGCATGCACGTCGCGCTGGATGGCTACGTCATCCTCGGCCTGATCGGGCTGCTCATGCTGACGCTTCTCGTGTTCGAGGCAGCCGGTCTCTCGGCCGGGCTGCTCGAGAAGGGCTACACGCCCCCGCCGATCGCCAACGCCATCCTCAAATCGGTCTTCTCGCGGGACCTTGCCGGCGTCGTGTTCCCCGTGGCGTGGTGGACGCACGTGGTGACGGTGCTCGCGTTCGCGGCATACCTTCCGCAATCCAAGCACCTGCACATCGTCACCACTCTTCCGAACGTGTTCTTCCGCAAACAGACCCCAAGAGGTGCGCTGTCGCTCGTCGAGGACATCGAGAACAAGGAGACCTTCGGCGCCGCGACGATCCGCGACCTCTCGTGGAAGCAGCTCCTTGACGGGTACACCTGCACCGAGTGCGGTCGCTGCTCGGACAACTGCCCTGCGCTCGCGACTGGGAAGCCGCTCGATCCGCAGAAGATCGTCCTCGACGTCCGCGACCAGCTCCTTCGCGATGGACCGAAGCTGCTCGCCGATCCGAAGGCGGACACGGTGACGCCCGCGCATTTCACCGAGAGCAAGCCCGAGGAGCTCTGGGCCTGCACGACCTGCGCCGCGTGCGTCGAAGCGTGCCCGGTCACGATCGAGCACATCGACAAGATCGTGGACATGCGCCGTCACCTGACGCTGATGGAGGGATCAGCGCCGCCCGAGGCTCAGCGCGCGATGACGAACATCGAGCGCGCAGGCAACCCGTGGGGCGAGCCTCGTGAAACGCGCGGTGACTGGGCGAAGGATCTCGCCGTCCCGACGTTCGCCGAGAAGCCCGATGCGGAGTACCTCTACTTCGTCGGGTGCGCCGCATCGGTCGACCGCCGCAACCAGAAGGTCGCGCGAGCGCTCGTGCAGGTCCTGCGGGCCGCCGGCGTCTCGTTCGCGATCCTCGCGTCCGAGGAGACCTGCAACGGCGATCCCGCGCGGCGGATCGGCAACGAGTATCTCTGGCAGATCCAGGCTCAGCAGAACATCGAGACCTTCAAGAAATACGGCGTGCGCAAGGTGATCGCGAGCTGCCCGCACTGCTTCAACACGATCGCGAACGAATACCCGCAGCTCGGCGGCAACTACGAGGTCATCCACGCGCTGCAGCTCGTCGACCGGCTCATCACCGACGGCAAGCTGAAGGTGGGACGGGGGATGGCCGAGGCGGTCGCGTATCACGACCCCTGCTATCTGGGGCGGCACAACGGCGTCTACGACCAACCGCGCGCGGTGCTCGACGCGATTCCCGGGGTCCAGCGTGTCGAGATCGAGCCGCACAACCGCGAGCGCGGCTTCTGCTGCGGCGCGGGCGGCGGGCGGATGTGGATGGAGGAGAAGATCGGCCAGCGGGTGAACCACCGCCGGGTCGAGCAGATCCTCGCCATCAACAGCGGCGCCACAAAGGTCGCGAGCGGGTGTCCGTTCTGCTTGATCATGCTCGAGGAAGGCGTCGGGGCAAAGGGCGTGCAGGAGCAGATACGCCCGGTCGACGTTCTGGAGCTCGTCGCGGGGAGGCTGGAGAACTAGTGGATTTCACGGATGGCACGACCATCTTCGCGATCGCGTTCACCCTGGTGATGCTTGCCATCGCATTCGGGGTCGTCGTCTTCGCGCTTTGGTACACCGGGGACCAGCAGGAAATTTGAAGATCCTCATCCCGCTGAAGCAGGTGCCCGACTCGACCGTGCGTGTGAAGGTCGGGCCGGATGGTAAGTCGATCGTCACGGAGGGCATCACCTGGTCGATCTCGCCGTACGACGAATACGCGATCGAGATGGCCCTCGAGCGCAAGGACGCCGATGCCTCGACGGTCGTCGCCGTCGTGACGGTCGGTCCGGCCCGCTCGCGCGACGCGCTGCGCCAGGCCCTCGCGATGGGCTGCGACGAGGCCTCGCTCGTAACCGCCGACGCCACAACACCACTCGGCGTCGCGCGCGCTCTCGCGAAGGTGGTCGAGGAATCGAAGCCGGACCTGGTGCTCTGCGGGAAACAGGCGTCCGATGACGATCAGGGTTTCGTGGGCCCGGCCCTCGCCGAGCTTCTGGGGTGGCCCCACGTGGCGACGATCACGAAGGTCGTTCCTGTCGACGGCGGAGTCGAGCTCTGGCGCGAGGTCGAGGGCGGTCACGAGGTCTGGAAGGCGGCGCTTCCCGCGCTCGCGACGGTGCACAAGAGCGAGAAGGAACCCCGGTACCCGTCGCTCCCCGGGATCATGAAGGCGAAGAAGAAGGACATACCCGAGCGAGCGATCGGTGCGCTCGGCGTCGACGCGTCCGGGCCGAGCTGGACGATCCTTTCGATGGAGCCACCGCCGGCGCGTGGCGGGGGCAAGATCCTGAAAGACGGAGACAGCAAGCAGATCGCGGAGCAGCTTGCGACTGCGCTGCGCGACGAGGCGAAGGTCCTGTGAAGACCCTCGTCGTCGCCGAGCGCAAAGGCACCGAGTTCCGCCGCGTCACGCTCGAGCTGGCGGCGAAGGCCCGGGAGCTTGGCGATGCGGCGATCGTGGAGATCGCCGGGGAGCGCTACTCGCCGCTGCCGTTCCTGTCGGCGCTCGCGAAAAAGGTGGAAGCCGACAAACCGGACCTCGTCCTTTTGGGCGCGACCCTGAACGGGCGCGATCTGGGTGCGCGCCTCGCGGCGCGGCTCGGTCGGGCCTACGCGGCCGACGTGACCGGCGTACGTGCGGCCGGGAACGCGCTCGAGGCAGACAAGCCGATGTACGCAGGCAAGGTGCGCGCGAAGGTGCGGATCGATCTGCCGGCGGTGATTTCCGTCAGGCCCGGCGCGATCCCGCTGAAGGGCGCCGAGACGCCGCAAGTCGAGAAGATTGACGCGGACGGATCCGTCGAGAAGCTCACCTTCGTGAAGCTCGCGGCGACGGCGACGGACACCAAGCGCGTCCCGCTGTCGGAAGCGCGGGTCGTCGTCTCGGGCGGCCGGGGCCTCAAAGGCCCCGAGAACTGGCATCTCGTCGAGGAGCTCGCCGATGCCCTCGGAGGGGCCGTGGGAGCATCGCGTGCCGTCACGGATGCCGGGTGGCGGCCGAACGAGGAGCAGGTCGGGCAGACCGGGAAGACGGTGACGCCGGACCTCTACGTCGCTCTTGGCATCTCGGGCGCGATCCAGCATCTCGCCGGCATGACCTCGAGCAAGGTGATCGTCGCGGTGAACAAGGATCCAGACGCCGATATCTTCAAGATCGCCGACTACGGCGTTGTGGCCGACGTCTTCGAGTTCGTCCCGGCGTTTACGGATGCGGTGAAACGGGCTCGAGCGTCGTGAACCCGTTCGTCGGGCCGACCGAGCGCGAGCTCGCCGGCGCGGTGGCGGATTGGGCGAAGGGTCTGGCCGGGCGCATACCCGCGGCGGAGAACGAAGGCGCGCTGCCTCGCGACCTCATCGCCGAACTCGGGCATCTCGGCGTCCTCGGAATGACGATCCCGGAAGCCGACGGCGGGCTCGGTGCGTCCGCGGTCGCTTTCGCGCTGGTGCTCGAGGAGCTTTCGGCGGCCTGGCCATCCCTGGCGGTCGGCGTCGCCGTCAACAGCGGCATCGTCGCGGGCTCCATCGTTCGACACGCAACCGCGGAGCAGCGCTGGCGCTGGCTGCCCAAGCTCATGGATGGCTCCGGTCTCGGCGCCTTTGCGCTGACCGAGCCGACGTCCGGGAGCGACGCCGCGTCGCTGCGGACGGCCGCGCGACGCGAGGGCGGCGGGTGGCGCATCGACGGGCAAAAGCAGTTCATCACGAACGCTCGGTATGCGCCGTTCGCGATCGTGCTCGCACGGGTCGGCGAGGTCGACCCAAAGCGGACCGCAGCGGGCATCACGGCGTTCGTCGTGCCGCTCGACGCGCCGGGAGTTTCAGTCGGTAGACCGGAGCGCAAGCTCGGCCTACGCGCCTCGGACACGAGTGCCATCGTCATGGACGACGCCACGATCCACGGCGACGCGGTCCTCGGCGAGGTGGGCAAAGGCTTCGCGATCGCCATGAGTGGGCTCGACGGCGGACGCATCGGCATCGCCGCGCAGTCGGTCGGCATCGCGCGCCGCGCACTCGAGCTCGCTCGGTCCTACGCGAAGGACCGGAGACAGTTCGGCCGGCCGATCGCCGATTTCGAAGGCCTTCGATTCCGCATCGCGAAGGCGGAGAGCGATCTAGCCGCGGCGCGTCTCCTAGCGCTCCGCGCGGCCTGGCTCCGCGATCACGGCCGTCCGTTCACGCGCGAGGCCGCCATGGCCAAGCTGTACGCAAGCGAGATGGCACAGCGCGCCACCCACGCCGCCGTGCAGATCCTCGGTGGCAACGGCTACATGCGGGACTACGCGGTCGAGCGTTACGCGCGCGATGGGCGCGCGACGACGATCTACGAAGGGACGAGCGAGATACAGCGCATCGTTATCGCGCGCTCGCTGCTCGCGGCATGACGATCCAGAAGACCGGGACAAAGAAGCAGCGATGGCTCGACGATGTCTACGGCGCCGCCACGAAGAAGCACGCCGAGCGCAAGAATCGCTTTTCGACGCTTTCCGACGAGCTGATCGAGCCGCTCTACACGGCCGACGATCTCGAAGGGTTCGACCCCGATCGCGATCTGGGCTTCCCCGGGGAATTCCCGTACACGCGCGGCGTGCAGCCGTCGATGTACCGGGGCCGGCTCTGGACGATGCGCCAGTTCGCGGGGTTCGGCTCCGCAGCGGACACCAACGAGCGCTTCCACTATCTTCTCAAGCACGGCGTCGACGGACTCTCCGTCGCGTTCGATATGCCGACGCTCATGGGCCGTGACTCGGACGACCCGCTGTCGCGCGGCGAGGTCGGGCGAGAGGGCGTCGCCGTGGACACGCTGCGCGACATGGAGATCCTCTTCGACCGCATACCGCTCGACCGCGTGACTACCTCGATGACGATCAACGGACCCGCGTCGATCGTCTGGGCGATGTACCTGGCGGCAGCGGAGAAGCGCGGCATTCCGCTCGATCGTCTCGGCGGAACGATCCAGAACGACGCGCTCAAGGAGTACATCGCGCAGCGCGAGTGGATCGTTCCCGTCAAGCCGGCGATGGGCCTCGTCGTGGACACGTTCCGCTACGGGTCACGCGAGGTGCCACGCTGGAACACGATCTCGATCTCCGGTTACCACATCCGCGAAGCCGGCGCGACCGCGCTGCAGGAGCTCGCGTTCACTCTCATCGACGGGCTCGAGTACGTGAAGTGGGGAGTCGCGGCTGGACTCGACGTGAATGACTTCGTGCCGCATCTCTCGTTCTTCTTCGACGTGCATAACGACTTCTTCGAAGAGATCGCGAAGTTCCGCGCGGCCCGGCGCATCTGGGCTCGGGAGATCGAGCGCCGCTACCACCCGACGAACGAGCGCGCCCTTCTCATGCGCACCCACGCCCAGACCGCCGGCGTTTCGCTCACGGCGCAGCAGCCGTACAACAACGTCGTTCGTGTGACGCTGCAGGCGCTCGCTGCCGTGCTCGGCGGAACGCAGTCGCTGCACACGAACTCGCTCGACGAGACCTACGCCCTACCGACGGAGGAGGCGGTGACCCTGGCGCTTCGCACTCAGCAGGTCATCGCGCACGAGTCCGGGGTCGCGGACACGATCGACCCGCTCGCCGGCTCGTACTACCTCGAGTCGCTCACCGAGCGCATGGAGCGGGGCTTCGAGCGTTACCTGGGCGAGATCGAAAAGATGGGCGGGATGGTCGAGGCGGTCGATCGGGGCTTTCCCCAGCGCGAGATCACGGAAGCCTCCTTTCACTTCCAGCAGCAGGTCGAGGAGGGGGAGAAGATCGTCGTCGGGATCAATAAGTACGCGACGAGCGAGCAAACGACGATCCCGACTCTCGCGATAGACACCGAGGTCGAGCAGAAACAGATTGGGCGGCTCGCGGAGACGCGGAAGACGCGGGATCGCGGGCGCTGGAACGAATCAATTGAGGCACTCCGTCACGCCGCCAAGGGTGGGGATGAGCTCATGCCCCGCTTTGTCGAATGCGCGCGAGCAAACGCCAGCGTCGGCGAGCAGGTACGTGTACTGAAGGAGGTGTTCGGTGAGTACCACGACCCCGGTTATTTCTAAGGACGGCCTGCTTCGCCGGATCAGCCAGAGCTTCCGCGCGCTGCGATCGTCGCTCGAGGCGCTACCTCGCGACCGATTTACGGAGAAGCTCAGCACAGGGTGGTCCCTCAACGAGAGCCTCGCGCACCTCGCGGCGTGGGAGGAGACCGTGCCGAAGCGCGTCGCCGCGGTGCTCGAGAGCGGAGAGGACCCGAAGCTCTACGACGACATCGACGCGTTCAACGCGCGCGCCGCAGCGGAGGCGCAAGGCAAGACGACGGACGAGCTCTTGGCGCGCTGGTCCGCGGCGCACGAGCGCGTGCTCGAGGCGGTGCGATCGATGCCCGAGGACGCCGAGCGGCTCGCCTTCGAGATCGTCGAATGGAACACGACGGGCCACTACCCCGACCACTTCGCGGACATCGACGCGGCGATCCGCACGAAAGACGATCTCTTCGGGCTGGTCCAGACGAACTGGATCGCCTTCCGACTCGCCATCGGCGCGATCGGATTGCCCGCGCTCGAAAATGTGACCTCGAGCGGCTGGACGTACAAGGACCTCGTCGCGCACGCGGCCGCCTGGGAAGACCACATCGCGATGCGCCTCAAGGGGGTGCGCGAGACAGGTGCGGAGACTTATCCCGGAGCAGACGATGCGGACGCGTTTAACGCCGACGTTGTGCAGCGGACGCGCGGTCGCGCGGCCGCCGACGTGATCCGCGAGCTCGACGCCGCCCACGAGCGGATGGTCGCCGAGCTCCAGCGGCTGACGCCCGAGCGGATCCACGCGAACAACAGCTGGGTGGTCGCCGTCGTGGCATCCGACACCTACGGTCATTACGCCCAGCACTACGACGAGGTCTTCGCCGCCGTTCCGAAGAAGCCGGCGGAGCTCCTCGAGCGCATGCGCGAGGGCTGGCGTCCGTTCCGCCGCGCAGTCAACCGTCTCGGGCTCACCGCACTCGCCGAGACGACGCCTTCCGGATGGACCTACAAGGCGATGCTCGGCCACATCGCATATTGGATGGAGCACGTCGCGCTGGAGCTGCCATACCGCCTCGACGGACGGCGAGGCCCTCTCATGGATGTCGACGCTGAGAACGCGCGTGAGGCCGAAGAGAGCAAGTCGCGCTCCTCCCACCAGGTTGTCGAGCGGGTTCACAAGGCGTACCAGGGCGTTGTCGATCTCGTGACGGCGCTGCCCCCGGATCGCGAGATCGACTTCCTCGCGACCCGCTTGGTCGTCGGCGAGACCTACGGACATTTCGTCAAGCATCAGGCGGAGATGGAGTCGGCCCTGCCGGGCACGGCGGCGGGCTTCATCGATCGGATCGAGAAGGTGTGGAAGCCATTCCGCGCCGCGATCCGCGATCGCGGCCGTGCCGGCCTGGGTGAGCGCACCTCGAGCGGATGGACGTACAAGGACCTCGTCGCGCACGCCGCCGGCTGGATGCAGCAGACCGTGCGCGAGATGCAGACGAACGAATTCTCCACCGGCTGGACGAACGAGACGATCCAGGCGTTCAACGACCGGTCGGTGCGCACCCACGAGCTTGTCGGCCCGGAGGCTATGACCGACGAGCTCGACACGGTGTACCGCCGCCTCGTCGAGACAGTTCGCGGGCTCGGTGACGGCGAGCTCGGCGACCGCCTCGCGAGCTCGATGCCGTACTACACGTACCTGCACTGGGAAAAGCACTTCGGTGAGCTGGGCATTCCTCTTTGAAAAGACCCATCCGCGTGGTCGTCGCGAAGGCCGGGCTCGATGGCCACGATCGCGGCGCGAAGGTCGTAGCACGCGCGTTGCGCGATGCCGGGATGGAAGTGATCTACACCGGCGTGCATCAGACTCCGGAGCAGGTCGTCGAGACCGCTCTGCAGGAGGACGCCGACGCCATCGGGCTCTCACTGCTCTCAGGCGCGCACAACTACATCTTCCCGCGTGTGAGCGAGCTCATGAAGGAGAAGGGCCTCGATGACGTCCTTCTCTTCGGCGGCGGCATCATCCCGGAAGCGGACTGGCCCGCGCTCTCAAAGGTGGGCGTCGAGAAGGTGTTCCCTCCGGGGGCGTCGCTGGAGGAAATAACGAAGTACGTTCGCGAGGCCGTGCGGCGAAAGCGCGGAGCTGCTGCATGAGCTTTCGAGAGAACCCGTCACTGAGGCAACCCGTCGACAGGGAGGTCGGCGAAGAGCGAGACAACGAGATCGCGCGCGACGTCAAGAAAGCGAGAGGGATAAAGATGGCGAAGAAGGACGACAGACCGGTCGACGCGGGCCTTGCGGCATTGGTTGGCAAGAGCGAACAGGAGCTCATCGATTTCTGGAAGCAACGCTTCGGACTCATCGCGGCGATACCGGTGGATACGGCGCGCGTCGGCGCGCTCACGCCGCAGCTTCGCGAGCTCGTGCGCATCCCCAATCGCGAGGAACGCAAGCGTCTCACCGCCGCGCGGATGAAAGCGTTCGCGCAGCTTCCGGGCGACCAGCAGGAGCGCATTTCGAAGACGCGACAGGCCGCGTACAACGTCGACCGAGGCGTCCTCGAGGAAGACCAGCGAATGGTCGATGAGCTCTTGCCGACGATTGCGGAAGCCAGGAACTACCCGACCGCGGCCCGCTGAGATCGCTTGAATTTCTCGTACCGGGACGATCAGCTCCTCGTTCGCGATACGGTCCGCGACTTCGTGCAGTCGCGGATCGTTCCGAACGCCGAAGCCTGGAACGAGAAGGGCGAGTTTCCGCTCGAGATCCTTCCCGAGCTAGCCGCCCTCGGTCTCACCGGACTCGCTGTGCCTCACGAGTACGGCGGCGCCGAGCTCGACGTGCTGACGATCGCACTCGTGATGGAGGAGCTCGGTGCGGGCGACGGCTCTGTCGCGCTCACGCTGGCCGCGCACAACTCGCTCTGCATCGGTCACGTGCTCATCGCCGCGAGCGAAGAGCAAAAGTCGCGCTGGCTTCCAGCGTTAGCTCGTGCCGAGTACCTCGGATGCTGGGCGCTCACCGAGCCGTCGTCGGGCTCTGACGCCATAAGCGTCCAGAGCCGCATCCGCCGCGAGGGTGACGACTATGTGCTCTCGGGGACCAAGCAATTCATCACCAACGGATCGATCGCTGGATTCGCGGTCATCCTCGCCGGCGCGGGCGAGCGCAAGCTTTCAGCGTTCGGCGTGGCCCGCGGGACCGCCGGCTTTCGGGTCGGCCGCCGCGAGGAGAAGATGGGCCTTCACGCGTCGGATACCGCGCAGCTCGTGCTCGAGGATTGCCGCGTCCCGGCGGCTGACCGTATCGGCCGCGACGGGGAAGCCTTCAATGACGTGAAGCGCGTGCTCGACCGGGGGCGCATCGGTATCGGTGCGCTCGCCATTGGCCTGGGCCGGGCGTCGCTCGACATCGCGATCGGGTATGCGAAGGAGCGCCGGCAGTTCGGCAGACCGATCGCCGAGTTCGAGATGGTCCAATGGCGCCTCGCGCGCGCACGCACCGAGCTCGACGCGGCTCGCCTTCTCGTCCACCGGGCCGCGAGCCTCGCCGATGCGGGCCTGCGGTTCACCGACGCGGCGTCGAAAGCCAAGCTCTATGCGTCGGAGGCGGCGACGCGCGCCGCCGACTCGTCGCTTCAAGTACTCGGCGGTTACGGATACCTCCAGGACTTTCCGATCGAGCGCCACCTGCGCGACGTCCGTCTCATGGAGATCGGCGAAGGCACCAGCGAGATCCAGCGAATCGTCATCGCCCGCGAGCTCCTTCACGTCGACTGATGGCCGCGACGGCGACCGGCGACCTCCTCGCTCGCGCGCGTGACGGTGACAAGCGATCGATCGCGCGGCTCTTGTCCCTCGTGGAGAACGACGAGCCCGGCGCGGCCGAGGCGATGCGCACGCTCTACCCGCAGACCGGACGCGCGCAGATCGTGGGCATCACCGGCCCACCCGGCGGTGGAAAGTCCACTCTCGTCAACCGTCTCGCCGGGATGTATCGCGAACGCGCGCCACGCGTCGCCATCGTCGCGGTTGATCCCTCCAGTCCGTTCACCGGGGGTGCGATCCTCGGCGACCGCATCCGCATGCGCGAGCGATTCCTCGACGACGGTGTCTTCATTCGCTCGATGGCGAGTCGCGGGCACGCGGGCGGTCTGGCACGCGCGACCGCGCGCGTTGTAAACGTCCTCGACGCCCTCGGGACGGACGTCGTCCTCGTCGAGACCGTGGGCGTCGGCCAGGAGGAGGTCGACGTCATCCGCGTCGTGGACACCGTCTGTCTGGTGACCGTCCCGGGCCTCGGCGACGACATACAGGCGATCAAGGCGGGGGTCCTTGAGATCGCCGACGTGCTCGTTGTGAACAAGGCGGATCGCCCCGGCGCCGACGAGACTGCGCGCGACCTCGCGCAAATGCTCTCGCTCGCCAAGGATCGTCCGTGGAAGACACCGATCCTGCGGACGTCGGCCCAGTCCGGAGACGGTGTGCCGCAGCTCGTCGAGGCGATCGACCGGCACGGGGCCTGGTCGCGCGAGTCAGGCGAATACCAGGGTCGCCGGCGCGCGGCCGCGCGAAGCGAGGTCGAGGCGCTCCTTCAGGAGGCGCTGCTGCGCGAGCTCGCGGGCCGCGTCGGTGAATCTCGTCTTGACGCCGCGGTCGCTCGTGTCGCGGACCGCTCGATCGATCCATACGCCGCAGTGGAGGAGCTCCTGCGCGGGTGATCGAGCTCACGATCTTCCGCACGGGCGGCGTCGAAATCGGGGCCTCGTCGTTCGTTCCTGGCGCGACGGATGAGAAGAGGTTCGCGCCGGTCTGGTCCGCGCTGCTGCGAACGCCCGAGGGCAACGTGCTCTTTGACACCGGCCTTCACCCGGTACACGTGGACCGGCCCGACGCGACCTTCGGCCCCGGCAGCCTCAAGGTTGTGATGGCGAAAGAGGATGCGGTCGTTTCGCGCCTGGCCGCGCTCGGCGTTCGCACGGACGATGTGGCCGTCGTCGTGAATAGCCATCTGCATTTCGACCACGCGGGCAACAACGGTGCGTTTCCAAAGGCGACCTTCATCGTCCAGGGAGACCATCTCGCGTTCGCGAAGGGGAAACCGAACTTCCCCGGCGTCTACTGGGATATCCCCGAGCTCACGTACATGCCGGTCGCTGGACGCGTCCGCGTGGCAACGGGGCTCGAGGTCGTGCCAACGCCGGGCCACGCTCCCGGTCATCAGTCGTTGGTCGTGGACCTGCCGGAGACCGGGCGCGTCGTGCTCTGCGGCGATGCGGCATTCACGCGCGAGAACCTGGAGCGCGGCGAGATCCGCGCGCCGGACGAGGCGGCGGCAAGGGACTCGCTTGCTCTGATCCGGTCGCTCGTGAAGGACGACCTGGACCGTGTGTTCACCAGCCACGACGCCGCGAGCTGGCTGCGGTGGAGGCACGCCCCCGAGACGTACCGGTGAGGACGTTCGTGCTCGGAGTGCTCGCGCACGTCAAGTGGTTCACGGACCCGCGGTTACACCCGACCCAGTACGGCCTTCTCCTGAGCGCGCCGGTGATCGGAGCTTTCGTCCTGGCGATCGGAGCGACCGGCGTGGCGTACCTCATCCAACACCGCGTGCCCGAGCCCAAGGCGGTCCGCTCGCTAGAGCGCTACGCGAAGACCGGGCCGCTCGCGCTCCGCATCGCGCTCGGCATCGCTCTACTCGCAGCCGCTGTTGCGAACTGGCTTTTCGTCCCGTCTCTCGGGCTCCATGACGACTCCGTCGACGTCGCGATCCGAGCAGTCGAGACAGCCTGTGGCCTCTTCCTATTGGCTGGGCTGTTCACGCGGTACGCGGCGATCGTCCTCGCGCTGCTTGGAATAGTGGCGATGGTGCCGTTCAGCATCGAGAGCATCCTCGAACAAATCCACATCCTCGGGATCGCCGTGTTCCTCTTTATCGCAGGGCCCGGCCCGGTTTCTCTGGACGCGCGCCGCAGGGCCGAGCGCGCACTCGACCATCGCGACGCACCGGCCGTCGCCATCAATCTGCTGCGGATCGCGATGGGTTTCGGCATCGCGTACGGGGCGTTGACCGAAAAGCTCCTCAACCCAGCGCTCGCGCAGGCGCTCCTCGACCAGAGTCCTTTCCTCAACGTGCTGCGGCCGCTCGGCGTGAGCGACCCCGTCTTCATCTGGCTCGCCGGTGCGACGGAGCTCGTGATCGGCGTCGTCATCCTGTCGGGTCAGATCACTCGTCCGGTGATGGCGGTCGGCTTCGCGTTGTTTACGGTCACGCTGATCGTCTTCGGTCTCCCCGAGTTCATCGGCCACCTGCCGTACTACGGGATCATGCTCACGCTCTTCATCGCACCCGATGCGGACTCGTGGCACGTCCAGCGGGCACTGCGCCGGGCGGCATAGCGCCCGTATTGCGACCCGCGGCGGGGGCAGGAAACCTAGCCTCACCGCGATGCTTGCGCTCGGGCCCGCTCGATGTTGAAAGCCGCGGTCCGACTTGTGTGCCGCTGTCCACTTACGTTCCTCGTCGCCTCGCTTCTCGTCGCGGTGTTCGCGGTCGAGTCCTATCAGGTCTCGTGGCAAACCCTCACGGTGGGTGGTGGTCTGATCACTCCGACACTCGCGCTTCGTGCCGCGGTGTACCCGCCGTCGATCGAGCACGGCGAGTGGTGGCGCTTCATCACCGCAGGCTTCATTCACTTCAACGTCCTGCATCTCGGTTTGAATCTCATTGGGCTCATCTACGCGGGCGTCTTCGTCGAGTCGCGCTTCGGACGGCTCCGGTTCGCCCTTATCTACGCCGCAGCTCTGCTCGGTGGGAATGTGCTGGCGTACCTGACAACGATCGGTACGCGCGAGTTCACGGGCGGAGCGTCGGGGGCGATCATGGGTCTCTTCGGCGCAATCGTCGTGTTCGCGATGCGGTTCTGGAGCCAGCGCGAGGTGGGCGGCTACGCGGCCGGTCCGATCGCCGCGACGCTTGTGAATGGCTTCCTGAGCCCTGGCGTCTCGAACGCCGCACATATCGGAGGGCTCGTCGTTGGGATCGGCGTGGCCGTCTTGGTGGACATTAGAACGGGCCTAGCGGAAACCATCCGCGCCGCCGAAGCTGACGTTGTCCGCCGCGCCGAGCTCGAACGTGGCCCGACACCGCCGGAAATCTCAAACCTGATCGCGGACGATCCGCTCAACCGTTTGGAGCTCACCCGGTCGCCACTTGCGAGGATCGGCTTCGCCGGCCTCGGAATCCTCTTCATTCTGGCGGCGGGGATCGGACTTTCCGAGAGCTACGGGTGGCGGGCGGCCTTCTTCCTCGTTCTTGGACTGGCCTTCATCAACGGGACACGCCAACGTCTCGTGCTCGACCCGCGCGGCTTTCGGACGACCGGACTCCCGTGGGGAAGAGCGCTCGTTCGATGGCGCGACATAGACCGGTTCTTCGTGACCACCATACGAGGCGCGAAGGTTGTCGGCTTCTCATACAGCCCGGCGTACGTGGCTCGGGCGGACGAGCGCGCGGGCCTTCTCGCGAAGCTGAACCTGGGGCAAATCGGTCAAGCGCCGAGCTTCGGGAATGCGAAGCGCCAGGCGGCGCTGATGGAAGAATGGCGTGTCCGCTGGAGCGGAGGCCGCGCGGACGTGTCCGAGTCCCTCGTCTCCGTCGGCTAGCCGAACGCGAGCCGAATGTCCGCGCGATCGTCCTCTATGTCGGGATTGCGCACCAGATCGAGGAGTCGTGGGTCGTTCGGAAGGACGATGCCCGCGAATCCCTCCGCTTCGCGCTCCGCGCGGAGCGTTTTCCAGTCGGCGCGGCTTGCGGGAATCTCGCAGATCGCCCAGCGCTCGATGGTGCCTTCGGCGTCAGCGACGAGGACCGCGTCAGCGCTCCGCTCACCGATAACAAGACGCCCGCGCGAGAGATGGTCGAGCGTGACCCGGACTGCTGCGCGCTCCACCGCGCCCACGACGACAAGACGAGCACGCCAGGTCGTGGCGGTGATCGCCGCAGCGAGGATCCACGGATCCTGATCGTCGCGCGTGAGCACCCACAGCGAGTCGGCACCCGCCGCCTCGAGCGCGCGAGCATCGGCGAACAGCTCACCGACATCCCCGCCGAGCCGGAGCTCGGCCCCGATCTTCATGGCAAGCCGATGCTAGCGAGGCCTAGCATCGTGCGATGCCTCGCCCGCAGGCTCCTCCGGTCCAGGTAGCGCGCTGGCGCGCCGGCGACTGGCGCGACGACCGCGATCAGGTCGCCGCCGAGGAGCCGCTTCAGCTGTCGCTCGACGGCAAGCCGCTATCCATCGTCATGCGGACGCCGGGCAATGACCTCGAGCTCGCGCTCGGTCTTCTCTGGGCCGAGCAGGTGATCCGTTCGCTCGACGACGTGGCTCGCGTACGCATCAGCGCCGAAGCGCCGGAGAACGAGCCGAATGTGGCGGTCGCCAACGATCTCGTGGAATCGAATCACGTCGACATCTACCTCCGAGGGAGCTCGGGCCGGCGGCCGGAGCGTTCGTTCCTGGCGACGTCGGCATGCGGGGTTTGCGGGGCCACAACGGTCGAGTCGCTCGCGCTCGACTTCGCGCCTCTCGCACCCGGTCCCACCGTCGGCGCGGCGATGCTTCCGCGCCTCTCGGACCGCCTCCGCGAGCAGCAGCGCATCTTCGAGTCGACGGGAGGCCTTCACGCCGCCGGGCTTTTCGACGAACAGGGCGAGCTACAGCTCCTCCGCGAGGACATCGGCCGGCACAACGCCGTGGACAAGGTCGTTGGGCGCACCCTGCTCGATGGCCGGCTGCCGCTCGTGCGGTCGGTGCTGGCGGTGAGCGGCCGCGCTGGGTATGAGGTCGTGCAGAAGGCGGTCGCGGCGGGTATCCCGATCCTCGCCGCGGTCGGTGCTCCCTCGAGCCTCGCGGTCGCGACCGCGGAACGCTTCGGGATGACGCTTGTCGGCTTCCTGCGGGACGACCGGTTCAACGTCTACACCTCGCCCGAGCGGATCGGGAGGTAGGAGCGTGGCGGTAGCGCAGGACAAGCTCCACCCAAGAGCGCGAGCGATCGTCGATCAGCTCGCGGGGCTTCCGCCGCTTCCGACGATGAGCCCGACCGAGGCGCGGGGGCGTCCCGAGCCACTCGCGGCGGCGCCCGAGCCGGTGGCGAGCGTGACCGCGCGCGCTATACCCGGACCGGCCGGTCCGATGCCGGTCCGCATCTACCGCCCGAAGGAGGCCCTGCGCGGTGTCCTCGTGTACTTCCACGGGGGCGGCTGGGTCGTCGGGTCACTGGAAGGTGCGGACGGCGCGTGTCGTGCGCTCGCGAATCGCTCGCGATGCGTCGTGATCTCGATCGGTTACCGGCTCGCACCTGAGACAAAGTTCCCTGGTCCGGTCGAGGACGCCTATGCGGCGGTTCGCTGGGTCGCGGACAACGCCGCGGAGTTGCGGATCGATCCGACGCGCATCGCCGTCGGCGGATCGAGCGCCGGTGGCAATCTCGCTGCCGCGGCCGCGCTCGTCGCCCGCGATCGCGGTGGCCCGAGGATCGCGTTTCAGTTGCTGACGGTGCCGGCCACGGAGCTCAGCTCAAAGGCCGCATCGCATCGCGAATTCGCGGAAGGCTATGGCCTCACGAGCGCGGACATGACGTGGTACGGCACGCATTACGTTCGGAGCGCCGCGGACGCTGACGATCCCTACGCGTCGGTCCTGCGCGCGGATCTCCACGACATGCCGCCGGCCTTCGTGATCACGGCAGAATGCGATCCACTCCGAGACGACGGGGAGGAATACGCCAAGCGTCTCGCAGAGCTCGGGATCGCTGCTCGCTACAAGCGCTACCAAGGCGTGTTCCATGGATTCATGGGCTTTCCCGGAGCATTGCCGGAAGCCGCCGAAGCATTTGAAGACGCCGGCACGGCGCTGCGTGAGGCGCTGAGCTAGGGACCGGCGACGGCGCAGCGGGTCCTGTCCCCGGTTCGGGGGCGCGCGCTCGCCGCACCCTCCCCGCCTATCGCGTCATTCGCTCCGCTCATGCCGCGGGGCGGGTCCCCGGGGCACCCGCGGCTCGCGCGCACCCCGCTCACCGGTGCCACCCGCCGCGCTGCCTAAGCCGACGTGTCGCGCTCGAGCTCTTCCCTGACTTCCTTGATGTACGCAGCGATCGCCTCGGCATCGCTTCGTTTCGCTTGTCGCAATCTCTCCGCGGCGATCCCTGCCATATAGCTTGCGAGCGGCGCGAAGCGGCGTTCCTTCGTGTGCGCCGCGACGCGAGCGAGCTCGAGGATCTCGGCGGCGACCTTCTCATCAAGCTTCGGCTCTTCGATTTTCGCGCCGAGGCGCTCGGCCGCGTTCTTCCAGCGCTTGGCCAGAGATTCGAAGAACTCATTCATCAGGCGAGAAATCTAGCGTCCGCCTTGCGGACGCAAAACCGCCGGAGTAGAACAGCGAGAGTCCGATGCCGGAAATCACGCGTCGTGAGTTCCTGAAGCTCGGAGCCGCCGGCACCGCCGGCATGGCGCTCGTTCCACTTGCGAATCCCCTTGGGTTCGACCTCGCCCCGGCAAAGAAGCGAGCGCTCGACCTGCGGATTGCCGGCGCCAAAGAAGTCCACTCACTATGTCCGTACTGCGCGGTCGGCTGCTCTCTCATCGCTTACACGAAGGAGATCAACGGAAAGACCCAGCTTCTCCAGATCGAGGGTGATCCCGACAGCCCGGTGAACGAGGGACGGCTGTGCCCGAAGGGCGCGACGGCGATGCAGCTCGCCACGAGCTCCCGCCGAGTCGAGAAGCCGCAGTACCGCGCCCCGGGCAGCAGCAAGTGGGAAGAGAAGTCCTGGGACTTCATGCTCGACAAGCTCGCTCAGAACATCAAAGCGTCACGCGACAACACGTTCGTCGCGCAGGACGCGAACGGGAACACCGTCAACCGCACGGAGGGAATCGCGTTCGCCGGGGGCGCCGCGTTCTCGTCGGAGGAGGGGTACTTCGCCACGAAGCTCATGCGGAGCTTGGGCGTCGTACACATCGAGCAGCAAGCCCGGGTCTGACACGGCCCAACGGTGGTCAGTTTGGCCGCCTCATTCGGACGGGGAGCGATGACGAACCACTGGCGTGACATCAAGCACGCC